>Ga0099823_1000240_pt1 | contig 31756 bp, 13 predicted proteins | sample CowpearedBW_FD_76831 | JGI IMG/M metagenome (GOLD analysis project Ga0099823, IMG submission 76831) | Root nodule microbial communities of legume samples collected from California, USA - Cow pea red BW | ecosystem: Host-associated > Plants > Roots > Nodule | place: USA: California | collected...
ATATATATATATATATATATATATATATATATATATATATATAGAGAGAGAGAGAATTAAGAAATTATTCGATATGAAAGAAGATAATAAAATAACAATTAAATTAAATAAATTAAAATAATTATTATACTTATATTTTATATAATTTTATTATAATTAAGAATTATAATTAATTTATAGAAATTTATGACTTTAAGCTAATAATTTTTATGTTTAAATACTTTTTTCGTCCCCATTTTCGTAATATTTGTTACAGATGGTCCTCATTTTGACATAACTTTTAAAATTATCCTCATTTTTACCGAATGTTTAAAATAGTTCTCATTTTCGCAATATGTGTTTTATTTAATCATTTTCTGTGTCACCGCTTAAACATTTTAAACATTTAGTAAGAATGAGGACCATTTTAAACATTTAGTAAAAATAAGGATGATTTTAAACATTTTAGTAAAACGAGAATCATCCACAACAAACACTACGAAAATGAGGACGAAAAATATATTTAAACCTAATTTTTAAATTATTTTTTATTTCAAATTTTAATTTTATAAAATATCAATGGATGAGTCTGTCTGATTTTGTTCCGTCAATTTGACAAATCAGACGAATCAAACCAAAGAAACCAATAAATTAAAATTTTCAACCTGTAAACTACACGCACTTTACATACCGTCTACTTAAAACTATAATCCAACATTGAAGATTCCTTATATTTTTGTCGATAAGATTCCTTAAAGTTATTCTAAATAACAACAAATTGAAATTTTACTTTTCTTTGATCGCAGACTGCACAACCACGATGGCAACGAAGCGCAAGTCAAAATTCACCGGTAGAAAAACACACTTTTTTGCTGTACCTAAGACTTTTGACCTAATTAAGTTCCATCCTTGACTTTCTGCTAATTGAAACACAAGCTCTCATAGTTTTTCTCCAACTTCAATTCCTATATAACATGTGATATTAGTGGATTATTTCATTAGTTTGAAAAATATTTATGTGGGGATCAGCCAAAATACACTATAGAAAAACCTTGAAAAATAAATTTTGTATATTTATAAATTCAAGAAAACGTTGCATACCCAGTTTAACTATGGTCTTATTGTCTATTCCAGAAAGTTTCCAATCAAGAAAATAAAATCATTTGTTTTTGTTAAACATGTTTTGACTCAATATAGCACGAGGCAAAACAAAACCAACTCCATATATCTGTTATAATTAATAAAAAACCATCGAAATTATTTATTTTACTTTTGAATAAATGATTATATTTAGATTATTGAACCGAACTAAATTAAATATAATTTGTCTGAATAAAAATTAAATTAAAATCGGAGGAAGTGGCTAAGATTGTGGATGCTCCTCATGCTTTCTTCATTTGTCCTCATTTTGATTTTCTTGTCTCTTTCTCATCTTTATGTGTCCTTTCTTTATCACCATGGGCTGTCAGGAATAGTGGCTCTCAATCCACCATTCCCATTGTCTCTCTTCTCGTCCCATGTTTACGCTCTTCAAAAAATAAAGTTTATGATTAAAAATATATTTAATTTAAAAATGAATACATATTTAATTCCAAAATATGGTTGTTACCTTTCCATTCATATCAAATAAAAGTCAAATTTTCCATTAAAAAGAGTAACATCAATCAATTCATTATTTAGAGGAAAAAAGGTGTCGGTTAATAATTAATTTCTCTATAAAAATAGCAGTAATAAACATTTATGATTTAGTTGTACCATTTATTGTTGATTAGGATCTATACCTACTTTGCACTGCAGTTGCAGTGATGTTATTACTGTGAAGGAAAAAACCAGCTATAGGATTCACACATATCATCTCAATTTTCCAAATATGCTAGAAAATTCTTCTTAAATTCTGATATTACCAAACTTAACCTAATCAACAACCATCACATCTCAACCTTAAATTCCCTCCTTCTACCAAAAAATCCGTCTAGATTCATTCACCCCCAAAAATTCAATTTTTCACTTTTCCATATTCTCCTCTTTCAACCACACCGTCTAGGTTCAATGTATCTTCCTCCTCTTTAAATCGGAGGCACAATTTTTCAATCACTTCTCCATATTTCCAGGTACTGTTAACATCTAGGTAAAAGAAAAGAAAAGAAAAAAAAACATTTTTTTTTTTTTGAAAACAGTGTGTGTTGATTTTTTCTTACGTAAAGGTAAGAAATTTTTGAAGGCGTTGGAGGAATAAGAAGCACGTGACAGAGAGGCTGTTCCGGGGCCAGCGAAGGCGGTGAATCCGCGTGGCGTGCCACCCCCACACCATAAATACCAATCTATCGTGTGTGGCATGTCTCACGCCTTCTCCATCCAAGAAAGAAGAAAAGGGGAAGAAGAAAGAGCAGAGAGAAAGAGAGGAGCCATTGCAACCCTAACATCTTAGCTAAACCCTAATCGTTTAGCTTTTCCTCTCTTTTTTTTCCCCTCTCTTCTTTTCTTCCCCCTTGTTAATCCTCTCTCATTCTCCTCGCCAAACGTTCCAGATCCAAATGTGAGTACCTTTTCTTTTTTTTCCCCTTTCTATATTTTCTCATTTTCGTTTTCTCTTTCATATCACCTCTTTAATGCTCTACTTTATTAACATAACCGTCGTTCGTTGTTTATTAACTATGTAATTTGTGTGTGCAATGTTTTTAATTCCGCAACAAAACGCTCCAATCTCAGATGTTTGTCGCTGTAGTCCACGGCAACGAATTTAATATATTTATGGTAAACACTGATGTTGGATTTTTTTTCCCCTCAGAAATCATGGTTTTCTGGGTGTTTGGCTACGGTTCACTGGTGTGGAACCCGGGGTTTGATTACGATGAGAAGATTGTTGGTTTCATTAAGGATTACAGACGCGTGTTCGATTTAGGTAAGGCCCTTCCTCACGCTCCGTTGATTTTTCTGTGCCTATCTTTTTGAATTTAAACAGCTTCGGGTTGCTTAGACATGCCATTATGCATTTGCAGCGTGCATTGATCACCGGGGAACCCCAGAAAACCCAGCAAGAACCTGCACGTTGGAGGAGAAAGAAGGAGCTATTTGCGTAAGCGCCTTGTCATGTCGTGGCTGTACTTAATTGTTGTCTCTCTCGATTTATTTTCGCATAATTCTTCCGTCTTTCTGCAGTGGGGAGCTGCTTATTGTGTTCGAGGAGGCCTTGAAAGAGAAAAATTGGCTATGCAGGTAAAATAAAATTTCACCTTTGGCCGTTACCAAACTGGCTTTTTAACCTCAATGTAACTTGTAAGAATTTCAAGGGTCATAGTAGAGAGTCCCTTTAAAAATATTATTACTATGTTTTCATTATTACGCGACAAGTGTTTTCTTTTTGTTTGACTTGGGGGCATTTGTCAGCGATCTCTATAAACTACACTTTTATGTCCTATGAAGTTTGGTTTCCCTTTTAAGGTGTTCATTTGTCCACTCCGTTATCCAAATTTTTCTTGGTTATAGTTCCACTTCTGTACAAATTTCCAATTAAATGGACTTTTAGGCTGTGGTATTTTCATTAGTGATTTCAGATTAAACGTGGCAATAACCTTCCTACACCTTTTAAACCTTTTTAGCGAATTTATGTACTTTCGGGCTTCAATTGTTCGTTTCTTTGTTGTGTAGTATTTGGAGAGACGGGAATGTGAATATGACAGAAAAACTCTCGTAACCTTCTTCAAGGTGAGTGACGCAATCTTGTAATATTTTCCACCCCAATGATTATCTTGTCATTTGTAGTATTTGGTTCCCACTAATACTAATTTGATATCTTTTTCTTCAGGAAGGAGACTCACAGCACCCTGCTTTGACTGACGTAATAGTGTATGTCTTTTCTGACATTCCATTTTCTTTAGCTTTTACCGGTATAAATAAGTAATAAAAAAATGCAGAGTTTCAATTGCATTGTTCATGCTCACGAGGACTAGGGCAAATTTGCTAATATATATAATGTCAATCTACAGATTCACATCAACCCCAGACAAAGTGAACAACAAATACTACCTGGGACCTGCCCCACTGGAAGACATGGCTAGGTATATATACATTTTTCTCCTCATTTTTATTTGTGGAAGTGTTGGTTTCACTAATGATTTTGGCAATCCATTCAGGCAAATAGCAACTGCGTATGGTCCTTGCGGAAACAACAGGGACTATCTTTTTCTTCTAGAGAAGGCCATGTATGATATTGGTGAGTTATTTGCTAACACATACACATGCAATTAGTAAAAACTATTCTCTGTGTATGTGTCACTCAGCACTCTTATTTATATTGGTTCCGGTGTTCAGGCCATGAGGATGACTTAGTGATAGAGCTTGCGAATGAAGTGAGGAAAGCACTTGGAGTGGGAAATGTGCTACCAAATGTTGCAACAGCTCAACTTCCACACCCTCCTCATGTATCCATACCTAGCCGTCAATTGCAACCACTGCCAGAACCTATTGCTTTGGATGGTTGAGTTTTGAGGGGGATGGAGATGACCGGAGAAAACTGACGATGAGTTCGGCAACTACACTGATTTAGCGGACCCTGCTAACCCTCATTCAATTTTCAAGTAACATCATATAGTTAGTCCCCACTTTTTCAGCCATTCCCTGGAGATATCCCTTAAATTCAGGGAAGGCAATATTTTGAATTTGAATGTTGAGACTTTTGACATCTACACTCTTATAATTTTGAGAAAGGTTAATGTTTCTAGTTATTTCGTTCACTGCAATCCCACAATCCTACCTGGTTTAATAGCTATTCCGAAATTAGTGATACTTCTGTTTTGAGCAAGTTTTTACCGTGTTTCGTCTATTTGTTGATCGATTGAATGGGCTGTGGATTCAAATGCAGTATAATCTTGCCTGTGTAAAAAATTGAAGATTTGATCATGTGAGTTGGCTAGTAATTAATTAAACCATAACAATCTGCAATTCAGTTACAATTAATATCCATAATGACGCAACGGAACCTTGCAGAACAAGATTGCGAAGGCACTCGCCTTGATCTTTAGAACATAAGAAAAATCGAAAGATGGGCGGGGTTTACCTTTTCTTTTAGCTATTCTCCAGCTTCCTCCATCACGGAGTCACTCTTCAGTAAATTTACTTAGTGAATTAAATTCATTTAACGTATATTCATATATTAGATTAAAAGTTTCCTGATTAAACTTCATGTTGCATAGTGAAATACATTTCCTAGATGATTTTTCTCCGATTCTTCATGAACTCCAACTCTTCACTGTCTTCATTCCAAGTCCTCTCAGTAATTTCTGCTTGTAACAAGAAAACTTTTCAATTAGTGTTACAAACTACATATTTTAATTAGGATTAAATATGTTTAAATTTGAACACAAAATTACTATTCATCTATCTTCCCAACTCTAATATATTTTCGTCTTTTAAAAATAAATAAATATAGTCTTCTTAACTCAATATTTATTTAGTTATTAAACATCATTTCATTTTTTAAATTTAAGAATATTAAGTTTAAAACTAAAATTATATTTAATCCTTTTAATTGTTTATGTCTTTTTACTTTATGAATGCAAAATTTATAACTTTTAGTTATTTTGTTTTAATACACATGTATAAGGTAGTAAAAAGGGGGTAAATTAGTAAAATATTAAACAATTTTACGTATAAGAATTTATCATTAACTCAAAACAACAACATTCATCAAGAATCAAATATCTATCACATAACCCAACCCTCACGGTCCAATTATCACAACACAACCTTTGTGGCTCTATCATCACAACAAAGCCCTCATGACTTTATTCTAACATAAACATTTGAGTTCACTTTCGGAAAACCCATATATTGAAAGAACTCATAGACTCTACATTTATCATAATTACTCATACTTCTTAGGAGTTGTGGCTATAAATTCATATATTAGGAATCACAATCCATCTCGAGTATGATCAAGTAAGTTCTTTATATATACGATATTTGATCTTTTTCATATCAAAACTTCAAATTATAGTATGAACTTTCTTCAACTCTTACCACTAATAGTTTTCTTTATGTGAGTCCAATATTAGTATAGTCACTATATTCTCTATACAAAATGTCTTTCAATATACCACCTATCATCATCTTAATGTAGTACTCCTTTATTAAGAGTCACTACATTCACAACATCCACACAAAACATGTATCTCCATTGTAAAAGAATTGGATACATCATACTTAGATAAAGACTTTTACCAAGTCCCATTTCGTTCATAAACACTTCAGTCTCAGCATAAACAATTACTTTACAAGCAAAAAATAATATTTTAAACCAGAGGTAGGTCAACAATTTGGAAGGCCTAAAGCAAACTTAAAAAATTATGCTTTTATTTAAAATTTATTTTTCGAGTTTTTTATGCAAAATTATTTATTAAATTGTCATAATTAATTTCATTTAATATTTCTTTTTCAATAGATAATATGACTAAAATGTTTAATCTTTCCTAAGACATCGTTGATTGTAAATAAACTTTTATTATCTTTAACTTCGAGAAAATCTTCCGACTGAAACAACTGACACTATAATTGTTAACATTATTTTATAAGTCATATATGTTTGTAAAATAATTTATTATTTTTATACTATTGAGAATGTCAATTGGTTTATCATTTTTCAAACCTATAATTTCACTTAAGATATTTAATTTTGAAATTAAATCAAATCCATCAATATCCAACAAATTATCATGTTTTACATTTTTTTCAAAATCTAAGCATTTATCTTTAAAAAATGAAATATCTACGTAATATAGAACACAATTGCTCTTTTTTGTTCATAACTCCTTTTTGTTATGCAATTAAAGTCTTAATTTTTATTTTTTTTAATTTTTGAATAGCTTGATTCAAATTTTATAGCTGACATATCTATACATTTATATAAAACACTACTAAATATAATTATATATTAAACACTACTAAATGATAATATATAAAACACTACTAAATATAATTATATAAAACGAATGAGTTAAAACAATAAAACCTGGGTTTCAAGAAAATAAACTTGATAATAGAACAATATCTTGAAATCTCAAGTCTCTTTTTCATTCTCAAGTTTTAACATTTTCACAAACTTGCAAAGTTGTTTATTTTAAGATTAATCATTAATAAAAATGATTAAAAAAACATTTTTTTTCTAAACTTGATAGTATGTCTTTTTTTTTTTCCTAAACTTGAATTATCTTTCTACAAAAAAACTCAACTTTGAATTATGCTCAAATAATCTATTATCCACCAAAATACCAAATCATAATCTAATTAATAGTTGTAAAAAGATCTAGTTTTTTCTCAAGATATATACAAAAAAAATACTCAGAAACCCATTAATCTAAAAGTACCGAAAAAAAAAACTAGACAAAAGAAATACATTTCTATTTCTAATACAAATCAAAAATAGAACAAAATTAACATCAACATAAATAAAAAGAAAAAACATACTAACAAAAAATAAGGATGGAAAAATTGGTAGTCAGGGACAACCTGAGATTCAAGAGATCTAAGAATGTAATCTGCCAAAACCCTAGAAAAAGAACTATTAGAAAAAATAAAAAAGATAAGAGAAGTCATATAGAGATAAAGAAAAAAATAGAATCCAGAATGATTATAAGAAAATAAAATAGTTAATATTTTTTTTCTTGTAAAAAAAATTATAATTTACTAAAAAAATGTTAAATTTTATTAAAATTTTATAAAAAAAGTTAATTTTCCTTTTATAATATAATAAATAATAAATTAATGAATGCTCTTCCCCTTTTTTTAAAAAATAGATAAATAAAAACTTATGCCACAAGTCTAAAGAAGAATAAGTAAAGCAGGACCTGTTTTCTTCATTTCTTCTTATGCTTTATTAGGGCACTCTCAACATTTTCACTCTTTCATTCTTCTTCTTGGTGCTGCTTCGCTGTTGAATCATGGATCAGAAAGTCGATTTCAGCGCTCCCCATTCCATGGGAACCACTATCATCGGCGTTACTTACAAAGACGGTGTCGTTTTAGGAGCCGATTCTCGAACCAGCACTGGTACACTCTCTTTCTCCACCGCAAATCCAAACCCAAATTAATTTAGGGTTTTTTCGTTTTAGTGTTTTAAATAGCTTCTTCCTCTGTGTGATTAATTCCTTGCTTCATTTTTGAGAATCGAGATTGGATTCTTGCTGTTCATCTGGGGATTAATGTTGGGTCCTTTTTCCACTTTCAGGAGTGTATGTTGCCAACCGGGCATCAGACAAAATTACACAGCTCACTGATAATGTCTATGTCTGTCGTTCTGGATCGGTATTTATCTTTCCATCCTTTGACTCTTTTGTAGATGTCAAATTGTTGTGTTATTTATGGTGATTTGTTTCTGTAATTAACCTGGATTTGTTCCGTGCTTCTGTTAATATGGATATTTATTTGCTTGCTGTGTCTTGTATAATTATGCCTTTTCACTCCTCATAATGTATGTTGTTGAACATTTTTGTTAATGTTTAAAATTATGCGATTTCATGCACAGTATGTTAGTTGAATGTATTGGCGGAGAATAAGGCTTTTAGTCGTTTGGTATGTTATTATCAAAGTAACCTGATTTCGTACATTATTTATGTTTTGCTTTGTGCTAGCCTCGTGTGATATCGAACATGTTTGTATTCTAATCTGGAAGAAAGATGATTACGGAATCTCTCATCACTGTTATAGTTTTATGAACAAATTATAATCTGCATTATTTTTCAGGCTGCAGATTCTCAGATTGTATCTGATTATGTGCGTTACTTCCTCCATCAACACACGTAGGTGACTTTATTTCCCTCATTATATACTAATTGGATATTCTCCGCTGTAGGGTGAAGTTTTTGACTATGATTTAGTGTGTATTTACAGTGATATTTTCCTTATTGAGACTTTTTTTTTTAATAGGATACAACTTGGACAACCTGCAACAGTTAAAGTTGCTGCAAACCTTGTTCGGCTTCTCTCATATAACAACAAGGTTTGACCTTAAGCCCTGTTCTTTGTAATTCACTTTGCATGGTTGAGTTTCACCATTAGTGATAGTGTGAATTCTGGGCTCTATGCATTACTCCCTTTCCACAAGATTTGGCTTTAAGACTTGTTCTGCTCAAGCTTGAATTATCAAATGTTTTCTTGTTCACCTTGGTGATACATTATCAGGTTCATTTAGACCTTACACCTGTAAATTGATAAAGTTGAGACTTTGCACTAAATAAATGTTAAATTCATTTCACATTGTTTATTAAAATTAGCTGTTTCATTGTATTATTTTTATTCTAGAGCAGTTGAGCTGTAATCATAGCATTTATACCCAATTTCAACGAGGAAGAGACCAATATATACTACAAAATGAGAGTTGTGAGAAATGTATAGACCAAAATCATACCGATTACTTTGAAAGAAGATTTTTCAAAACTTGCCCAACTCAACGCCTTTTTACACCCTGCTTTGCCAATTGCGGTAGATGACCTACTTTTACTCCTGTACTTGAAATTTTGGTCATCACTTCTCACTTAGCTACAAAACATCACTTTGGACTGTTAAGATCAGAATAGTGAAATATTTTAAGTTTAGGTAACCGTGATTGTGGAAAAGTTTCAGATAGTATAACTTTGGAAGGGGTCTTAGGGGACATTTTTTAAGTTGCAATGACCTTTTATGTTGGTTGAGTGGGAAAAGGAGATACAACTGGGAATGATGTTACTGCAATTTTCTGACATAGTTGTCATTACTGCTAGCCATTTTCAATTCTAGATAAGAATTAGACATTCGAACGATAAAGGAAATTTAGTATTCTAATTTCAAAGATGATCAAATGTTCCATTATTGTGTTAACCTGATGGATTCTCCTAGCACTCTCTGTCTCTCTCTCCGTTTATTATTGGAGAGGGGGCTATAACTGATATTTAACTTTACTGTAAATTAATTTTCACTGGCAGAATTTCTTAGAGACTGGGTTAATTGTTGGAGGTTGGGATAAATATGAAGGTGGACAAATTTTTGGAGTCCCTCTTGGTGGAACAATAGTACAGCAACCTTTTGCTATTGGAGGTATTTTACTTTTAAAATGTGTTTATGAACAATCTTGATATGATTTCTGTATTCATGTCCTGCCATTAATGTGAATATCCCTATATACATATATTACTTGTACCAATTGCCCATAATATTAATTGGATATCAGGTATCCATTTTAGTTAATAAGAACCAGTGATGCATGGACCTTTTTCGCAGAAGCTATTATTCATTGTTTTTAGACTATAGATATAGATGCTTGTTGAAATCGGAGTCGGAACAAAATAGAGCCAAGTGCATCATATCCCTTTGCTTTTCTGGTCTGTTGTGGAGGGAAAGAAGAAACGTAAACTGGGACTGGATAAATTTCTTCTTTTTTTAGCATGTATCTTTCATTGTGTTGCCCAGGCTTGTGGAATGGTAGATCTTTTCATTGGAGATGGTTGATATTGAGTTTGTTTAGTCTGATGATTCGATTTTATCCCATATTCCTTTTTCTAATAGTGTCATGTCATTTCAGTAAAGAAGGCACAAACACTTCAAAATAGTAGCTTTGGGTCAAATACCCGATTGAGTCTGACACTTGAAAGTCAATTTGTCACCCTTGTGTTTTGTTGTCTTTAATGACTCATGTTCACTTTTAAAAAAGTGATTGCTTCCTATAATTATAAATTGTTTTTGCATTCCTATTTTTTTGTCTTGTATCTGTCTGGTGTATACATGATTTTAGATGTCAATTTGGAATAAACCTGGACCACTGTTTGCCCCAAATGTGTTTCTGGGTTTTTTGTTGAGCTTATTTTTATTTCTAAATTTTCATTGCTAGCCAGTTAGATTTTTCCTTTGGTTGCTGACTTTTGTTTGTTAAGCTTATGGTTTACTGGATGTGTCTTTCTGCAGGATCTGGCTCCAGTTACTTGTATGGTTTTTTTGACCAAGCCTGGAAAGAGGGAATGACCAAGGATGAAGCTGAGGTATGAACTCAATACCAAGATCTATTGTAGATGTTAGTTTTTGGAGATCTAATCTGATTTTCCTGTTATTGCAACAACATGCTTCAGATATGAAAATGGCAAATAACTAGAAGTTATTAGGATGGAATTTTTTTTAATCCCTATTGATGTTTGCTGACTTTCTACATCATGTTGTGTGGCAGGATTTAGTTAAGAAGGCAGTTTCACTGGCTATTGCTCGGGATGGCGCCAGTGGTGGGGTGGTCCGAACCGTCATAGTAAGACATCTGATCTGACCATTGTTTTGTGTTTCTTGAATCATAGTATGCTTTATAAGGAGGGGTAGGGGAATGAGCAAGAGGCATAATTCATTGCGGGAAATTGAACCCGCGCTCACAATTTGTCTTGATAGTTGTGTACTGAATTGACTCGAAAGGATAATTTGTATTTTAAAAATAAGGTTCATAGTATTTACATGCACAATGATTTGAAACCACCTGATTTTTGTTTTGAAATCCTTGTAGATAAACTCAGAGGGAGTGACCAGGAATTTCTACCCTGGCGACCAACTTCCATTATGGCATGAGGAAATGGAGCCTCATAACTCTTTGCTCGACATTCTTGGTGCCCCAGAGCCGATGAGCATGTGAAGAAGAAGTTGCTGTGTTTCTGAATGGATCCCAGATAGATTATATCTTGCCATCTCTCTTTTATGAACTGCTTAACGATTTGTGTAGTTGCTTACTTTGGTTGGATATTGTTTTTAGTCGGGTTTTATCCTTGAGTTATGTACCATGATTAACCGTTGTTTCATTATATAGCTCCCAAGTTACATGCACACTTTCTTAAATTGATATTGCACACAAAACAATTATCAACTCATGTTTTAAACTTCTGATTTTGGTTCTGGTAGTTAGTAGTGTAAAATGGGAGAGAGATTTCAAGATGCAACGCCCTAGCATCAAATTAAAAATGGACTCTTGAATATTAGGCTAACCTTGAGACTGGATTTTTTTTTAACACAGCTTAAAATCAAGTGTTATTGTCGTGTCAAGGCATGTGAAAGGTTGATTTCATTATTCTGATAGTTTTTGCTGGTTTCTGTATGTCTAATTAAATTAAGTAAAAACTTGGGTTATTTAAGTTGTAAAAAAGGATAAACTGTTCTTAATTGTGTAATTTAACGAAATTTTTACTGGTTTGAGAGCTTCTGATGAATTTTGTTCATATATTTTTAAAACCTTTAATTGAGTTGTTATTCCTCAAGTATTAAAGTAGTGATTTTATTTTGAAAATTAGATGAATTATAGGAATTTATTTTGATGAATAACAAGATTGAATAATTGTTCAAACTTTTAGTAAGGTATTGAATGGCTTCTGAGAAGGGTTTTCAACTTTCCATTTATTCAACTATTTTTAAATAGGGAGGATAGATGAATAGGATTTCCTAACCTATTAATTGGTTCATTCTCTTCAAATTAAAATAAAATGGTTATCTCTTTCATTGTATTGTTTGAAAACTAATTTTAAATATTTATTATAATAAATTAATTTTAATTATTTATTACAATAAAATAATATAATTTAGGGAGAAAGACGTTGTACGCCTGGGATTTGTGAACTACAAAAGGCAATAAAAATAGGATAATCATTCACTTAACAGTTTAAAATATCTGTATTTAATTATATTTTTTTAAAGTACTAGTTGAGGGAGTATTTTTAATTTGTGAGGGTGTTAAAATATCATTTTCATTTTATAGAAATTATAATAATAATTTAGGAGGACAAGAAAGATCTCAAGTGACTTTACCACCTAATTAAATTAGTGTATCACGTGTGACTTCTAAATTAGAAACAGGTGTTGAGAATTTTTTTCCTAACGAGACTATTGGTATCATCGTGAAACACATGGGTTGAGCGTATTCAACTTTTATGATAATAAAAAATAAAATTATTTTTTTAATTATTATCAAAATAAAAATATTATTACAATTATAAAAGTGTAATTTTAAAAATAAATATTAAAACAGTCATAAAATTTAAAAGACAAAAGAATTTATAGAAATAAAATTAGCTATGTATATATTAAAAGCCAGTTATCAAATAGTTATAAAGATGTGAAGATAGTTTTGGTAGTAGAGGAGAGAAGAGAGTGAAGAGGAAGAAGAGAAAAATGAGCGTAAACGTGAATTGCGTGGGTGGCGATACTCACAACGTCTTCGTCTACGGTAGCCTTCTGGCCGATGAGGTTGTCCATACCCTCTTGAAGCGCCTTCCTCCGACCGCACCTGCCATTCTTCATGACTAGTTACTCTTTCTCTCTCTGCAATTCCTTCCAAAATCACATTTTATACCTTTCATTTATATAACCAACCATTTTCCCGTTTCTCTCAATTCCTATTTGATTTGCAGTCAAAGGTTTAAGATCAAAGGTCGCGTTTATCCCGCTATTCTCCCTGTCCACAATAACAAAGTTAATGGCAGGGTATGTCTCTCTTTTTCCTAATTTTACTTTTATCTCTTCTAAAACAAAATCATGCTCATTCTTATTTTTCCTAACTCTTGTAATAAAATATTTTATGTTTCTGCTATTTTTTATTTACTTTTTTGGTTAAATGTTTTTATGCTTCAGAAAAAAAGAAGAAGTTCTATTTGTAGGTTAATGATGTGTGTATGCAAACACTGAATGCAAATTAGAATATTTAAGAGATGGATTTTTGTTCTTTCTTTTTGGTATGTACTTACGTTTGATGGTTTCTAATTTACTATATTTTTTTTTTTTTAAATTCCGGCTTTGCTTTGTATTGCTTTCACTTCTTCTTCATCTTTCGTCTTTTTGTGGTTGCATGTAACCTCTGAGTTTTCTTTAAATATTTACAGCTGTCTCCCTTATCAGGTATACGGTGTTATGTTTTTCAAATAATTAAAGAATTTCAGTATAGTTTATTTTTCTTCATACAATTAAGAGGAATTAGATTAGTGTAAAAATTAGAAAGTAAGAAGTATCGGGTCAAATTTGATGGAACTTCGGTATCGGTGTAATTTACTCTTGTTTTATTTGATCAGGTGCTTCTTGGTTTATCGGGAGTAGAACTACATATTTTAGATGAGTTCGAGGATGATGAATATACTAGAACTGATGTTGAAGTTTTCTTGGCGGTAAGCAAGTCTGGTTTATTTCATTTTCTATTCATCCGTTAACCTATTCGTAATTGTTATAACAAATGAGGCAAACGTTACTTTCCCAAAAATATACTATGATATTACTGATTGCTTTCTAGTCTCAGAAGAATGATAGTATATATTGTAACAGGACAAGTCTGAAAAGTTGCAAGTTTACGCATATGTTTGGGCCAATAGAAATGACCCCAACTTATATTCAGAGTGGGATTTTGAGGTGAGCATGCCATCTTTCTTATTTTCATTTCCTCCACCCAGAATCAATATATAAGAATGTTTTGGGGACAAAAGAAAAGAATGAAATGATCTTTAAATTTCAAACAAATTTATTCTTCTGTTTTCTTTATATGATGGAAAAATTAGTTAATGAGGCCACCTATTTGTGACCGAGGACTGTGTTGGCTATGACTGCTTGTGGTTGCATTCAATGTTTTACATTGCAGTTGTATTCATGGTTGCAATTTTGTCTCAATTTGATGGTCACGAAGGCCCCAAATGTCTTGACAATGTGGCCACAATTGCAGTTGCGACTTTTTTTAAAAATCTTGATTACGCTCTAAGACTAAATAAAAGAAGTTTTGCCGCCGTGTAGTTTGGGGAAGACAGGATTTCCAGATCATATGCGAATGATATGCCTAAAACCTTGTGTAAAATGAGTAATTGGCAAGACATAATTTAATTTCCTTGATGATCAAGTTATGGCTACTTGTTTTGTGCATACAGATTAAAAGGCAGATAGCACTATAGTAGTTATAGTTTGGTGACTACGAGATAGTTGACCGCCTCTCTTGATACTTCCCTTTTGCTTCTCTCCTGTTTTGACTTTATTTTAGATTTTTAAACCCCTTAATTAAAGAGTTTGAATGTATAAGTGATTGAAACTTCATCGAGGTTTTATTCAAGGTTAACTTTATAATTGGTTTAAAGGATTGATAAAAGGAGTTCGTCCAGTTCTTCAAGCCTTTTGGTTCATCTGTAGACCGCAGCATAAGTTTGATCTTGTAGACTTGTGGTTGAGGAGGGAATTAACTTGTTGGGAGACCATTTCTTTATATTAGTTAAAAGCACTCTCTTTAAGGTTTCAATCTTAAAGGCCTCACTCACTGTATGATAATTTATTATACATTGAATAATGAATAGATGTTCATTTTGTCTGATATAAATAGTTCGGGTCAATGTTGTTAGATTTAACATGTGGTAACTTCAAATTTCTAGGTTTCCAGTTCTATTTCAAATTAAGTCCCTTTTCATGCATCCCCTATGCTGGAAGTCGTTTTATTTTTTCTATTTTCCTCTCTCATAATTCTAATTTTTGTATTTGGAAGGAATGGAAACAAGTTCACATGAACGATTTCGTTAAGATGACCAATGGCTTTATGCAAGAATTAGAGTCGCCAGAATCAAAGCCAAGAGTGCAGACTTATGAAGCCTTCTACAATGAAGAAAACGATAAGCCACTTCAACCTTGATGTTTACAGTTTGTAAAATTATGCATTATGTGCACTGAGCTGAGCTGTATGGTTGAATTAGGAATCATACTGTTCACTGTTAATAATTATAAGTTCCTTTCCGAATCATTATTTTTATAAGCATCGTAATGCTAACAATGACAAGTTTATGCTATATTGTTGCATTGTTATCTTCTAGAATTCAATAGAAATATTTTATCACCCTTTCTCCAAAATAGATGTCCATATATACATACATAGAACATATGTTGCAACTTCAAGTTAAAGTATGATTTTTTAATCCCTAGTATTTTCGTAATAGAGTGTTAGCTGGGGGACCTTTCTTTCTAACAAAATGTATTGTTGTGAAGTAGGATAAATTTCGGTAAGAAACTAAATTTTGAAGTGCTTATAAAATATAGAAGTTTAACTGAACCGTTCTCTTTTAATAGTTAGCATCTGTCTTCTATTAGAATTGTATAATTGTATTAAGATGATTTTACATGATACTACCTCTCTTAAAATCTTGCTGCCAATAAAAAGTTTTCATATATTAACAAGTTTTTAATATTTGTATTTCAAGGTTTCCATTCAGATTTCTAGTACAGGAAGTGAAAAAAAAAAAGTAGACACAAAGTTCATTTAGTAGTATGAATATGTTACAATCAGAAGTCTCTACCATAAATAGATCTTACAGTCAGAAATCTCTACCATAAATAGATCTTACTTTGTAGTTCTAGATGAATTTATAATTTGGAATTGTATCCAATTTGTGAATCAAACTTTTAGTAAATTTTTAATTTCTGTTCAGTCTGCCGTCAGAGTTATTAAATTATTAAATTTAGTCATCTTTTATTTAGAGGCCACGTGTGGTTACTAAATTTATAATTTAGACATCTTTAATTTTGTTCCATCGTGTCAGAAACAATACTAAATTCAAACTGAGAATGAACTTGGATCTCCTGTGTTACAAATCTGCTACAACAGTCTACCAGGAAGAACTACTGATATAGTTGCAGAAGAGATTTATTAAGATGATGATGATTACACTAATATAACTAAAATAAGGTGAAAGATATAGCTCCAAAAAACAAACGACATACAAAAGCAAAACAACACTGAACACTGCAAACAAAATTCAAATTAGCAGAACTTGAACATGCACATTCACAAGGGTACCACCACTCCCTTCAGTTCAACCTTATAGATGCATAAGCATTGCACTTCCGCAAGGGCACCCCTTCGCTCCATTCTGTTCACCTCATACAAACATACATGATTAATAAGCTCCCTGTGCGGCCTCCTGAAATTTACCCTGAGCATAGCTTCCATAATCCTTTGCCCTCTCCTTCACATCCCTTGCCTTATCAGCAAGGTACCCTTTTGCATAGTCAAGAGTGTCAGCACCTGCAGGATGGTTCCCAGAGACGTAGTTGTAGATCCAAGTCAAAACTGCAATGGCAGCCACACCACAGCTTCCAGAGAACAAAAATCCAGAAGTAACTAGGAACAGCACAAACATTGCTGGGACAAGGATGGGGCTGAAGATCACAAGAAGAGGAGTTGCGACGATCAAGCCTATGACAGTACCTGTGAAGATCAAACCAGCCAAGAGCAAGAGTGAGATGCCAATAGTAACAGCAGTTATGAACTTCACTGTTTGACGTGAAGCAGAGTTGTTGTAGATGCTGGTGTTGGACTCATTGGTGCTTCCATAGGGTAGTCCACCATAGGAGGTTCCATGGGAGGAACCATAGTGGGGACCTGCAGTTCTAGGTTGATCAGCCATGGTTTTGTGTTTTCAAGACTCAACTGATAGAAATGAGATAGAATAGTAGTGTGTGCGGTGATGATAGTAGAATCTGAGAGAAGGGAAATGGTATATATCGGTGTGGGAGGAGGTGGTGGAGGGTTACGCGGCACGAGAGGAGGGTGCATTGCATGTCGTGGCGGCTTTGCATGAAAATAAGGTAACACCTGTCCTCTCCTGCACTGACCCCTCTTAAACAGCCCTACTAAGTTATTATGAAAATCATGGGAAACTTGGACCTTCTGCACCACTTTTAACACTTAATCATACCAGAGACACTCTCTGACATTCTCTTTATAATATTGTTCTTATTAATATTCACAACAACGTTATTAACAACATTTTGCTATTCGTATTGTTTAAAAAGAAAATATACTAAAATATGTATAAAAGAAAGAATATAGTCCAGATAGATGCTTTCATTCATATTCATGTGAAATATGCAAAATTTCACTGCACAGTTCAAGTTAATACGTTTTATATCAAATCTTTATGAGATTGCAGGAATGTTCTTTCTTTAATTCCTAGGTTCCTTTTAAATACAAAGGCAATGTTTTTATCCAATTTGATTGAATATATATCAGAATATTAAAATTCAAATGTTAAAAATATTAATTCATGTACTTCCGCGCACTTTTCTTATAATAAAAAAATATTATTAAAGTTATAAAAATTATATACAGACATTACTTTTAAAATATTTTTTTTTATTAAATTTTATTATGCTATAACATGATAGAAACATAAGTAAATTTTCATTAAATAAAAATTAAAGCTATAACAAAGTATATAAAAAATGATTATAAAATATTTTATTTTTTATTTAAAAAATCATAATGACAGTTATATAACAAAACTATTTTGAATTTATATGAATGGATTTTTAGAAAAGAAAAAGCTAAAAAAATTTAGTTAGTAAATATAAATAATAAAAGAAGTGAAAAGGTTACACTGATAAAACAATTACGAAATTTAACTTAATTATTAATTGTTATAATTAACCTGACTTTTTTCTTTAACTCTTATGAGGTAAAAAACTTTTCATGTTATTTTTTGAATTTCTTCTAGTTCATTATATATGTTAATGTAGGGGTAACCTTTACTGGATTAATTTTTCTTTATATATGTTAATGTAGTAAATTATATCCCTTCTATTGTCTATCTCTCTTGGACAGAACCATTTATATTTATATTAACAATAAAAGGTATTTTAAAATTGTAAAGTATCAGTATTACAAGATATTAAAGTACATACTTTTATGCTATACAATTTTATCTATTCTTAAAATTCTGATCTTGTTTATACAGAAATATTTTGTAATAGAGCTGGTTTGTTTATCCTGAAAATTTAATATTCTCATATCTCAATACACAAAAACAAATTGAATGAAGTTGAAAGTATTTTTTCTTTTTTAAGTTAATATCAACTAGATTTTTTTTTAAGTTAAAATTGCTTTTTATCATTGACAATAATTATTTGGTATCCATGTAATTTAGGATTATTTTTCAATTAATCGTAATATTTTTTCTTATTAAAATTTGCAGTTGTCTTCTTTATATATGTAAATAAGATTTCAAAATAATGAGTAAACTATTTTACTCGGTAAATAAGATATAATTTTCGTCAATTTTGTTTAGTTTAGTATTTTTTTTCTAACATTGTTTAAATCATTAATGAATAGTGATGTGTCACTTCATGATATTTTTGATTTTTTTTTATATATTTTTTAATTTTTTTTAATGTCCACTTGTCAACACAGCAACGTACTACATATTTATATTAAATTTGGTTCTTATATTTGCTGTTTTTGTTTAAATTAGTCTCAATTTTGTTTACCGTGAAACAATTTTGTCCTTCTTTAAATTAAGACCAAATTTAATTTTATTATTAAAATTCATATTTTTATTAAATATTTTTGTTTAGGGTTATAATTAGTTTAAAATTAGAATGAAAATTTGAGACAGAAAGACTAATTTTAGATCAATAATATTAGTTTTCATCCTTAACATTTTCATTATAATTTTAAACGAATTGTAACATTAAACAAAAATATTTAATAAAGATATGAATTTTAACAAAAATATTATTATAACTTTTATATAAAAATTAAATTTTGTTTCAATTTTGATAGAGACAAAATTTTTCAATTTTAAACATAATCAAAATTAAATTAAACAAAAATAACAAATATAAAAATTAAATTGAAAAAAACTTAAAAGATATATATGAAAAAGTAAAGTGACATAATCACTTTTCATTACCATTAATAATTTAAGCTGTGTTAGAAAAAAAATCAAATTGAAAAAAATTAACTAAAATTAAAAATTATTTAAACACAGAAACAAAATTTGAAATAATTTAACAAACAAAAATGGAAAAAATTAAACTTTGAGAAGAAAACAAGGTTAGAATTGGAAAGATGAAAAATTAGATATCAAGAATAGACGATGTGGAACCATGTCCACTCCTCAACCAGGACAGGGAAATGGCAACCATGTCCCTCACATTTGCAGTTGCAGCACCTTCTCTTTCCCTTCCTTCCACTCCATCTCTCACCAAACTCCATAACCGTGTCCTTCACATCAAGCCCCTCAACTGCACTCCCATTCACCAACAACACGTACTTCTTCTTTTCTTCTTCTTTTCTTCGCCATTATTGAATTCATTCAACTCAAAAGCTTCATCCACCTCATATCTTTGTTGTTGATCAAGGTTGATGCAGATGCAGCTATCATGTGTGAGCCTTGCAATGGAAAAGGGTGGTTAGTTTGTGACTTTTGTAAAGGCCAAAAGACCAACATCAAAGCCGAAAACAAACGTATCTATCGAAGATGTCCCTCTTGCAAAGCCGTGAGTCATGCACTGTTTTGCAATTCAATTCACCTTTCAATATCATTATAGATGTTAATGTTCTGTTCTGTGTTTTTGTTTTTTTTTTTAAGAAAACTTCAGGTTGGGTATGTCTTGTGTTCTAACTGCAAGGTCTTCAAATGCGTCACTTTTCCTAATTTCGAAGATTCTCAGAACTGAATTGACCAACAACTTTCTTTTTCACAATTTCATGCCATAGTAATTACGCTAGTCAGCAACAAGGATCGATTCTCTTGTTTATTGGCATTCTTCACACCTGCTCTTGTCCATCTCCTACGTGTACAATTTTGCTTCTTTCAGAGGAATCAGTTTTATTTCCTGGTTAAAAAGTTAAGGAAAGAGATGATACAGTGTTTCACTGTCATCTCTTTTTTGTATTTCATGGATTACTGTAAGTGATGTGATTCAAAGAATTGTAAATCTTGAACCTTGATAATGTTATGCGTTCTTGATGCTCATTGCAATTTTTTTTTTTTGTTTGGATTTAGATTTTTATACTGGAAGTGGGGGCCAGACTTAATTGTGTTACAGAGTCACCCTATTCATTTTTAAGCATGATATAATCAATTAAGGAAAAGATTCTGCATTTTTAGAGGCTGATGATTTGAACAAAAAAAAATGCAAGTAGTTAGAGTTTTTCTTTTGATCATATTTGCTCTCATGTTGTTGTGTCCTGTTTCTGGCTAATGAACTTGGAGGTTCTATGTCAAGATAAGACAAGTTTAAAATATATAAGTAAGCAAATTTCAATTTAGAAATCAGGTTTGTAAAATTAAATTAGATTTAGAATTCTCATTTTAACAATGTATCACAGTCATGATTTGCAGTTATTCAGACTTCTTTTCTCCTCTACGTGTACAATTTTGCTACTTTGAAAGGAATCAAATCCATTATACTTGTCAAAAGGCTTAAGAGATTAAGTAATGAGAACTGTTTCCCTGTCATATTTTTTGTATGATTCAATGTTTAACTGTCATTTGTTTTGTATTTCTTATGGATATACTGCAACTGAGGCATGATGCTATTAAAAAAGGTTGTACACTAACAGCTTTTCATGCATCTCGATGCATACCGTAGTGTTCAATTTTAACTTCTGTTTTTATTTTTGTTTCATCTTTCTTAATTTAAGTTTTATATTGCAAGTGGTGGCCAGTAGTAATTGGTATGAAGTCACCCGAAAACTGATAAATTATACATAAGATTCTGCACTATTAGAGACTAATCTCAGCCTCTGCTATGAGCAGAATAACAAAACAGTCTTTACTACATCATCCAAGTCTTACATTCCTTTCAATACAGCTAAGTCAGTCATTTGATAAATGATTGATATAAAAGAAAGGTAGTAAATTATGTTTTTAATATTTAATTCAATGTTTTCAAGAAAACAATGTAACTCCCTCTACATGTGGTGTTTGATGAATAATTCTGAATAGTTTTGCAGTTTTCTCTAACAGTGAAACTTCTGGTATGTGGCTAATATTCTTTCCACAGTTTCATAAATTTAGAAACAAGATATTGATAAGATGAGAGTTGAGAGAGCTCTTACCAAGGGGTGTATATTTGTTCTTGTTCATGTTCAATTTACTCGTTTTTTATACCATTATTCAATAACAAATGGAAATCAAATGCAGAGCAAATGATGAGCAAATGATGGAAGGTGATAAGTATTCATTGTATCAAAGTTAATGTTGCATGAACAACATTTGCTGATTGCTTTTTACCTTTTTGCAACTGATTTGTCCTTTTAAGTTCAGTCCTTTTTATTTTTTAATTGATCTATCTTCTAATTGCTATCCGAGCTTTATCTTATTGCACAAATCTTTGAACTTTTCCATTCTCCCTCCATATGTCAGTCAATATCTACATAACACATACATTTTCAATTAACAGAAAATAATACACTAGATTTGGCTAAGATTATGCAGTCCAGAACCGTATAATTTATCATTTTATATTTCTATATAGTGAAACTCATGTGAATTTTAATAAATGTGAGGTTCAGTTCAGATTCCAAACTCATAGATTTCAATCACTAAATGAAGAAAAGGAAAAAAAGTGTCAGAGATAGTACTATCAGCTCTTTTCTGAGTGCATGTTCTCCTCCATTAATTGGACAACGAAACAAGTTACATTTCTTTGAAACATCTTATCATAACAAGTGAGTGAACAAGGATAAAACTGGCTCGTATATGAATCAGAGTATCCTCTCAAGTTGCAATTACACGGACATATTCTAATGATCATGACAGTTAGTTATGGAGTCAACACGTGGTATCCTGAGAAATCTGACTAGAGTTGCTTCTGCATTTTTTTAAGCTCATCACACATGATATCACATTCTTGACTTAAGATTTAAATAGTTATCCTGATTTTTTTCTTTAGTACTAAAAGGATTATTATTAAGAGAATGTTACACGTAGATTTGAAAACAATATATGTTTTGCTGTTAAATTGATGAAGGCAGCGCATATATCAATGTACGCCACTAATTATTTGGCCATGTGCTACATTATAGTATTTAACACAAGTCTTCATGAACTTAGTGGAAGATTCCATATGCTGCAGAAGCTTGTAATTTAAGTCTAGTCCTGTCACATACCACAGATAACGAGGGTTAATTTCTCAACTTTCACTGTTACACGTTTTCCCTTCTGAACTATGAATGCAGACATGTGAGTTATGCAGTAGAAGTTTGAAGATCTGTCAGTGTAAACTTCTTTTCCAGACATGTAGTTAAATTCATTGAAATAGTAGTTAACAGCAGTCTTATGTTACGATAGAAATTTAAGTGTGAGTCTAAGTCTCACATTAGTTAAAAATAAGAAAGTAGAGCATTATATAAGGAAAAAGACCTATAAATCTATTGTTTTAAAGTTTTAGGTTAAAAATAGTGTCAATACCTTATATTATTAGATTCAGGTCTCATTAGTGTTTGTTTTCTCCGTGAAACCCCTCCTTAAACCTAATAAGGGAGATTGTAATGTCAATGATTTTACTAAAGGCACATGGGAGGGGAATTCAAATAAAGGGAAACAGTGACATGACTTCTAAGATGGGAAAGTTCCGTAGATTATCCGTATGTTAATTTCCACTTCGGTTATCACGTGAAGATCTCACATTTGGCCACTCTCAGATATCAAAGATTGAACTTCAAAAACATAAAACTTATAAATATATCATTTGTATTTGGTTAGTCACTCCATGTTCACACACATTATGAAAACCATGTTTAAAGGAATGGAATGGCATATTAATTATAACAAAAAAAAAAACTATTTCTCTTCTGTGTGACTACACTCTACCTTTGGCTGAAAGATTTGGATTGATTCTTTCCAATTAAATAACATTTCTTGATTCACTAATTGTATCCTTCATAAACTGAAAGTCAATAAGGTGTTTCTGATAAGAAACTTCTGATTTATACTGATGTGCGTGCGCGATCACAAGTTTCCCAATTCCTACTAACAGGTGTAAAAATATACAAGGCCTACTAGAATTTATATCATGTTATATTATTTATAAAAGAAGAACACAAAAGGGTAAAATAAATTTATGAACTGAAATATAAAATAACAAAACTTTCTATTCCAGAATAAAAAAATCAGTAAGTAGTACTCAGATTTGTCATCTGTGAAAGCTTTTTGTCTTATCATCACCAGTCCAAAATTGCCTGACATACATGATTTGGACAATGAAAAGTTGCATTCTTTGCTTAGAGGGTTCTCTTCTCTCAGTTGTAACTGATGAATTTCTCGGAACCCTCTCGGCTTCCACAAAGAACAAAAGAAAGAGAAAACAAAAAAAAAAATGTATAAAAATTGTGAAAATCCTAAACTATCTGCACATTGGACTTTGAGGTTGATGAGAATAAGCAAGGTTGTTGGAGGAACAGTAACCCATCATTTTCTCAATGCTAAACCTGCATTTCTGAGTGAAAAACCTGTCCTTTCGCTCCACTATCTTCAAGATACTCTCGAACACGGAAACTTCACAAGGGATTCTGAGAACCCCGGTTTGTTCAAACCCGAACTCTTCCTCAGCTTCTCTGAGCAACATGTGAAAGGCTTTGTGACCCAAATACTCGGTTGGTATAACGAACCTGCTAAGCTCCACGCCAACACAAACAGCAACGTAGCCCTTGGGAACAACACTGCTCGATCCTCCTCCCTCACGTTCAGACAGAGAAAGTGTTCTTTTCAGAAATTTTATGCTTCTGCTGGTGTTACTGTTGTTGTTGTTGTTGTTGTTGCTGTTGCTGTTGCTGCTTGTTCTTGAAGAGTTTGCAACCCTTCTCCATTTCTTAAGAATCTGTTGAAGCCTCACTATGTCCCTGATCTTGTTGGGTTTCTTAGTAGGATCCATGTTGGTGAAACCCTATGAGAAGGGTTGGGTTAGGGTTATTATGGGACAATAGAACTGAACCTGGTTGAAATAGGTTGAGTGTGGGGTAATGAAATGGCTCCAATTTATAGAAGAATGGTGCTATGGTAACTCTGAATATTAAAAGGTTAAGTTGTTTGAAGAAGGAATATTATATTTGTAATGAGTGTTTGGGTTTTGTATGTCACATGCATGCATGAGAAAACCAACAAAAAGGTTTTGTCCAAGTTAGGATGAGTTAAACGTCAAGTTGCGTTTCCCATGCTCGGCATGTGAGTGATTAGTGCAAGTCAGAGCTTTCCTTCTACCTCACCATTCTTTGTTTTGGAAGCTAAATCCACCATGCTTTTCATTATTTTAAACCACCCATCACTGGGTCTCACAGATTCACTATAAAATTTGTTATCATTTGTTAAATAGTATTAGACTTGATTCAAGCTTGAAAAAAGGTAGTTATTTTTTGATTTGGTTTCCAAGGCAAATTGATGTATAAACAGTCAAAGTTGGCCTCGTACAATGCAATGGTACATGTGTACCTACTATATTATTCAACATTAAACTCATAATATAGTTCTGCTTTATATATTTCATTATAGTGTTTTTCATGAAATTGAATTCTCTGTTAGAGTTTTTTTTTTTCTATTTTTTTATTTTTTTATTGTGTCTTCCTAATATATCGATTACTATTAATTTTAACATTTTAAAATATATTAAAAAAATATTTAAAATATTAACACAATATATTTTTAATGTTAAGAAGAAAACAGCACAGATAATAGTAAAGAATTTGAACTCTATTTTTATTATATTCATTTTTGTGTTTCTGTGCTGAATTATTTCATATTCTAATTATATGTTATGCGTCACAATTAGTATGTGTTTTTGGTTGAAAATTTTACGTCAACTAAAAGTAAATATATAATAATAGATGTAATAATTTCATTTTATAAGTTCTTTTATTAAAATTTTGAATTATTTATTAATGTTTAGTTTTATGTCGTTCACTAAAAGATGAAATTATAAAATCCTTTATGATTTAGTTGCAAATTCATACTTTTGTTTGTAGCTTGTGATCAATTTTAATTGCAAACTCCAATTTATATATTAAGATAATTGTGTTAGGGTTACCTTTAAAATATGGAGTTCTATTATTGTTTTGTTTTTGAAAAATGTGTTAGATAAACAGGAAAAGAAAAGAAAGATATATTTAGATTGTTTTTTATTTTAAAAATGATCAAGCTTATTTCATAATAATTTTTTATTTCCTGTGTTGTCAATTTTGAAAATGCATGCAGTTCTATGTTGCGTTTTGTTTTTTTCGTTGTTTATGTCTATCTGCTGCGCATGCTCAGTTTGAAACAAGCAAAACCTGAAACAAGTTCACTTCTCCAATCATCTTTTTTATTTTATTTTGTTTTATTTATGAATGATTTTGAGATGACCTAACGTCAATTGATTGAACAAGATCAAATTGGAAGTCAAGGAAAAAGTTAATATATTACTTATTTTATTTGATTTTAAAAAATTAAAATTATGTTACAATCTCTATTAGTACTTGCTAAATTGTCTCATATATTTTTTTTATTCTATTAATTTTCTTCATCACTAAATATTATAGTTAGAATATATTACTAATATTGCGTTTTCTTGTTGACTATTTCAGCAGAAATTTGGTGCAACAATTTTCCACAGAAAAAGTCTAGAAAAAAATTACGGAAATGTCTCCAGAAAAGTCTATTAAAGACCTTTTTTTTTATTAGAGAGAAGTCTCTAGAAAATTAATATTTTAAGTACATTTTTTACAAATTTAAATTTAAAGGAGAAATTGAATATATGTTTAAATGTGAAGGGATTTTCGCACATAATTTTCTTACAGTTTTTTCTGTTGATTGAAGAATAAGAAGACAATATAATGTTCTAAAAAATGAAGTCCCCATGATATACGGCATTATTAAAAGAACATGTTCAACTTTTTGGTTAATTTCACCACATTACAGGTTCAATGCACTAAATAGCTGTTGGTGAAGCAGAAGAAAAAGAAAGGTAACTACTATCTATTCTTTGGTTTTTTTAGAAGAAAGAGTAGAATAATAAAAAAACAAAACATCTCTGTCTAGAACCACAAAGACTTAAAGTTATAGCTAGGTTTCTTGCTGAATTTATTTGTTTCGTCTTGTCTTACGTGGCTAACAACGAAATCACCATTTAACTATGTTCAACTTCAAGAAGTATCTCAATAATGACTAATAGATTATATTAAACTTCAAAGGAGAAAAAGTTAAGGGGTGACAGAATTTTTTGGAACAAGTTTATTTGAAATAAATAACAAAACTAAAATTAAAATTAAACTCAAGTTTTTAATTAAAAAATTATGCAAAAAACATATCACCAACCCTAATGGAAAACTTTGGCCTATAATAGGAACCTAATTTGACTGGTTTAATATATTTGGAACTAAAAGAGGCGAAAATAATTTGTGAAAAAGAAAAGAAGGTTGGTTACGTGACGTAGTTGAACAGTTGCATAGATGGAGGTGAAGAATTTGTATATTTCTGAAAAAAATTTATAAAATATTAAGATTTTGATAGAAAAATCTAAAGGCAAATTGACTTTTAAGTGTAATTGGACAGTAATCTCCGACCTTGATCCGCATTCTTATGCGCCATTTGAGATAAGCTTACCAGTGCGTTGCATTTGCATGCTGCTGAAGAGAAGAGCAAATACGTATCACTGAATAACCTCTCATTATTCTTTGGATTAAATATGATTTTCAAAAGCTTTATTTTATTTCTAAATTAAATTACATATATATTTCTTCTCGAAATGTTGGATTTTGTCATGAAATTCATTGAAAAGATTCAATATTAATGAATCATGACGCGTTCATAAAAGAAAATTGTCAATGTTGACTTGGAATTAGATTATTTTCAGAATTTTATCGCTAAAATCATTATATTGTCGATCTCTTAAGAATCCAAGTGTGAGTCTAAGTTTCACATTGAGTAAAGATGAGAAAGTAAAACATCATATAAGGATGAAGACCCGTGAACCTATTATCATAAGGTTTTGGATTTAGTGGTATCAATTTCTTATGTGATTGAACCTATGTCTCTCATTGGTGTTGTATTTTTCCATTAAAACTTCTCTATAAAACCTAACAAGATTTGCATAGTATATTATATAGTTTGCATACATTGATTATGAAAATGCATGCATATATGGGTGCATTCCACATATATGTAAAAGATATTCATACAATTATTAGAGAATAATAAAAATTGTAGGTTCATCAATCAAATAGTTAGTCATGAAATTTCTTTCATAATACGTAATACATAAGCTCTGTAACATCACGTGAGGGTTTATTTGACAATTAAGTTTTTTACTAGAAAGGACTTCCATGCACGTGGTTGCTCATTAAGACAAAAGCTCAAGGTGGCATTATATTAATCTCAAAGATTATTAACCACTAAAAATAACTACTTTGGTTACTATTATTTAACAAAAGTTATCTTAATCATGCATTCTACAATTACCCTTCATTCTTTGCTTTAGAAACATTATTTACTTTGCAAAGGCCTATTTAGTTCACCACTCTCCAAAGTCTCTCTTTCAAAGTTGTCATCTTCATTGGTTATCAACTTTTGACTAATACTTATCATTATGCCAAATTTATTGACTCAAAACCTCATTAAGTGTTAGGCCCAATTAACCCAATTTCAATATATTTTTAGTGATATCAAAGTTAATCAGAAAAAAAACAAATAAATGACTTTTTGTTCGGCATATATTAACATAATCAAAATTATTTATTATATTACTTTTTAGTATAATATAATCCATTACTAAAAAAATTTATATTTTTTGTCAATTTTGTTTTGAAATTTCTTTTGGAAAGTACTTTTAAATTTTGTTATGAAAAAAAAATTGTTGTTAATTTTTTTTTACAAAATATTTTGTATAAAACACTTCTCATAACAAATTAAATTTTATAGAAAATAATTGCAAATTTTATAATTTTGTAGAAAATAATTACCCACGAAAGAATTACCTGCCAATTAAAATTTAAAAAAAAATAATAGAAAAATTTCTTTTCATGCAAATTTTATTAACAAATTTACAAGAAAATTAGCATGTAATATGAGAATTTTTAGTAGTGATCAACATATATACCAAGTAAGTTAAAATTATTGAAATTCTTAAATTTTTCCTAAAAGTCAACGTAAAACTCTAAAAATGTTTATTTACATATATAATGTGTTAAAAATATTTTTCAAATGTTATATATTAAAAGTGTCTCATACAAGGTTAGATATGACTATTTATATCATAAATCATATTTAAATTCAAATACTAATTAAATGTCGACACAAAATGCAATTAATATTCTAATATAAATGAGTGTCGACACAAAATGCGAAAGAAAGAAAGAAGAATAGAAATTCAAAATTTTAAATATATCTAAATTTAGAACAAAGGTCAAAATCATCTTTATATTTTCGTATTTGTTTTGTCACACTTTTCATACTTAGACTTATATTCTTGTCCTGTCTTTCATAAAAACCAACTTAGCATGAACTTTTATTTAGTTTGAATGGCTGCCTCTTACATTGTAATTCCTTGTTGCACATCATTTACCTTTATTTTTACTTTTTGCCCCTTTTTTTATTTGATAGATAAAAATGCAGCCTAGATTATAATTACTATTTCTATTTATTTTACAAAGAAAACCAAAAAAACTACATTTTATAATCAATTATACCAAAAGGTATAAAATAAATAAACTAATGATGAAATATTTTTATAACCAAAGAGATATTTTTATTTTATCTTCAACTTACTTTTTCATGAAATGACGTATTTTGGTTTATTTTTTGTCATTATTTACACACTCATCACATATTTACAAAACCATAGTCATAAAAGATACAAGAAAATAATAGTTAAAGTCACTGTCATGTGTTAATTTGTGAGCTTTTTTATTATTATTTTTTTACACATCACTTCACAGTTGTGTCATGTGACACCATCGGTATGACCTGATAATAACAATGCAATGTGATAGGACCACGTGGACAAAATCTTAATTTGATCCCAACATTTATTTGTTATATTCGATTTGGTCTTCGTCTCACTGCTAAAAGAATTCATATTTTCTGCTAATTTTGTTTTGAATTTTTTTTTTAGAAAATACTTATAATTTTTGTTATAAAAAAGATTGCAGGATATTGCTACCAATTTTTTTGCAAAATATTTTGTATAAAACACTTTTTGTAATAAATTTTGTAGGAAATATTTACAAATTTTATAATTTTGTAGGAAATAATTATCCACGAAGAAGTTACCTGTCAATTTAGATCCTTAGAAAAAAATAGCAGGAAAAAGTCTTTTCTAACAAATTTTTTTAACAAATTAAAAAAAAATTCACATGTAATATGAGAATTTTTAGTAATGTGTGTGTAAAAATGGAGCAATATTGTATTTTTTAAAATGAAATAATTTTTTTTGTATAAATTTTATGCTAATATTTTTATTAAAATTATTATTTTCATTAAATATTTATAAGAAATACTGGAAATTAATTTTTTTTTTCTGGAAGACAAAATTACATGCTAACACTTTGATGGAAATGGCTGTGAAGGGAATATAATTTCTCTATATTTCTGTATATTCTTTTTGAAATTTAAAAAAATAATTATATTTTTATAGGAATAAATTTTATCATCCTCTCTAAAATTATAAAAAACAGTCATGTAAAAATCTAAAACCCTATAAATTAGAAGTATTTTTTAAAATATGTGCTTATTTTTTTAAATATTCAAAATTTAGATTTTGTTTTTTGTTTTAAATCATTTGACACTAAAATTATACTTATTATTATTTTAGCTTTTAGTTTTTCTTAAGATATTGATGTTTGTATCTAATTTATTATCCATCTACAAATTATTTGTAGATTAAAATTCACAAAAAATCACAGATTTAAAAAAAAAAAGTATAGACAAAATTGGCACAAAATTTCCATAAAATTTTTCATGTGTTTATAACTTTTTTTTGTTATTATCTTTATAAAAAATTGAAAGTACTATAGTTCTTATAACATACGTAAATTTGAATGGTAGTTTCAGGAAAAAAAAATCTTCGTAAATTTCAATTTGATAATGTTAATCCTCGATATTCATTTTAAAAGTACATAAGCGTATACTTTATTCCATAGATCAAGATTTTTATTTTATTTTTTAAGTATAGCGTGACAATATCCTTTTATTTTTAAGATATAAGCAAGTACTCTAGTGTCATATAGAAAATAAAATTAATTATTTTCAAATTTAGAAAGATTAGAAATATATTCACAGAAATTAAAATTGAATTTACTGATTTACATAATTTAAAATATATGTAATTCAAAATTTAAGGTGTAAATTTAACCAAAGGCAATAAAAATAACTAATCTCACAAAAAGATAAATTAATCTCCGATACCTTTTATAAATATTTTCTGAAATATTTAATAAAAATATTAATATTAATAAAAAATATTTTAATTTGAAAACGGACATTATTATACCATTTTATACAAAATTAGACTAATTAATTTAAGAAACAAATGTAAGAATCAAATTAAGATTATGTTCATGACACTGTCATATCTAGTAGTATTGTCATATCACACTGACAATATCACGTAACACAGTGAAGTAATATGTGTAAAAAAAAATTGGGTTAAATAACCCTTTTGGTCTCTCTATTTGTTATGAAATCTCATTTTGGTTCTCACGTTTTTCGTTGTCTCAATTTGGTTCTCATTTTCTTAAAAATGACTCAATTGGTCCTCACCGTTAACTTTGACTAAACGGTGTTAAAGTCAATGTCACGTGTCAATTTCTGGTTTTTTTTTTTAATTTTTTTAATATTTTTTGAATTTTTTTTTATTTTTGACATGTGTCATTTCACCGTTGTGCCACTTGTCAAAGTGACTCAATTTGGTCCTTATATTTGTTTTTAGTTTCAATTTAGTCTCAATTTTTGTAAAAATGAAGCAATATTGTCCCTCCTTAGATTGAGACTCAATTTAATCTTTGTATACAACTTATGATGATATTCTTAAT
>Ga0099823_1000248_pt1 | contig 31405 bp, 20 predicted proteins | sample CowpearedBW_FD_76831 | JGI IMG/M metagenome (GOLD analysis project Ga0099823, IMG submission 76831) | Root nodule microbial communities of legume samples collected from California, USA - Cow pea red BW | ecosystem: Host-associated > Plants > Roots > Nodule | place: USA: California | collected...
GTCTATCCATTTTATATTTTTTGTCTTTTAAGAGTTCAAATTTCAGTATGACTTTTTGCACAGCTTTTGTAATAGTTTATTAATGTCAAAAATGCCTTCTAATATTAGGAATAGCAACAAAAAATGAACTTGTATACATGTGAAACTAACACTTTGTTATTTTGTAAAAGATTAAAACTTAAACTTTTCCTATATATAAAGACTAAATCTAGGGTGAATTTAAAATTAAAATAATTATAAAGATAAAATAAATAATTGAACCTAATTATTAAATTTTGTATATTACCTTAATCAGTGTATTGAAAGGTAATTAAAGGAATTTTATTGTTAACTTGTGTTTCTTTAGTGAGAAGTATGATCAAATTGATTCACAACTTGAGAGTGAAGGATAAGAATGAATGATTGAAGGTGAAGTGTGAGACAGCAGCATCAACGGTGATCAGAGATTCTGTGCATGAGTTCAGTGAAGAAATGGGCCACACAAGATGTTTGAGAACATCAAGTTATTTATTCCACTTCTCATTCTCATGATATAAAAATTAATTAATATATATGTAGATGTATTTTGAATTAAATAATCCAAAATATTTAAATAATATATAATTTAGGCTAAATTTTAGATTATATAATTTCAAAGATTACATAATTTCAAATATATATTATATATTATTATACAATTTAGACCAACTTTCAAACTATTCATATCAACTTCACATTTTTTATATTCCCAATAAACTAGATCTTTCAATAATTTTCATGTTAGATAAAAGGATGTAGAAATACTAGCAGGTTCTACATGAATGTAATAGGAAATAGTACTTTTAAATTGTATTTGGATAAAAAATTTAAATAATTCTAATAAATTAAAATATAATAGTTTTTTAATTACTTGGAAATTTTTATTTTTTAAATAATTAATTAAAATATTTTAGATTTCAATTTTTTTTAAGAAAACAATTTAACTTTTATTTTAAAACAAATCCAATTTTATTTTTGAGTTCAAATTAACTTAACTCGACTTTCAAGTGGCGACAATTAGTCTCGACTTTTGGTTAAAGTTGATGAGTCAATTCGACCTGATTTGAGTCGATTCAATTTGAGTCGAATCGATTTGGGCCAATTCAAATTAATTTGATTCAGATTGACTCGTTTCGACCTTCAACTAGGGTTAATTGATTTGAATCTCCGATCTAAGCTGACTCAATTCGACCTTCGACCCAGACCCACTCATCTAACCTTCAACTCAAACTGAAGGTTAATATGAGTCGACTTTTTGGACTTATGAACTTTTATTATCGTGGCCAATGAACATTTCTACAACTTGTGAAATTTCATTTTCCATTTTTTCTTGAATTAATTTTAAATTCTATTATTTTAATTATTTGAAATAACTTTTTAAAAATTTCTTAATTTTAATTTTTTTTAATTTCATTGTCCAAACAAGTCACTTCACTTCAAAAATTCAAATTCACCAAATAAATGAATTAGTTTCTTAAATTATCTTATCCAACAACATATACTATAAAATTCTTTTAACAGTAAATATTATTATATTAGAAATAGAATTATATTAACAAAAACAACATTATGCCATTCAAACATAATTTCAGATTTGGTGATCAAAAACAATATTTTGAATTGAATCATAAAAAGAAGACTATTTTTAATTATCCAATATATAAATTATATTTCAAATTAGTCCATAATGCATAATTTAGCCCATCACACGAAGAAGAGGAAATGCCAAAATTAAATGGTCAGGAGTTCTACAAAATGGCACAGTGTTTGGGCTGGAGTTTCATACATATTGGGCTGGAGTTTCTTACATATAAAAAAAGCTCACGTTTTACTACTCAATTATTACTTTTAACAAATTTTATTATTTACTTTATTTCATACATTTTATAACTCAAATATTGTCCTTAGTAAAATTTATTATTTAAATTTTTTACGCACATTTTACCATCAAGTTTTTATTTTTTATTTTTCGCATATTTTACTATTCAATTTTTTACATGTGTTATTATCGTGTTGTTTAAATTTGGGTTAAATATATTTTTGATCCTCAAGTTTAAGTGAAATTTGGAATTAATTCATCTTCAAAACTTTTGACCCATTTAGTCATTCATCTTTAAAAATGTATGGATTTAGTCCTTTTAACCCGATTTTTTTGTTAAGTTTATCTAACATTTCAAACGTATTTCATAATAATATTTGAATTGTTTACATTATTTGACCCATTTTCGTTTAAATACTAACTCAAATATTATCATAAAACACGTTTGAAACTTCAAATAAACTTAACAAAATTTTATTAAATGACTAAATCCACGCATTTCTAAAGATGAAAGACTAAATTGGTCAAAAATTTAGATGAAGGATTAATTCCAAATTTTACTGAGACTTGAGGGACCAAAAACATATTTAATCCTTTAAATTTTACATACCTTATGATTGAGTTAGTAACAAAACATCTATTCTTTATAATTATCTCTCTTGTATTGCATGCAGGGGTGTCGCTTGAAAAGTCTGACAGTTCTTGGTTATAAGCACAAAAAAAAATGTAACATAAATTATCAAGATTAAGTCATAATCGAATTGTCTGGCCATGTATTTCTAGTATTAATCACCTCCTAATGTTTCTTGTGAATGAACAATATGCATGTAGAGAAACATGATAGCATAAGAACCAAAAATTAGTATTCAGAATTTCTGTGATTTGATTGCAACTGAAACTGATGTATTTGATTGAAACTGATGCAAAATACTTATAGGAAATACATCTCTTGCTATAGTTAAACAATGAGTGTAAGTAAGTAAAAATCAGAAAACTGTAAGAGAGGGAGATAAGACATTATTCACTTAAGGTTCTTATTTCAATTAGACCTACCTATTTATATGTGTTGTGACACAATTTGATGCTGTTTGTGTAATTGTCGAGAACTCCATGTACTGTTTACAGTTGAACTTGGAAAAATGATTGTTGGAAGTCTCTTGCTTTCTTCCAGATGAGGAAAATCAACTGTGTAATGCAATCCTCTGCTTTCATGCCTAGAAAGGGCACTGTTGATCACCAGCTTTGCACAGCAAAAGAGGTTTCTCATCTCACAGATCTCAAGGCCAGCCATTGTTGGCTTCCATCCATGCTGAAACAAGCACTCCTCCCATTTCGCCTCCAAGTTACCGATTTTTTGCTTGGCTGTCTCTAGTCTCATGGTGGATCGAACAATTCCAACATAGTTCCACATGATGGTTTGCAATTCTGTCCTTGATTCCTTTGTCATTGACAAGATCTTGTCAGTGATATTGGACAAAGGCACAGTAGGTCTAGGCCACAAGTTTGATGCAGTCAGATCAAGGTTAGAGCTCTTCATGCAATCAACTGAGGGCTGCACAGCTCTTCTTGCAAAAACCAGTGCCTCAAGCAATGAGTTGCTAGCAAGCCTGTTTGCTCCGTGCAAACCTGTGCATGCAACCTCACCAGCCACATACAGAGCTTTCACATTGGTCTCTCCTTGGAGACCGGCTTGAACTCCTCCACACATGTAATGAGCAGCCGGAACTACCGGAATTGGATGGCGAGTTATGTCCAAGCCATGCTGGAGACAGGTAGCAGATATGTTGGGAAAATGGGAGAGAATTTCCTCCTTTGGTTTGTGACTTATGTCAAGAAGAACATACTTCTCACCATGCTTTTTCAGTTGGTCATCTATGCTTCTGGCCACAACATCCCTTGGAGCAAGCTCTGCCCTCTCATCGTACATTGGCATGAATCTTTCCATGCCTATATTGTAAAGGATGCCTCCATCGCCTCTGACAGCTTCGGATATCAGAAACGCTTTTTCCCTAAGCTTGGTTGGTTTAATAGGAAGTCCTTCATCAGCTAATGCAGTTGGATGGAACTGCACAAACCTGTCACAAGAATGAAAAAGGATATACAATGCTGATAAGCTTTATCAAACACATGGCCAGATAATTTGCAGCTTACACCGGAGACAATTATCAGTTATGTTGCTCATATAACTCTCATTGAGCAGTAACTACATTGATTATGATTATGAAAGCCCTCATATCATCAAAATTAAACTCAGACTTGTCATAGATATCCTTAAACTGTGACATATTCTGTTTATTTCCTATTATTGGTCTGAGATATTCATTAAACAGTAAATATTCATAGTTTTGAAATAATTTACTCACTCCATGTTGGATATCACAGCTTGAGCTCGGTGTGCCATGGCAATCCCATCTCCAGTTGCTACCTGTGATTAGAAAAAGTAATTCAAATTAACATGCAAATAAGGGTATCATAATGCAAGTTATACAACAAACAGAACAACACATCTGGGGTGCAAAAAAATGAGATTATTCATTACAATACTTTGAACACTAAGAACAGATAATTTAAAACACAGCACTTTTAGTTTCAAGTATACTGTATTATTGCAGATTGATCTTTATTTATACCTTAATCATTCATTGTAAAATTATAGTGTATCATCCAAGTAAGTTGATGACATTATGAATGAGTTAGTAACTGTAATAAGGAATCCTTTACTTTCAGTTCTTTCTAACTGGAGGTACTGTTTTATAATCATAATTGGTTTAACTATTAGAATAAAACTGCATTATGAACTCATGCTAGAATATTTCAATTTTCACCATGATTGTTTTCTTAAATACTTAAAACAGAAAATGAACCAATCATTAAATAGTAAAGTAGAATAAAAGAGAGAATTCAATTCCTTAAAAGAGAGGACTACCAGAGGATTTGTAGTTTTGGGATAAATATGTCCAGCTCCACCAGATGCAAGTAAGGTCACCTTTGAAAGAAATCTTATCACCTACAAGCTAAAAAAATTAAATTTTAGAAAACATATTCATTGATGGCAACTATTTTCTTCTCAAAAGATCACAGATAACTTTTGTTCCCACCTCTAGGGTTTTAGTATTCAGTGTGTCAACACCAAGACAAATTATATCAGATCCATCCTGCAGCACCAGTGGAATGCTTTGGTTAGTGAAGACATCAAAACATTCAAAATGCTCTAAAGATCAAATTTGGAAATGAAAATTTCAAAAGAACAAAAACCCTCGAACATTAAATTTTCAAAATGCCAGCACATTTGTTCACTAGCAACACCATAAATGATACAAAACATTTAATATAAAGAAGAGTAATATAATCCCAGAAATAACAAACCTGACATGTAAGAAGATCAATAGCAAAATGGTGTTCAAACACAGAAATATTAGGATTGTTGATAACAGCCTCCAGTAGAGCACGTTCAATCTCCTTCCCAGTCATATCAGCAGCATGAACAATTCTATGATGTGAATGACCTCCCTCCCTCATTAGATGCAAGTTACCATCTTCCCCATGGTCAAACGATGCACCCATAGCAATTAGTTCTTTGACTCTTTCAGGTCCTTCAGTGCAGACAACCTAGAAGAAAGAATCAAAATTAATAAATTGTTCAATTCAGTAGCATAGAACATATAGTAATTCATTATTGAACAACTAAACATGACAATTCTTACATGTTCAATCCTAGGAAATCAGGCAGAATGCTTATTAGTTACATAAATTAAGGAATCACTACAATTCAGTGCTTAGCAATTGCCAAGAAGGAACCAAGTAAATAGATTGCAGTTCAAATTTAAATTGGAAACTCCCAGATTGTGTAATTTTGTTAGTACACAACATTACTGCCAGCAAATGGAAATATACTTTGAAAAAACAAAAAATTCAGTTGACAAAACCATTCTCCTTAAAACATACTAAGAATTTCAGATGAAATTGGCTCAGTGTTCAACCAACCAGGACAGATCAGGTAGTAAGAATAATTCACAGTGCAAATTTAATAGGACCAGAACATACTCGGACGCTTTCCTCATCACAAAGATATGCCCCAGCCACAACGGTGTCCTTCATGTGACTCTCCACAGAATCTGAAGGGCATAACACAGCACTAATACCACCTTGAGCATAATTAGTATTGCATTCATGAGACTCAGCCTTGGTTATCACTGCAACAGATCCATATTTTGCAACTTCAAGTGCATAGCGGAGGCCAGCAATCCCACTCCCAATAACAGAAAAGTCAAAGCATCGTGTGTGACCATCTACCTTGCAAGAGGAAATGACTTTGAAGAGTTTATGATTCTTTCCTAGTGAAGCTGCAGAAAATGCACATCTGTGGGTCTGAGGGACCTTGGATACTGCCTTAGACCTAAAATTTTGCACCCCGAAACAATGGAAAATCATTAATTCAGCTAAGAATGAAGCAGAAAGTGAAGATCCACTTTCTTTTAGTGTTTATGAGCAAACTTCCAGAGGCTACTTCAAAACACTTAAGTATACATAGTTAATCAATGAATAATACTACTACAACTTTTCCTTTACTGATAGATAGGTTTGTAGCCAGCTCCCACAACTTTTGGTTTCAAACATTTAAGTAAATAATGTGCAATTGCTACAAAGTACAAAACGTCATGATAACTTGACTAAATGATCTTGTTCAAACAGGTAAATTTTCATCAAAAACAAATTTAGACTCTGTCAAATAAAATAGGTGCTTTTGTTTAGGCATTCAATCAAAGCAAGATACAGAACAATAAGCAAACACTACAACTGCAACTAAAAATTATACGATGTTATAAAAAACATATAAAACTTCATCCAACAATTAGCACTAGAGAAGCAAACAGGAACTGTATTTTTAGACTTCAAAAACTATTAATACAAATTCTGGATTGAAATCTTTACCATGAAAGATCTTTTCGTAAGAATCGTGCGATTGGTGCATCAGAAACTAAAGCAGTCTTTCTACAACTGTTTCCTTTGCAGTTTGTCACTGTAAATTGGAGCGTGCCACTTCCAGCAGGTATACAAGTCGCCATTGCAATACAAGTACGCGACTGCATATGAAAAGCAGAAAGATATAGAATTAAAGAACACTACAAACAAAAATTCTTCACTCTTCATTTTTGGCGTTATACACATTTGCCGCACCAATCAGTAACAAATGATCACTTTACTTTGAGAGAGGAAAATGTGATCAGATGAAACCATTAACAACACTTGGTAAAAAACCATTGACAATACACAACAAAGATAACAAAGGATACAACACCACACCCATTCCAACACAATGTAAACACTGATCATGCTCCAAATCTTATTAACAACCATGAACTACACATGCAGAACCAAATTCTAAACTTAGCACATGCAAACTCTTACATGATAAATAAACGCTTCAAAATAATGTAAAATACGGAAAATCCACTCAAAAAACAAACTAAAAATCCCCTCTTTCTTTTCCTCATCCCAGACGGTGGGAGTCAGAGAAAAAGTGAAATATGATACAAAACTTCCAACAGAGTAAGAAAAATTCAGATTTTAGAAACAACAAAAGAACAAATTTTTCACAGGGCGAGGCTAAAAGAGAGAAATGGGTTTAGCAGCATATAAAAAAACAAATGATGCCCACCTAAAGAACACACAGAAAAACACAATCTTTTGGTTAAGAAATTGTTTATTTGAGAAGAAGACAAGAGGATGAAAACCAAAGATAACACAGCAGCTAGTGTTCACGTTTTCATGATGATAGTGAAATTTAACGGTTAACGTGGAGACATAGCATATTAGTGTACCTTGTTAGAGTCAGAAGAAAACAAGAAAAGTACAATCTGGGTCGCGTTGCTTTGAAGAAACCAAAATAAGAAATAAATATATACACAATGCAAAACCCAAGGTACTTCTAGAATTTTAGCTTGTTCCTTGACTCAAAAATAAAAACATAGAATAAATGGTTATTCACTTTGTGGTCCTTTTTTTGTTTATTTTAACTTTTCTATTTCTTATTCATTAAATTCCATGCAGACATTATTAAACAATTATAGAATTAAATAAAATTTGATGTCTCAAAAAATTTAATAAAAGAATTCGATTCTCAATTAATTAGATCAAGTTTAATTAAAGACCATAAGTGAAAGTTTACTAAACAAAAAGTAATATATCTGATAGGTTATAAAAAGATAAAAGTGTTAGAAAATAAAAATATTTGAATTGTTTCATTAAAATAAAATTATAAACTTTTTTAATATTGTATATTTGTTTGACCTTTGGGGTTGAGAAAGAACATAGTATAACCCTTTTTGATGAAAAAGTGAGCACTACCCATTAGAATTGGAATTTGGAAGAAAAAGAATTGTATTCGATAGTGAAAGAAGCATTCTTCTTTTTTTTCTTCAATGGTGACACTCAAGAACAAGACAAATGGGAGTTGGCAACTTGGCCACCACTTATACAAAATTAGGGTTTCAATGTCATATATGGAAAGAATATGATTAGAATAACACGTGCTTTATTAAGAAGGTATTAGATTCTTCATAAGAAAAATAATTTTCAATAAAAATGATAGATATTTGGTACGAATATATAACCCTATTTAGGAGGTATGATCAAATATATATTGTCATCGTCATAATTTCACTCTTTCAAAAAGCATTTTTATATATTAAAAATTTAAATCTTAATATACTTTAAAGCGATAAATTAAGAATAAAATAATTGGCATTTCATTTACAATTTAAAACATTAATCAATTTGATTTCTTAAATTAAAATATAGTGTAATTTAACCTTGTTTGAATTAATAAAGTGAACTCAAATTATTGTTTGTTTTGGAGTAAACATATGTTATTGATGTGAGTATAACTATGTTAAATATTTAGAAAAAAAATATTATTCCTAATTTTATTTATAAGAAAGAACAAAAGTCCGTACAAATTTTCTACTATAGAAATTTATTGATTTTACAACAATTTATTATATTAATTGTAATTTATTCGTGATAATAAGTGGTGTGGTAACATTTTTGTAATAATGTGTTTTTTCTATGTTGGTTGTGTTTTTGAGTATCATTTTCCCTATCTCTTAAGTATCACTTCTCACCCTTTAATTCAAATTCAAATTAGACAACAACAAATTATGGGAAAACAAATGCTCTACAAAGGAACAAAAAAAGGACCTTGAAGATGAACTCCTCATGATCTTGTTAGCAAGATGGTTTGTAGTGTACTCTTCTTTGATGATATTTCTCGCCTCGATGAGCACGATGGTCAGGGTATCCTCAAAACCATTTGAATGGCAGTGGATGTCACTAACACAAGATTGAGCGAGCAAAGCTCTTTCTCTATAGAGCCAAATGCACAGCCATGTCGCACGTTGTGACTAGTGCGTTACCTTTGGCAAAGGTGAATGCGATTAGGAGTGCATCATTTACCTTCGCCAAGGTACCAAATTGAAGAGTTTTTCGGTGGTGCCTACTTGTTGAGGAGTACAAGCATCTCCTTATCGATGAGGATCCCACAATATTGTTATGGAGCGCATAGATTTTGCGACAAGAAGGCAGAGCAAATGCTGAGCTAGAGGAGCATATGCGTGATATTGTGGGTGATGAAGCTAGACTTGTTGAAACTAGTGAAGAAGACGATGTTGCGGGGTTAAGGAGGGTGCACGAGAAGGCAAGAGTTTGAGAGTGGTCTGTGTTTGAAGAAGTTAGGTGGCTCCATTAGAACTTGAACAATGTCGATAGGGTAGTGTCAACATTATCAACATCATAAAAAGTTTACTTTGCATATGGTCGTTCTTGATCCTGTATAAAAAGTGAAAAATTTCTATATAGAGTGTAATTGACATAAAAAAACCTATTATAATTGTCATAAAAAATCTTTATTACACCGTTTCATTAATTTCATAAAATGAATTTTCACAATTTCTTTTTATAAATTTGGTAAAATTATACGAAATAATAAAAAAAATCCTACGAAATACAGGAAAAGTCCTACTATAACCTAATTTTTATTTCTTAAAATTGTGATTTATATTAAATATATTTGTAGGGAGATAAATATTAAGAATATATGCCGATTTTTCTATCATAATTTTTATTGGTAAAATATTATATGAATTTATCAGTTTTACATATTATTCAATAATCAGTTTATAGTTTTCGTTTTTAATAATTTTTAACTAACAAGAAAATATTAAAAAAAATATGCTAGAAAGTGTGTTGGATGATTATAAGCTTATAGCCACCTAAATATTTGTAATGTTTGTGTGATTATATAGGATATTTCCATGTGAAAAAAAAAACGCAAGATTCTCAAATAATCTTATTATTACTTATAAAACCTATTTTATATCAAAATATGTTCCATAAAAAAAATTATTTAGAAAAATAAAATCTTATTTAGCACTTATGTAAAGGAATGTCACATTTCAAGTCAATCGTGTTTTCCAACTAATACTTTTAACGATATTTGTACACTTTTAACAATACTTGTGAGAGATACATCTCCCTCCAAGTTTAATGAATGTCTAACCCTAAATATAATTTTATTTAAAACTTGCCATTTACTTGTGACTAATTCATGAGTCTAGATTCTCTACTGATTTTTTTGGTGCTGTCTTTTGCTGAGTATTAAAAATACATTATGTTAGTGTTTTAAATATTATTTTAGTATATTTTAAAATGTCAAAATTAGTGGTAATCAGTGTATTATGAAGACATAATAGAGAAACAATACAAAAAACTTGGCAGAGAATCCAAATTCCTATTTCATCATGTGTTTCACATTTTCCAAAATATTGATTTAATTATTCAACTTTTGAGTACTTGAAAGAAAATCATGACTTACAAAAGTGACATCAATGAGTTAATATTTTCATAATTACTAATTTTCAAACATATTTCCAAAAATACTTTTCAAAATGTTAAAAATTTTACCGAGTAAACGTTTGCTTAAGTTCACACTCATTTAATTCGTATCTCACCTAAATTTTTGAATAATAATTTTATAACTTTATTTAAAAAAATCACGTAAAATAATTTGATTTTATATTTTATGACATATTATATATATATATATATATATATATATATATATATTATATAGAGAATATGAATAAAATAAAATGAGAAATTTCTTTGTAACATATCTCTTATATCAATCATATATCTTATATCTCTCATATTTTAACAACTTTTACAAAATCTCAACACTTATAATATTTTATAGTGTAATATTATTTTTAAAATTTCATAAGTTCACATCCTAATTAAAATCACTTTCAAAATCAAAATCAAAATACAAACTTAAACAAATATTTATTATACTGATAAATACTTCTTAAAATCTTACCACTCTAAATAGGATTTTCAGAAAAATATAAAAATAAGGGTGGAAAATCGAATTTTCCTTCCTCACTTAGGTGTTTACTTTCTGCACCCCGATACTTTTTTCAGGCACTGTCCAAATTTTCAAAAGACTATTTTACCTTCCATCAAAGTGACTTTCAGAATGTATATTATGGAAAATTTCTGGAACAAGTATTTTGGGATTTATGTAATAAATTTTTTAGAACAATTTTCTGAAATAAATTTTCCTTAATGAATGGAATAATTTATTGGAATACAATTTTCAGAATAGACTTTCTAAAACACATATTATCTTTCCGAATAAATTTTTCAAAATGAATTTTCTGGAACAAGCTATTCTAGAATGAGTATTTTTCCGTATTCTATTTTTTTTTTCTCTTTGCAACATTTTCCCTCTCTTTTTCTTCTGACAATGATGAAGTGACAATGAAATGATGGTAACAATGATATGACGCAGTGTTAAAAGATATTTTAGTCTTTTTCCACTAAGGTGGGGTGCAATTAGTAATTGTGGATGTGCAGGAATTAGACAAACCCAACTTTTAGTCATTATTATTAATACAATCCATATTTATTATTAATATCTGTATTTTTTTATAATCTATTATTTTACTATAAACAAATCAATACTAAAATAATAATATGTATTTTTAAATAATTTATTATAAAAATAATTTTATATTATCAAATTTATTATTTAAATGTTACACATATAATTTTACATCATCATAACATTTAAATATAATGATGTAAATACATTTTTTTATTTAAATATAATAATTATATATTTATTTTTTTAATAAAAAAGCAAAATAAGAGGGTGGTAATGTTTGTTTAACCAAACTAAAAAAACCGTAGGGGGCAATGTGGTAAATGCACATTCGAAGTTGAAAGCGTCAGGGTCATCATTGTAGTCGCGGTGGTGCGAAAATGGCGCGCGCGACAACCGATACCTGATGACATTCTTCGTAGAACCTACTTCTTGTTCTTCTCCTTGTCGATTTTCTTTCACTCCACCATACTCATTCGTTCGCTCCTCGAATCGAAACCTACAACAGCGATGTGGAACTGGTTGTTCTCGAGAGAACCCAAGCCACCGCCGCAGGTGGTGCTGGTCCCTCCGCTCTTCGACTTCCCTCCCATGGCCGCGCGCAACCGCATGCTTCACTCCGCCTACGACGTCGCTTTTGGAAAGATCGCCCTCGCCTCGCTCTTCACAGACTATTTCCACCCGGCCAGGCACTTCAGCACGCGACTAATGCTCAAACCAATCGACGATCCTCACGTCGATCTCATAGCCACTGTATCTTCTCCCGTCTTCTCTCTCACCTCTCTTTAGATTCAGAAAACTTGTGCAATACGGAAACTGAAAAAAAAAAAAACTTGTTTATTTACTGTTGCTGTGACATGTTTAGGTTACAGGTCCTCTCGATCGTAAGCCCCACGACAGCATCATGGGAGATGCATTGTTTCGCTGGCAAAGGTTTTCTTCTCTAAATTGTCACAGTCGCAGTTTTGTTGCATTTCTTTATAATGTGGGAAACAGCGGACAAATGTTGTTTTGTGGCGTTCCTTACTATTGTGTATGAATGCAACTGATGTCACTATAATTACTCGTAGATTTTGTATATAAGTTTTACTTAACTTAGCCTTACAAGATCAAATTGATCCTTATAAGATGAAAATTATCCTCATATATATGTGTACTTCCTTCGTGTGCTAAGGACTGGATACATGGAGCACAGGACTAATATGTCTAATAAACTTCATTACAACATATTACGATACTAACTCTGCAAACTTCAAGACTCATCCATGACATAAATGACACAAAGGAGTGTATTGGAAGTTTTAGATGGATTAGTGATAGGAAATTCTCAATCTTACAAGCTGGTTTTGTAAGATTGAAATCTACTTTTAAGAGAATTACATTGATGACACTTTGGTTGAATTGCATTTCTGGGACCATTTTTAAAAAACCTAGTTTGTTTGGATTTTTTTTTGTTGTCTTCCTGTTCTGCAATTTGTTGAGTAACTTGAATTGTTTGTGTTTTTTATTGGGCATGCAGTGATGTTAACGATCCTCATACGTTTATGGACCTTTATGTATCCACATCTGATCCGTAAGTAACTCTAACTTGAATGAATTCTGAGGATTTGTTTGGGAAATGGAAGTAAAACAAATTTGTTTTTTTTTCACTTCAAACATGAGACTCAGTTTTTTAGATTGAAAGGAATAGGGAAAGTATTTATCATGAATGAAAATACTCAGATTCAGTTGGTTAATTTATTTTGGCATTGCTGTCCAATGAGAATCGGGGATTTAGCTCTGTAACTAATAGTACAATGAAGGTCGATACCTAAGGTCAGCATCGGGTACTGAGGTGAAACTCTAATTTTCATTGAAGAATAATATTTAAATTCATTTAAATAACTACAACTATCTTATAATAAAAATACTATATGTATAAATGTTAGTAATTATTCTTCTGGTCACTCTCTTATTATTAGGTGACTGAAATATGGATCCCACTAAATAGGGTGTGGATCAAGGTTATTTGATGGGGGTAAAACGAAATCTACTAATAGAGCATGTATTGAAAGTTTTACTAGCATTCCTTGTTCTGTATAGCTCTACTAGTTTTCACTTTAAATAAATTTACACTCCCTTCTCTTTCCCTGGCGTCCTTGATCCTAAAATGCACAATGTATCTATTTGGAATTATGAATGTTGTGTGGTCTGTATATTCAGGATTTTGCAGATGAGATCGTGTGCTTACTATCCCAAATATGGATTTGGGGCTTTTGGAGTGTTCCCTTTACTATTGAGGAAAAGGTGTGTTTTTGTTTGATGATGGTGGCAGAAACATGTGTTAGGTACTTAGGATCTTATTGTAGCATGCACGTCCGACATGGATTGCAATATACAATGTTGACAAAGTTGATCAATTCTACAGAGTAAGCTCCCAAGATTATGGCCTGATGGGGATGAGATATGGTTCTGGAAATCTATCCTTTGGAGTCACACTTATGCCTTTTGCCTGTAGGTCCCTGGTTTTTGCAAATGAGCTTTGAGCATATTTAGGGTGCGAATGAATAAGTTTTGAATAAAAGTGCTTGTATGATATATTTCTTTTACATATTCTTTTTTTAATAAGCTACACTTTCTAGCTTCTAACAACTAATAAAATTGATTCTTTTCCTTCTTTTTTCAAAAGCTGATCACCATCATATATTTTTCTAAACATGCTTTTAATTAGGATCTTGTCAACCAGTGCTCTAAATAGACTAATTAAGGTTTCAATAAAAAACAGTTTTTATAGGAAAGCACGGTAATAAAAACTTGCCACTTTTGACATCCTTAATTAGTTAGACTGGTTAGCATTCGCCTTATTTATTATATATGTATTAAATATTCTTGCTAAAAATTTGTTTGTAAGAAATATATGAGATATACATAAGTAGTGCCTTTTCATCTGGCATTTGAAGTTTTAATTATTTTTCCGTGATCACTATATTTTGAATTTTGTTATATATTTTTGCAAATATTGGTTTATGATCACTTGAAGAAACAATAGAAATAAACTTTGCTGTGTCACTATCGTACATTGCAGTGAAAGACGAATTTCCAAAAAGTGCATGGTTGGTAAGCAAGATGGGAAGGGTGACTGCTGGGGTGCAGTTTGAACCGCAAAGTAAGAACGACACATATTTTATTCCTTTAGAAATATTTCTTTGTGTGTTGATTTTTTCTAATTAAAATTACTACATCACTGGGTTTTTAAATTAATTTTTTATTTTTTGGTTTCTCTATGGCATAGATATTGGACTCTGGTTATCTTTCTGGTAGTTATTGTCATATGCTGTTTTGAACTTGATTTTCGTTGAATATATTGACCTAAAGATGTTTGCTTTTGTATTTTGTTAGTAAATGATAGGCCAAAGTGGAAAAGTACTATCTTGCATTCATCAGAAAGTTGACATTGTTGCATCAATATTCTAGTCAGTATGTTAATTTATTAATGTTGAGCGTTTGCATTATATTTAGATTTTATAATGGAACCTGCACAATACCTGAATTATGTGTTTACCTCCAAGTGTATGTGTATTTGCGCATGAATGTACAGTTCCAACTACATCCATGAAAGGTGGAGCAATGGACAGAGTGAAAAAGATCTAAGCAATTAGAGATGGTCACAGTAGAGCAACGACAGTTAGGGGAAGTTAGAGTGGTTAGTTAGTTGAAGGGGATCAATTAGATAAATATGGAGAATAAGGATCGAAGGATTCACTCAAACAATTAGACATTTGTATGAAAAAGAAACTTGCGAAGAAGGATTCTTTCACCTATTATTGGGATTCAATAAAATTGTTTGCATCTATGTTTTTTTTTTTGTCAATTTCTCTTTTTCCTTCCTACATTTCTAATAGGATTGGATAACTTGAATTCATGCTTTATTAAATTTTAGTTTTAGTAATTTGGTTTTTATTGATGAACCCAAATAATCCCAAAATCCTGAACTCTAGAAACATATTTATCTAAATTGTATTCATTTGGATGCGATAAGGATATGATACATGCATACTAACCTGTGTTTTTTTTAGAACGAAAAGCCAAGTTTTCAAATTTAAAGAACTGGAGTTGTGCTTTGGGCTATGGTATTGGATCAGGCAGCCCATTGTGTCCATCCTTCAATTTCAACCTTGAGCTTGTCAAAAGCTCTCAGGTTTGTCCACATACATAAATTGGTTAAGTTTTGCATCTAATCAATTCTTATGATAATTTCGTTAGATGGTAATATAATAGTGTGACATGTTATTAAAATGGAAAGTTTTGTGAATTGTAAGAAATTGATGTTTAAGAATTTCCCTAATCATTAGTAATTCAGCATCAGTCTTAAGTTTTGTTCTAAACCGCTGATATTAGATGCACCTTGAGATTTGTCTGTCCTAACCTATGATTTGTGTAGTTCTGATTGATATTTTGTGAAGCATTTGTACTGAAATTTCAAAGTCTAAATAATCTGCAGTTTATTGCCTCATTCTATCAACACATGGTTGTTCAAAGAAGGGTATGTTCTTCTGTCTTTGCTCTCTTTCATTCCACTGTGTTCTGAGTGGTTCTCTATCTTCATATTAGTATTCATTTTTGCAAACACAGTGATGTCTAGATTTATGGAAGTTAGTCGCATCTCTTTTTACACACTAATGGGTTTTCCTTGGTTTTCTAAGAAATCTGTACATGTATCTGATCTTTTTAATGCCGTACTTGTAATTGATTTTCCCTTTTTCTTTACTAGTTTGCAAGACTGAACGGTTAGCCTTGGGATACCAACAGTACTTAAGTTTTCTTATGTTTCTGATTTGAGGTCACTGCATAAAAAGATTTTTTGAATCAGAAGATTGTTTACTCAAGACCTGGGCCTATTTTTAGTTATATTTGGATACATTTTCCTTGTGATTAGATACCGTAATGCTTATAGAATTCCATTGTTACTTATTTATTCTTGTTAAAATTTACCCTCACTTGAGTTTTCTTTTTTTGAGTTGTAGTAAACTGGTAGATATAATTTCTTGTTGAATCAATATATTATACTGAAAGTCATAAACTTGATTTGAACAGGTGAAGAACCCTTTTGAAGAGAATTCTGTTGTTGGAATTACTAACTACATTGACTTTGGGTTTGAGTTACTAACAAGGTATTCTTTTTAGCTCTAAACTAACAGATATATTCAAACTTATTGCAGTCGAACCAATGTGGTACAATCTAATTTTCTGTGTCAGTGTTGATGAAGCCATAGCAGCAAGCAATATCTCAGACGCCAGCTTTCAAATAGGTGCATCCTGGCAGGCTAATAAAAATTTCTTGCTGAAGGTAGAAAACCGATGCAATGTTATGCAGATTTATATAGATTATATATGATGCATCTAAGTGGATTGTTTCTCATCTTTTCAGGCAAAGGCTGGACCTCGTAGCTCATCTGTGGCACTTGCATTCAAGTCATGGTGGAAACCTTCTTTCACTATCAGTATTTCAGGTGTCTTGAGTGATAGTTCTACTCAATCTTGCCTCAGTTCTTTATCCTGCTCCTTTCTTTCAGCCTTTTTTTTTTTCTGGGAGAGTGGGTTGGGGGTTGATTCTAAATAAAGTACGATCAATAATCCTGGTACTGGATGATTGAAGTGCTGAGAATGTCCTGTTATTCTGTATGTAGCCACTAGAGATCGTGGTGATGGTAAAATGCAATACGGATTTGGCATCCAAAGTGAGAGCCTCAGAGAAGCCAGGTTCGTTTCATTTATCTTTATTGTCTTGATTCAGATATTAAAATATTATTGTATCATTCAGCTGGTGGAATAGAATCAACGTACTCTTTCAAAATTTGTATCTTACACTGGTAAATTTGCACCTTCACTTTTGCTTGTTTACAGTTATCAAAGAGCTGATCCCAATTTTGTGATGCTCACGCCAAGCAAGGAGCACTTAGCAGAGGGCATTGTCTGGGAAACAGGAAAGCGACCTATGTTTAAATCTGACATAGACGCTGGGCATTTTGATGGCTTACCTAAAGAATTACGACCTACTGATAAAATTTTGTAATTTCTTGTTAGCTTTATTTTTTTCTTCTGCGGCTAAGAACACCATTCTTATTTAAGAATGGCCAGTGAAATTGCTTTCATGAGAATTAGTGTAGAAGAGTTCATCCAAACATTAACTATATAATATCTACCAAATGCTAAAATTTTTATGATACATCTTGCTTCTGTTCGATTTTGGGCCTCTTCTTCATGAATGCATCCCAAAAATATCAACCCTCACCTTTTATAATGGAAAGGTAAATCTAGAATGAAAGTTTCACATTTCCAATTTACCTTTCCGCCAGTTTCTTGTTTTGTCATGTAATTATGTTTTAATGCATCATAGAAACATAATGTAGTTTTGTTTTAATAGATTATGAGAACTATTTTCTATAATGCAGTGAAATATAATTATCTTAAGTAAATTAGTTTCTAAAATGTAATTAGCAGTGATAGGTTGCAATTTTCAAAATTAGGTTTTTGAAACTAGTTTTCAGAAGACTACTTACTTTTGTCAAAAGAAAGTATTAAAATAAAGGGGCAAGAGAGTTAAGGCTACATAAATGCAAACAGAGCTGCTTTTGAGTTTTGAACCGCTTTGCTTGAAAAGTCTCGGGGCTTTTTACCTTTACGTAAATCCGTAATTTCTCATTCCAATTTTATACGGAATGATAAATTTTCTTATTATTTTTTTAGGATTAAATATGTATTTGATCCTTTAAGTTTTCAGTGAAATTTGAAATTAATTTATCTTCAAAAGTTTTGACCAATTTAGTCTTCATCTTTAAAAATGTGTGAATTTAGTCCTTTTCACTAAATGTTGTTAAGTTTATCAAGTTTCAAGCGCATTTCATGATAGTATTTGAATTGTTTACACCATTTGACACATTTTTGCTTCAATGTTAATTAAAATATTATCATAAAATGTGTTTAAAATGTCAAATAAACTTAACAAAATTTGGTAAGAAGAATTAAATTTATGCATTTCTAAAGATGAATGACTAAATTGATATAAAATTTCGAAGAGAGACTAATCTTAAATTTATTCAAATTTAGGAAAAAAAAATATTTAACCTTTTTTTTATATGCTTTACATTGTTCATTTCGAAACTTTTATTTATTGTGTAAAGAAATTTATGAAAGATTTTGGATTTATTTTCGAATTTTTTTCCTAGAATTATATTTGTAAAATAACATTTTTTTATAAATCAAAGATTGATTACTTTATAAATATAATTTGGGAAAGAATATTTTAGAATAAATTTTAGTTTGTTTAAAAAATATCATTCTGAAAATTCTTACTATGAACTACTTTGAAAAAAATAGTAACGAATAAGTAAAAATTAATTTCAAATTATATAATCTGAGATGCATTCCGAATCATTATCCTAGAATATATGTTTTCTAAAATGTCTTAAAAATGTGTAATTGTGAAACTTTTTATTGTATTTTACATGACATTTTGTAGACAATATAGGAATTTTAAAGGTCAATTTTACCACTGCGGGGAAAGGAAGAAACAGAAAAAACGAAGAAATTATTGAGATGTAAAACGTAAATCTCCTTCATTAGAAAAGGGAAAGAAAAAGTCTCACTTCTCCTTCAAACAATCTCCAAAATCTTTGTTTTGGTTTTCTAATAATCTATCTATATATGTATCAAGATTACAAGTACTTTCAGCATTAAAAAAAAAAAATCTTTACAAGTATATTAAAAAAAAAGTTATTATAGCAATATTGATTCTTTCAATAATTTTCATTTTTACAATATATAAAGTTGTGTTTTAGCAAGAAAAGGATAATTTTATGCATGCTTTTATTTTATGTAATAAGACAAGATCCACTTAATAACCATAACATGTGAGGCAAGAATGACTAATTTCAAAAATTAATCTTAATTTTCAGAATTTCTTCAAACAAATTTCATAATTGATCCAAAATATTTAGCCAAATAATGATAAATTATTATTTAACCGAAGCTCCTTCACACACACTGCCAACACTAGACCAGACCCGAAACTGATCCAACCATTCACCATAAACAGACACAAATCCTCTGTCCAACCAAAAACCATGGCCACTTGTTCACTCATTTCCACACGCTTCCATTCTCCTTCTTCTTCACTCTTTCGTTCTTCAACCATCAAACCCACCACCACAATTCACCTTTCCAAACCCTTTCATCTTCACACTCCCAATCTCTTCCTCCTTCGTCTTCCATCACCAAAACTCACAATACCCCTTTTACCCAAACTCTCCATTCCCAAACCCCTTCTCCTTCTCTGCACTTCCCTCGCCCTCTCCTTCACTCTCCTCCTTTCCAACGCCGACTCCGCCGCTGCCTTCGTTGTCACCTCGCCGCGGAAGCTCCAGTCCGACGAACTCGCCACCGTTCGCCTCTTCCAAGAGAACACTCCCTCTGTTGTCTACATAACCAACCTTGCTGTCAAGTAGCTACCCCTCTTCTCGATCCTCTTCAAAATTTGTCTTTGCATGGTTTTTCCTTGACCCTTCTGCTTTCTCTTTGGGTTTCTCAACTTGGGGTGTTGTGTTTAGGCAGGATGCATTCACGCTCGACGTCTTGGAGGTTCCTCAGGGATCTGGGTCTGGCTTTGTTTGGGATAAGGATGGTCATATTGTGACCAATTATCACGTTATTCGTGGTGCTTCTGATCTCAAGTGGGTATTCTTTTTCTTTTGATAATTTTGTTTTTTTATAAGTGGTCAATGTATAGATCTTTTTTTTTTTCAATTTCAACTAATGAAAAACCCTCCTGGATATGGTATTTTGAGTGTTTAGCAATTTTACTAAATTTGAGAATTTGTAATTGGATAACAGGGAAAGAATGACCTTTACTAAATATTAGAGTTTGTTATGTATGAATTGTCAATGTATTCGTTTTTACAATTTTAACTAAATATGAATCACCCTAAATATGATCTTTAAAGTAGTTAAATAATCTTACTGTATATGAGAATTTGTAATTGGATGACACAGCAAGAATAAACTTTACAATGTCTTTGTTTTCTAATGAATTTTTTTTTTTGGGTTAATTTTCTTGCACGGTCAGTGTAAAGTACACTGTTAGCCAATAAAAAAACATTCTAGATATCCTTTTTAAAATAATTATTACAAAAGGCAACAATCTTACCATATATATGGGAATTCTTTTTTATCCTATCAGTGTATTTTAATTAAATTCTTTTTAGTTTTGGCATCTTTTGATCCAGTTTCTCAGGCTTGTACCTTTTCTTTTCCGCCGCTTCTAGTCTGGTTTTGACCTTTCAGTGGTATTATGCTGACAGATCGGAACTTTTTAGTTATGCGGCCAAATATTTTAATATTATGTGCAACGTGACATATTGCTAAACGAATTATACTCCCACCGTCCCTAAATATGAAACTTTGATGACTAACTCACAATTATTAAGAAAGTTGGTTAAGTTAGTTAGTGACATTAAGTTGGCAGTAATTGTAAAGTTTGGTCAAACTTTCCCTTGAACAATTAATGAATTGAGAGAGAGTGAAGCCTTAAATGTTAAAACTTAACCTCCAATTCTTCTATCTTGATAAGAGAGAAAGAGACAATTCATAAAATTTATTATTTATTTGTGAACTAGTATTTTTAAGGATATTTTGGTAAAACAATAATTAATGTATTGTAATCAGGGACAGAGGGTGTATAAGTAACCTTGTATTAAAACAAAAGGGAGGTGATAATTATGTGTAACACCTCCTTCAACATGTATGAGTGTGTTTGCATTGCAACTTTTCCTGGCATTGATAAGTGAATTCATAACATAGAAAGTTTGGTGATAGATTGAGAAGTGAATTCAGTGAAGTGATTACTCCTATTCAAAGAGATGCTAGTTATGTGCAGGGTCACTCTAGCTGACCAGTCAACTTATGATGCCAAAGTTGTTGGTTTTGACCAAGACAAGGATGTTGCTGTGCTGCGTGTTGAGGCACCAAGAGACAAGCTCAGACCTATACCTATTGGGGTCTCTGCTGACTTGCTTGTTGGTCAGAAAGTTTATGCCATTGGGAACCCGGTGAGTTGTCCATACCGATCAATGCATATTGTGTTGTAAATACTCATTATCTATGAATTTTCCCATATAAAGCACGTAGCTAGAATTTTTATAAGCAAGTAGATTTTGTTCTACCTAAATCATACTTTTAACAGTTGTCTCATTCAATCTAGCATGTAGTTTGCATAATTATATAATTATTTAGTCAGCATTTCCTGCTCCTGTTAAAAAATGCATTGGAGATGTGAGTTATGAATGCCTGTGATGTAAAGGCAGACTTGTTTTTGAAAGATAAGAAGAAAATTACTAAATTTGTAAATTGTCATGGTTTGTACCTTGTAATTGCTGCCAAACAGCTTTATGGAGCTGTATTCATGGCTCAAATGTTGTTTTTTGTTGATGATTGAGACGGTAAACTCTTCTTGAATATGGCAATATGATTCCTCATTCTTATCTTGCAGTTTGGACTAGATCACACACTCACAACTGGGGTTATCAGGTATGAAAACTTAAAACTATGAAGTGAATATTTTGATGCAACTCCCATTACATAGAAAAAAAGTTTCTACTTTGCTATTCTTTTTTATTTCCTCGTGCCAGATTATACATTTGTGAATCAAACCTTTTATATTTAGGAGTCTAGAAGTAGCAACTGCTGTCTTCTTGTTCCCATTGTCACTTTCTGGGGTAGTTTTCAAGATGACATGCACTGTATTGCACATTTCTTTTATGGTGTTTCACTGAGACATACTTACTTCTTCAATAGTGGACTTAGGCGAGAAATCAGTTCTGCTGCAACTGGTCGTCCAATTCAAGATGTTATACAGACAGATGCAGCAATTAATCCTGGTAACAGTGGAGGGCCTCTATTAGACAGTTCTGGAAACCTCATTGGGATAAATACAGCCATATATTCTCCATCTGGAGCATCCTCTGGTGTTGGATTTTCTATTCCAGTGGACACTGTTAGTTCTTACTTTGGACCTGTTTTTAATTTATGCATCCAATTCTTTCTTCTGGGGACAACTTTTGATGGAAACATGGAAATCCTCTGAATGAACTTGCTAATGTGCTTGTTGTTCTATATATTCAGGTAAATGGTATTGTTGACCAATTGGTGAAGTTTGGGAAGGTTACAAGACCTATTTTAGGGATCAAGTTTGCTCCAGATCAGTCTGTGGAACAGTTGGGTGTAAGTGGAGTTCTTGTCTTAGATGCTCCTGCCAATGGTCCTGCTGGGAAAGCAGTAAGTTTGAGCATAGATTATTTTTATATGAAAGAGGAAATTCATTACCAAATTTCATGTTAATATAAACTTGAACTCTTTAGTTCTGAAGTCTCACATCGACTAAAAATAAAACAATTTTATAGTATATAAGTAGATGCAAATCTCAACTTACAAGTCGGTTTTGTAAGGTTGAGTTAGACTTAAAAGTCACTCCTTAATGCTAGTCACTGAAAAAGTTAATGCTGCTAACACGTTCTAAGATTCATTATCACATATTAAAACTAATATTGTATTGCTTCATCTTAGTTCACTAAATTACAATTTTTCTATGGAGCCGGGCTAATTTGTAGTTTTCAGGGCCTGCAATCAACAAAGCGTGACTCGTATGGTAGACTGATTTTAGGTGACATCATAACATCTGTGAATGACAAGAAGGTCACTAATGGAAGTGATTTGTACAGAATTCTTGACCAGTGTAAAGTAGGTGAAAAGGTATGATGCTGATTAAACTTGTATCAATTTGAAGCTGCTTTATTTTCCTAGTTTAATGGTTAATGGTGTTGATATTCAGGTGATTGTGGAGGTTTTGAGAGGTGATCACAAGGAGAAGATCCCTGTTATTCTGGAGCCAAAACCTGATGAATCATGATGATATGCAATGCAACTCATCCATCCTATACTGCATGTATATATACATTTCACATGCCATTGCCATAGAGTGAATGAAGCTGTTTTATGGGTATTCTTTAGTTCTATCTTGCTTCATAAACAGCTCCAATTGTACATATATATAATTATATATATACACTATGAAATTCACAGCTCATCATCTTTTTACTTCCTCACTGTTAAACATATTATAATTTGCCTCGTCTATTTTGCCCCCATACAATTTCATACAAGGGGTATGCTCATTGTGTCACATCTTATTCTATTTTGCTGAAATGGTTTTTATTTCCTTTCATTTTTTTTTTTGTACGTGTCACAGAGACCACAAAGCTTTCAATTAAAGCAGAAAAATAAATATCTTAAAGACATACATTACACACTGAATGTTTTCACTGTTTATAACCTCGAATGTAAAATCAAAATAACGTAAGTAATCTTTTTCTTTATGTCTAATTAGTCGGATGTCACTTTCAGATGTGTCAGTTTGGTATCTGTTTTTAAAAATGTATTAATCTAATCCTAATTTTTAAATGAGTGTCTTAATCAGGTAGACAAAATTTACTAAAATTATTAACTTAATTTATTACTTTTATCACTAAATTTTGATATAAATATCAATATTTAATTTTGTAAGTTATTTTGAACATCAATATTGTTACGATGTAAAATTTTTTTCTGAAAAAGACTTAATTGAAGTATATTTTCAAAAATTAGGATTTAACTGACATATTTTAAAAGTGGGTATTAAACTGATACATTTAAATAAAAGTGTGTACCATCGGACTAATTAAACATTCTCTTTATTATGCTTTTAGACTTTGAAATTTGAAACAAACATGATTTTAGTTTCCCATAATTTAAAAGGAAAATTATCCACCTCTCAAACTTAATTATAAATTTAGTCTCACAGAACATAATTTAAGGTACTGAAATATTTTTAGTTTCTCATCAGATAAAATAAGTCAATTGGAAAATTTCAAGTGGATCTATTTGATAAATTTGAGTCTAAACCACTATTTTCCTTCTTTGAACCGGTCCTTCTCGGAAAATCCGGTTGAGGTTTAACTGGGATCACACATCTGCAAAACATCAATTCAGTGGCTCTTTTCCACCCAACAATGGAGAAGAGAAATTAGTTAAGAGTTAGTTATTTGAGGCGTTAGTCAGATATAAACAGAAACGAAGGAAAGGAGAGGGGGAAGAAAGTGAAGGGGAAACCCTTGGAGGAGAGAGTGCTCTCCTAATTTTTATTCTTTTCAATCTATTCAATAAAAGAACTCTTCTTTTCTTTCTCGTTTCGATTCGATTCTTAGTTCCTAACAAATTGGTCCGACCTGCCGGAAAAATCGAGGGTGAGTCATGGAAAGCCGTGCTTTGGAGAATTGGGCCATCGCTCAAGAAAAGGTGAGTGCAGAGGTGAAGCTGGCTATTATAGAAGACAAGCTGAAAAACATAAAGAAGATTAAAGACATGCTGCAAGAAATCAAGAAGAAGAAACTCTCTGAAGGAGGAGAGTGCTTGGGTAACAATGATGAAGAGAGGAAGGAGGAAAGATATCTACATAGTAGTAGATCACATGAGGAGGAGGAGAAGAAGTGTTGAGGCCTTGGGTTATATTTGAAGGGAAATGACTCCTCAAGGTTGGTGTCACAATCAAATCAAAAACACCAGAAGATCAATTGCAGAGGAACATATTTTGGTTGCCAAATTGTAGTACTTTGGGAGTGTAACATATATCATACAACAATTTTGGAAGTGGTTTGTGAAGTTTTTTGAGAAATTTATCCACCCACACTTGTTCAATGGTATCACTATTGATGTTGTTTCTTAATTATATTATCTTTCATTACTAAAAGTTTATTGTGATTTAAAATTATTACAGTCAAAAGGTAAAATCCTATCAACCATAACAGTAAAAGAGTGATCTGCGTTTTTCCTAACACCAGAGTATATCTTGTTCTTGTTGAACTCTCTCGTCTCTCCTGTATAATCTCTTATAAAATGTCTACCAGGGTAAATATCAGATCGGTATTTTATCGATCTGGACTTTACCGATCTGGACCCAATGGAATTCACTCTAACACTACAAAAATTTAAACGATCATTAATGTCCAATGGTATTGGGTCTATGACCACAAAAATTAAAGTGATTTTGTTACATCAAGAATTCTATGAATCATTAATTAATACCAGATTTTAGGCAAACAAGTACAATGCCAATAAAGAACTCTACTGGTTGCTTCTCTTTTAAACTCTTAAATCAATGTTTCTTTGAATTCTTGTAAGAAGACTTACCTATGAAATCTATGAAGATATCTAAATTTGCACAACTTTATGGAAATTTCATCTCAGTGACGATATTTTACAGATTTTTAACACCTTGTAGCAAAACATTAACAAGCTACAATAGAATAACGTAGCACTATGAGAATCTTATACCCAAAACTTTTCACGTTTTAAGATTGGACTTCCTTTTTCGGCATAATTGCAAAACATAAATAAATAAATAAATAAATAAAGAGGATGAACGTCATAATTAATTAACAAAAACCAGAAGAGCTTTTCTCATTAAAATGGAAAAATGACTTAATTATCCACATATGTAGATGTTAACACTGCTTCTTCTGCCAAATTCCAATACAAGTTCGGTTAATAATATCACTTTTTTTTCCTTCGGTTTTTCTATCAGTTTTAAAATTATTCCACTCGTATAATTATTATTATTATCCATCTCATACTCAACAACATAAGAAAATTGAAATTTATTGATCTTTATTGTATATCCTTCTAATGTAGTTACAATTTCACTTTCTGCCATTTTGTTATGTTGCTCTCAGATACACAGACATATTTATTGTTGTTTTAATTGTATATTAAAAACTTTAAACTGAAGTTATTTTATGACAGAGAGAATAGTGTAATTAACTGAGATTGATTTCTCTCACCTCTCATGATTTTGTGCATAGAGAAAGATGAAGGTTGAACAGAGAAAATTTTGTTACACAAGAGGATTTCCAACTCTTATTAAAAGAAGATTTTCCGACATGCATAAACGCAGTTCATAGTTTCATATATATAGTTATAAAATATCATATGGTGAAGGTGGCTAGGCCTCTTCATTGCAGACACACGACCTCTAAGCATGGCCTATAGCTTCCAATGCAGAATGGTGGCCACATCTTTAACCTAACAAAGAAGAAAAATGCAGTGGTGAAAGACCATAAAACATTACATTTTTCTTACTTGAAGAAGAACTTCAATTTGGAGAGGGAGTGAGAGAGTGATCTATGGAGAATCTCAATGACTTTTTATTAGAAAATTCAGCACATGCACGTTATATATAACAAGGGCAATTACAGAGTACATTTTAGATAGGAGAATACTTAGGGAACCAAGATGAGGTCATTGATAATGGTTGATGTTCATACGGAGAAAGAGTTTGCAAGGCCAAAGTTAAGGCTCCAGAGTTCAAAAGATCCCTTAACAAAGTCATAGTATCCTCCTTTCAGAGCCAATGTTTTGTTCACCAAGCCATCTCTCACAAATGGGTAGGTTAGCAGGTTTCCAAGGGAAACATTAACAGCTTCCTGCACATCATTCCAATTTTTAACTTGTAAGCATCCCTTTAGTTTGCTTCTAAATCATGAATTTGGATTCTCTGCTAGGTTTTTTTACTGTTCCTCTGTTGTGTCGTTAAAATACACTAATTGATACAGTGTATTGTTAATGCTCAACAGAGGACACAGAACCAAAAAATCCAGTAGAGAATCTAGACTGTTAAATCATTGCACTTTATACTAATGTTCCTTACCTTCTCACAGTGTGTGCACAACTCAGCAAAAGGTGCATCCCCATGCTGTGTCTTCACCTTTGCCTTTGCAGGTAAGCCAACTTTGACCCACTCCTCAATAAAATCACTGAATACAACAAATCAAAAGTAAATTTTCTCATTGAGTCATGTGAGACTTTTTGTAAATCAAATAAATCTACAGAAAGGTAAACATAAATTTTCATATAATAGAGTAAGTTTTTAAACCATCTTATTTTGCCTTTGTTTGTACATACACTGTTTAATGTGGAATGTTGAATTTCATGATGGTCTAAGAATTAAGAAGTAGGTGAATTAATTTTGTGTACAAAATTATAATTGAAAAAGTGTAATTTTTATGCAGAAAAAAAAAATGGCTTACGTAGAGTAGGTTCCATCAAATGGGAAAGATAAAAGCCCCTTGATACCACCACAAGCACTGTGTCCAATGACCACAATGTTGGACACCTGTAGAAAAATCAGATGGATTAAAAATTCTTGACATTTTCTCACCATTATTAATTTTCATATCAGTAACACAGAGAGGACACTGTGCCTGAAATTATGTGCATGTAATTTATCTTCCAATGATTGGTAACATACCTTGAGATGCAAAACAGCATATTCAATGGCTGCCCCAGTTCCAGAGTATTTTGACTGGTACACAACAGAGTAAAACAATGTAAGTTTGAGCACTTTTGTGTTAAGACATGTCAATAGGAATTTTTTTTTTTTTCTGTGTTGGAATCATACTTGGTCATATGGTGGGACAATGTTAGCAACATTTCTGACCACAAAAGCCTCACCAGGTTGGAAATCTAGCACATGGGATGGGCACACTCTTGAGTCTGAGCAAGCAAACACCATAAACTGAAAAAACAAACACATAATGTACAAAATATTATTCATTTTTGTAACAAATAATCACATTAAATAGAGTCATGTTAGCTTGAATTCACATGTATATTTAAGTTCATCTATATGTAATCTTTTTACTTATGTTTAAGTATAGAAGAAGAAATTTGGATTGTTTTCATGTGCTGTTCCTCTGCTGTGTTTTCAAAATATATTGATAGCTACTAATTTTGAAGTTTTAAAACATATTAAAAAGATTTTTACACTACTAAAGTGTATTTTTAATGTTCAGCAGAGGACGGTACCATGAGAGAGTCTGGACTCTGAGAAGAAGTATATAATGAGTTGGTTTAGTTTAATTTTTTTACTTGTGTGTAGAAATTAAACTCATGAAAACAACAGAAAAAGGTACCTTGGGGCTCTGGCCTTTGGCAAGTTCACCATACAAAGCTGGGTTCTTGCTGAGGAATGATAATAGAACAACAATTATAGGAATGAGAGAAAGATTAAGATAAAAGAAAGGTAAAATAGTGAAAACAAGGTGATAATATATATAGTGATGATGACTAACTCATATTTCTCCTTCTTGAAGTAAAGGAAACCACTTTTGATCCTGTCAGAGGCTTCTGATGAAGGGATTCCATCAGAAGATGATGTCCCAAGTGAAGCTGTTATCTGCTCCACTTTTTCTGCAGCTGTGGCCTTCAGTTCAGTCTTCTCCCTGCATTTCAACACAAGTCAATTTGCGTGGAAGACACATATACTTGAAAATCTGCATACTTTTTAGTTATATAAGTTTCACATCTTAGACTCTGGTTGAGACTCACTTCAACAATTTCTGGAGTTCTTCAATAGCTTGCTCATAGTCCTTTGCCATATCCTCTCTCTCCAAAAATAAATAAATAAATACATGTCAGTTGAAAGAGAAAAAAAAAAAAAACTAATTAGTAACAAAGTGGAAATAATATTCAGAATTCAAACATCTTTGTAAGGAAATAGTGTCAAACCTTAGAAAAGTGGAAAATTGGTTTTACACTGTCAGAGGATTAATTAGTTGCTAACTTGGTTGGGAAAGCTGTTTAATTTCGAATGGACTTTTTCTTCTATATATATATATAGTAGTTTGGATTTGCTTCTTTATTGGCCTTAGAATCCTCCAACTAACACACACTTCATCAATGCAACGCTAATTCATGTTATATGTAGTTCTAATTTTTTTGTGCGAATTTTCTTTCTGATAAAATAAATTTTATGGTGGTGGATGCTGACACATGACAGTATAGTTCATGAACAAATCCATGCCACACACCTGTCTCTGTCACCTAACCAAGCTACCAATGTGTATATGTGGTAGATACCAAAGAAAGATGAAACGGTGTTCCACGTGAAAACTAAACTTTAAACACCACACCTTTAAATTTTAAAGCAAACAAAAACATAACAGTAAATAATCCATGCAACAGAAATTTTACATCATGATGAACTGCGTAAGTTGGTTGACTTTAATGATGTCTGATTGTTTGATTCAAGAAATGTTTTTTTCACACTAACTAGGTAGAAAAGTTAAACTCTAACGAATAACCACCGACACACATTGAGTCTCTTACAATTTGAAAACTATACAGAAGAGAAGCATACAAAAACAAAAGCAACCAAGTATTTATTCATGCAGCAATAGTGTAAATTTTGAAGTGTACTCTAACTATAACCATAAACTGTCATGCATGATAAATAACTAGTTTAACAATTAAACCTAACTCAACACTACAAAATCAACTTACAAAGTTTGTACTTTCTTTCGACATACCTCGTGCAAGATACTAGACATTAATAATACACTCAAATTCATAGTTTTGATACCATGTTTAGATGTGGACTTTAAGTTTAAGTCAATCTTATAAAACTGGCCGGTAAAATGTGGTTTGCACCTACATGTATACTCTAAATTGACATTACCGTCAGTCGACGTGGGACTTCCAACACACAACTGATGTATATATCTGATAAACATGAATGCATGAATGATGAAAGAGTAGTGTATATACCACAGTTGGGGTGATGATGTGGGAAGGTGCAGCAAAGACAGGCTTGTCTTGAATGAGAGAAGGGAAAGAAGAGGAAGAAGAAGGAGAAGAAGGAGTGGTGGTGAGTGTTGCAAAGACTGAAGGTCGCAATGTGGCCTTCTTAAGGGAGGTTTTGGCTGGGGAGATTGAAGAGAGGCACCAACCGTTTATGGAAGAGGTCGACATTGTGCAATGAGGACTAAAAACTTTATGCTATATAGCCCTTTGAAGCAATCTGGTGTGGCAAGTCAATAGGGTATCCCCATTTTATGTGACCTTTGGCAGATAATGAAAACGAAAGCCAAACAAACCAGAGCTTCATTCCTATCCTTGTAGATGAGGTTTGAATGTTGGAGATTAACTATGAGAGAATGACCATAACCCTTTCTCACTTTGGATCACACACACCAGCCAACCCCTTTTGCCATTCACCTTCACAGACACACAAAAAAATGGCCATAGATTTTATTAAGTGCGCATGCACTTGTAATTAAAATTTGTTTTCTTGATTTCTGAGGTGCTTGATTAATTAGCACTTTGTCAGCTATGGACCATAACATTGTTTTGTAGATATTATCTATGAGATTCACGTTAATTCTTATGAGGGTCTGCATTTTTCAGATAAAATGAAAAAACAAAGTGTGGTAGTGGGTATTTCCTAGGGACTTAATTCCAGAGTTTATGGCTGTAGGGCACATTGTGTCTCCTTTCAATTTTTGTGTCATGACATGCACGCAATGCCATGTTGCCACGTAGGGTGAAAAATGTAACTATTTGTACCCCATTTGAAAGGGACGAAACACTGCATGCTTCGTTGCAATTGCAGTAACTACGTTTTTTCTATTCACTGCTTTTCCTGCAAGTGTGGATCAATATTCTTTCCATTTATGACAGATATACATAGTTTTATACAGTGTAGTGCAATCTTCTCACTCAGTGAA
>Ga0099823_1000250_pt1 | contig 31394 bp, 8 predicted proteins | sample CowpearedBW_FD_76831 | JGI IMG/M metagenome (GOLD analysis project Ga0099823, IMG submission 76831) | Root nodule microbial communities of legume samples collected from California, USA - Cow pea red BW | ecosystem: Host-associated > Plants > Roots > Nodule | place: USA: California | collected...
ATTAAAAAATAAATATGGACAACAAAAAAACATTTTTCGTATATATATATATATATATATATATAAATTTATTAAAATATCAAATATATAAAATATATTAAAAATATTAAATTTTTTAAAAATATATCAAAAAATATATACTAAATATATAAATGTATAAAAAAATGGGGGCCATGACTCCCTAAAAGACTATATCAATAGTCTTATCGAATATGTTTTCATTTTAAATAATACAAACTCACTTATTGTTTATATAAATTATAATATCATTTCATATTAAATAAAAAATATCACATTTATAATAAGATAATAATTATGTATATCATTTCATATTAATTTAATATTTTTAATATAATTTGATATTTTAAATTTTTTATATATATTTATGTCTATATTTAAAGGAACTCTTTTTTTATACACATTTACTTTTTAATTTTACCTTTTAAATATTTTTTAAAATAAAAATAATTATTTTATTAATATTATTTTTAAGTAATTATTTGTTCAATTTAATATTTTCTAGATTTGACTATTTTTTTAAACTTAATCATTGATGAAAATTAATTATAGTAAAATTATAAAAATATTTGTGTTTAATTTTATAATAATAATAATTATTATTATTATTATTTTATTATTTTATTATTTTTTATTATCATAAAAAAGATACAATGTTTTTATTAGTTTATATAAAATTTTTGAGATTATTCTTTTTTTCGTATTTTCGTTCAAAAGTTTTAAGTTAGTCTTCCAATTATTTTAATTTGAATTTGGTCATGAATTTTGAAAAAATTATGTAATTTGGTTCTTTTTCGTTAAATTTCTTGAATTAGATTAAGGTTTTTCTCATCAAAATTAAAGATAATTTGCTTTGTTGATATTATTGACATAATCTTAATATTAATTTAGATGAAAAATCATTACTCCGCTTTAAGAAATTTAACGAAATGATCAAATTATATCATTTATTATAAAATGAAAACCAAATAAAGACTAAAAAAATAAATGATCAATTTAATATTTTTAAATAAAAAATGAATCAAAAGAGTAATTCATTTAATATTTTGACGTCCCAAAATTTTGATTAAAAATCCGCCGGCGGATTGTCCCACCTCCCATGCACCCATGATCTCATTTTTGTTGTTAAGGCTTCAAAAAACTTAACAAATGCACGTGTCTTACAGACTCCATGGAAGAATTAGTTGATACATCACATTGTTATCTTCAGAGCCAAATGATATTAACTAATATACACTGTTATTGGCCCAGCCATTATGACAAAACAAAATTGATCAGTTTAAAGTTGAACTAATTCTTGAATAAAAAAAAATGTTCTGATAAACAAATGGGTACAACGAAAGCAGTTACCAAAATTAATGAAGGTATCGGAATAAAGAGACAATGAAGTTAGATTTTTTAATGCTATGGTTGAATTTAGAAGCAACCTTTTTTGAACTTGGGTTGGGGGGTGGGTGCCTAATTATTTTTAATTTCAACTATTGAAACTGCTACGAGTTTTCCAAAGAAAACAAATAAAAGTTTGACTTTATCATCCTTTGGATCTAACTACCCATCAACTACTATTCTATCACCATTGTCATGTATTTAGTTCGAACTTTCATTAAATATATTTAATGTGACTTCGTTTTTTTAGTTTAAGTTTGATATAAAATGTAAACTAAATTAAATTAGTATTTTATGACTCATTCAGTTATTTTTTGTTATTATAAAAGTGTTAAAATATTTAAATAAAATTTATAGAAATATGCATGGTTAAACATTTTATAACGAAAATTTATTAAATAAAAAGGCATACTATGAATTTTTTTTTTAATTATTTATGTGTGATTGTTAGTATGTTCTTAATCTTATCTCTCCTACGTTTGTAAACAAATTATATAATCTTATGGTTGACAACTGTAATAACAAGTATAAATACTTTTAAGTAAAATATAAACAAATCATTAAATAAATTTTAAGAAACAATTTTGTGATATGTTTTAATTTTTAATTAATTCAAAACATTACAAGAATGTTTACTATTAGTGTCCGTAATACTATTAGGCATTAAGGGGACATTGCTAGAGTCACTTAACCTTACTCAAATGTGACACTAAATTAATTATAAAATATGGAGTTGGCTAAACGCATTTTAAACTTATCCAAACAATTGTTAAAAGAAATAATAGACTTATCTTATTTTTGTTGAGTTTTTGTAATTTATTTTTAATATAATTTTTTAATTAAATTCTAATATTTATTAATTTTATTTAATTTAATATTTTTTATAACATTATTTAAATAATTAACGATATAATGAACAGTGTGGCCATTAATATAACGTGTCCTGCATTTTCCTTTTTTTTTTCCTCACACACCTGAATCCACCACCTGATTTCTTTCCAAAATCACCTATCTTTATTCTCCAAGACCACCGAACATGCATTAACAACCCCATCTAGCTTTCACCTTCATTCATGAACCCTATTTTCCCTATTTCACCTTCACTCATCAATATGCATTAATTAATATATTGTAAATTAACGAAAAAAATATTATTTTGTCAATCTGAAAAAAGTCAACGCTTATTGAGTTAATGTAAGAAAAATAAATAAGTAAAAGAACTTGAGTATATTTATAAAAAACATAAAGAAAATCACACCATCTTCAATTAGACCACATCCCAAGTGTCCTCGGTAATTTTAAGGTGTTTGCATTTGTGAGTACTGCATCGACAAGCTTAATACCCAAAAAATACATTAAAAATGGTTTCCTAGTCAAAGTCCTATTTTTAAAGTCACTACAAAAAATATTGGAATTACTGATAAAATTTTATCGATTGATGTATTTTTATAGATGAATTTAAATGACCGATCGATTTTATTGACGGATTTTCATATTTTAATTACCGACAGAAAAATCTATCAGTAATACAAATTTCATTTATCAATGAAAAAATCTGCTAGTAAAATATGTTGCAAATATAGATTTCAATTATTAACGGAACCGTTCGTCGATAAAATCTGTCAATAATATATAATAGGGGTGGTTAAGGAGAAAGATAAAAGAAGGAAGAAAAAAGAGTACGAAAATCAGGGAAGGAGAAGGAAGAGGAGGGACCGACGACAGCGACGACGACAATGGCGGTGACAACGATGCATTTATTGAAATGGAGTGGATGAGATTCTAGAATAAAACAAAATGAAAGATAAACCCTAAAAGGAAAAAGAAGATAGAAGGAGAAGAAAGAATATGAACTGGCACATGCTATTTATCGACGAATTTTTTTGTAATTGCCGACGAGTTTTTTTATCAATAATATCTGACGAATTTTTTGGTCAATAATTATCGACGAATTTTTACCAACATAATTTTCCATCAATAATTACCTACAAGTTTTATCGATAGAATTTTTGTTGGTAATTACTGACGGAACAAAATTTTTGTCAAAAAAATTTATTGACAAAAAATTTATCAACAAATTTTTGACCGTCGGTGGTCCATCGATAATAATGGTACATGTAAGTATGATTTATTATTTAGGAGTCGCTTCAATAATAGTCCATCACTTGAGCAATATTGGTTCAAAAAACATTTTTGATTAACAACTAATAATACATCTAACAATTTAACACTTATCCTATGATTAAATCTCTTAAAACTATCGATAATATTGGTAAATTTTTTTAAACTAACCAATAGTCTTTTGTACACTTTACATTATTTAAACAATTTTTTGTGCAAAATAGACATGTTAATTTAATAATAACCACATTTGTCACATATCTAATCACCCATCTCATCTACTAGAGGTTAACATTAACTCTACACCGATAACTTTTTTGTTTTTTTACAAAACACCTAAAGAACAGAAACATGAATAAAGTCCCTTAATAGAAAATTAATTACTTATCTAAATCAAGAATATGTTTACTTTACTTTCATCTCAAAAATATAGTTTGAAAGTACAACTATGGTTAGATTATCTTTACAATTTAGAGATTATAATTTAGAAATTATGTGTGTAGCTAAATATTTAAAGGATAACATTCTAATTAATAAAATAAAGAAGGAACTTTTATAATTTATAACACTTTTATTTTTGTATTCAATTTTTTTTTTGTTAAAATACTTTTTTGGTCCTAATTTTTGTCAAGTTTTATCCAATCAGTCCCAATTTTTTTTTATGCTCAAGTAGGTCATAATTTTCGTCAATTTTTTTGTTCAATTAAGTCATTTTTTGCTAACATTGTTTAAATCATTAATGACTATGAACAATGATTGTCACGTGTTACTTCATGATTTTTTTAATTTTTTTTAAATGTCCGTGTGTCAATCCAGCAGCGTGTCACGTGTCATAGTCAATGTTTTATATTCAAATTGGTCCATATATTCGTGATTTTTGTTCAATTTAGTCCCAATTTTTATTAACATGAACAAATTTTGTTCGTCTCTAAATTGAAATCAAATTTAATTTGTATATTAAAATTTACATTTTTAAATAAATAGTTTTATATAATATATTAAAATTCACATTGTATAATTTTTATATAAAAATTAAATTTGGTCTCATCTTTGACAGGAACAAAATTGGTCAATTTTAACCAAAATTGGGACTAAATTAAATAAAAATAACAAATATAAAAACCAAATTGAATATAAAACATTGACTCTGACACGTGACACACGACTAGATTGGCACGTGGACATTTAAAAAATTAAAACAAAAAATTACAAATTAAAAAAATTAAAAAAAATTAAAAAAATCACGAAGTGACACGTGACGGTCACGATTCATGACCGTTAATGATTTAAACTGTATTAGTAAAAAAGAACTTGATTGAACAAAATTGATGAAAATTAAAATCTCTTTAAACACAAAAATAAAATTATAACTTATTTGATTTGACGAAAATTAAAACAAAAGTTATTTTAACCTTTTTTTTCATTAAAACCTCGTGCGTGTTACCAAAGCTGCCGCATGCTATTTTTTAATGGAATCTCTTTTATTCTCTTTAGTTGAGACGAGAAAAAAAAAATTACACGCTAAAAAAAACATATATATACTTATTAATCTTTTTTGTAATAAAACAAATACTTTGCATTTTCTTATTCATGAGAAATTAATAAATTTGATGACAACTCCTCACACTCAAACCTCTTAAACAAATACTTTACACTATAATACAAATCATATGATTAATTTTATTTTAGGTTTTCCAAACAAGTTTCACATCTTCCTTTCAACTATGATTCACTTTGTTTTCTTGTTACCAAACAAATTTTAGAGAAATATATGGCACATGAGATCTTAGATATTTGATATGAAATATACCACAAAACAACATGAGAGACAGTTGGAATACTATTATGGATATGGACATCATCAACATTCTCAACATCATTCATTTATTGTCTTTGGAGACACAAATTATTCTTCTTACCTCAATCTTTATCTTACGTCGCCTAAATTTCAATTACTCTTCAAATACGTATTTCATTATTATTTAGGAAAACAACATATCATAATATATTTAAACTTTCTTCAAATATTCTTAATTAAAAATATATATATCTATTCATCTTCTTTGATTCTAATGTAATTATATTTCTCATGTTTTTAAATATTTAAAACTTAATTATTTTATTTATGTATAATGTTAACATAAATAGTTACGAAGTTTAATGTGATGTCTGTATTTATATATCTATTTAAATAAAAATATATGTATTATTGTTTTTCATGTTCGATGTATAATTTATAATTTAAATGAAAAAATTGTTAAAGAAACCATATATAGTAGACATTTGCATGAAAAAAGAAAAAAACTTACGTGTGATTATTAAAAGGTACTCATAATAGCCATATGTGTAATCACTTTTATAACATTAATAGTTTATTTTCATTGTTATTTTTTATATTGTTGTAAAATAAGGTAATAAATAATTTTGTGATTTAAAATATAAATTTTAATATATAATTAAAACAAGTTAATTTAAGTATTGTTATTAAAGTATTGTCCCTTTAAAGTTTAAAGTTTCGTCAATCACATGTTTATTCTTAAAATAAATCTCGAAGATTAGAAGAAAATTTAAACTTTCTTTTGATCTTAAAACTTAACCACATTGAAATATTAACTATACTAAAAAGGTAAAAATTGATTATTTTTTAATATTTCATTCATCTTTATTGATTATTTTCCTATTTAATTATTTATATTAAAAAAATTCACATATTTTATCATGACATCTTTTAATTTATATAATAACAAATTAATACCAAACAATATATTTTTTTTTAAAAAGAGTTTCATTAATTTTCTTATACTATCATTCAATATAAACATCATATTGTATGATTAAATTTACTAATTTTGATATTGACTATTTTGAAAAGAAAAAAATAAACTTATTGGCAATTAATTAACTTTTGACGGGGCATATTTATTACGGTTTTTTATCTGTAGTTTTATCTATTTTAAAGAAATCAAATAACACTTGTAAATAAATTATGTATTAAAGTAATGTTTTTACACTCTTTTATTTATAAATAAATTGTAAGGAATAAAAAATTGAGTTACTTGATTCTTCAAAGTCACATTTATCTGATATTTCCGTCAAAGACAGTAACTGTGAAAATAACGACACAATAAAAAAGATTAGGTAACAACGGAGCAAACGAAACGGTCGTTTAGCGACAAGGCATAAGACGCGTCAATGACGAAAATGACCCTTTGCACGTGTCTCGATAACGTTGAATTTCTCAAGCGTGGCACTGCCATAACACAGTATCTTCCTTAGTCCCTACTTTCCTTTATCCATTTTTCAAGCAAACTTTTCAAACCCAAAAATTAATATAAAAGAAAAGATAAAATACAAAAAACAAGAAGAACAAAACGCGCAACAACGCAACATAAATATAAACACAACACAAAAACGCAGTTTAATTGTATTTCTCTCTCTTTCTCGCAATTTCCATTTTCCGGTAAGATTTTCTCTCGTTTTTTCGTGAAACCTCGAGATCTGCTCTGCCTCGTGTGATTCCACGATTTCCCCTAATTTTTTCTATTGCGTTTGTGTTGTTCGTTCTGAAATTGCGTTTCTTTTCTTTGCTTTTGTTTCGTTAGGGTTTTGATTTGGGTTTCGTTTTTCCAATGAGCGATCACTTGGTGCTGTTCGTTGACCGTCTCGCGCGCCCTGTCCCCGTTGACCCGGTGGCGCAGCCGGCTCAGCTTCCCTCCGAGCCCTCTCCGCCTCCGGCTGCCGCGGATGCCACCATAGCCGTCGCTGAGAGTTCCGGCACCGCTCCGGCAGAGGATCGCGTCGGGGAGGGGGGTGATGAGGAGGAGCCGCTGATCCAGATGGCGGAGTGCCGCATCTGCCAGGAGGAGGACGGCGTTTCCAATTTGGAAACGCCCTGCGCCTGTAGCGGCAGTCTTAAGGTATCGATTTGTGTCTTTGAGAATTTTCTTTTTTTTTTCTTTTGAATTTTAGGTTGGTGTTGTGGGAAAAGAAAAGTTAGAAAGAAAAGTTTAATTTTATTTTTGTTAGTTATAATTATTTCTGCGCTTTGGATTTAGAAATTATGTTGTAGGTTAAATGATCGTTCAATGTGGAAAACTGTTTTCAAGGTGTGATATTTATTAGTTGATTTTTGTGTTGATGGTGGTTAATGAGTAGATGTTTGCTTAAATTTGGGTAGAAGATTTTTAGTTTTGTGACTCTGTTGTGTGTATGCACTGTTTTCTGTTTCTAGATGCTGCCCTGGTCCAAACATGTTCATGAGATTTTCAAAATTTGAAGGCAAAGTCGAAGCAAAACTCTGTTTACAAATTGGTCCAAAACTCTGTCATTTTTGAACATTTGTTGGTCCAAAACTCTGTCATTTTCTCATGTGAGTTTTTAGATTAGGTCCATGTTTTATTGACAATGACAGCTAATTATTCACATGAGAAAATGCTTTGTATTCTTTATTTTCTGGTGAATGCATTAATATTGACAGCTTTTATAGAGGAATGAGAAAGAAGGGTGGAGGGATATTGTTATGTGTCAGGTTCATTTTCATTTTCCACCTCTCATTCAGTATTCTTAATTCTTGAACTGTTGGCTTTTTGCTTTGTGCAGTATGCTCACAGAAAGTGTGTCCAGCATTGGTGTGATGAGAAAGGAGACATTACTTGTGAGATATGTCATCAGGTATGATGATGGGGAATGATAGGAAAGCTTATTTTAAGTGTCTAGCTTTATTTGTTGGACCTAGAACGGGAGGCAGTGGCTCCCCATAAAGTTTTTCTGTATTTTCTTCATTTGATGTTAAGAATTCTCTCATAAAAGATTATTTTTCTGCCTATGAGGGTGCAGTGACAGTTTGAAGAAGTATCTGTGTGTTTGATTAACTTACTCTGCCCTTAATTGAAAATAAGTTACATCTGGAATTTCACTGAGACATTGGATATGTTCCTGTTTAAGATCTTGCTCTGTGCTAATAGCCAGAATCCATAAGAAAATAGTTACTCCTCCTATAACCTTAACTGTTGTTTTTACTCTGTTCTGCTTGTAACACCCTCTGCTTACATATCCTCCATGAACTGAAATCTAGTCATCTCATGCCCACTGATTCGAGAACAATCACTTCCAACTGTATTTCTAACTACTGACTTCTCTCCTTTATGACACTCCCATCCCTTTTTCTCTTAAATAAACAAGCCATTGGGGTGGCCTTCCTGCAACAACAATAAGTGTAACATGCATGGATTTAAAAAAAGATCTGTGTATTTAATTTCTTGATTCAAAACCATTTTATATTCTTACACTTTTATGAAAGGTTGAACTAGCTGTACATTACAAACATGGGCGTATTGCTTAGCAATTCAAGATATTTTGGAGCTTTAGCTGCCTGTTCGAGGATGCATTTGTACAGTACACCTTGTTCCATAACTTCCCTGCTTTTGGAGGGAAGGGAAAACATTATTCATGTCTAGAATATATAATTTTGTATTTTTAGATTATAATAGTGTTCTGATTACTTATTTTAATTTCACCTTTTGGATTGAACCAAATGGTGGCTTTCCTCTGTCTTATTGGAATCCTTGCAATTATATTTTGTGCTTAATTTGATGGGAGTTATTTCCTCCTTTTCTGCATGTAACACTCAGCCTTATCAACCTGGGTATACTGCACCACCACCTCGTCCAAACCCTGAAGAAACTACCATTGATATAGGGTAAGCTGAAATTTTCATTTTCTAAATAACAGTTTTCCATTACATATGTGTATTGTTATCTTTGTAAGTTGCATGGTGGCCATCATGCTTTATTTGTAAAATTTTGAAGCTCATCTCCTTAACACGTTGTCAATATTCTTGCAGAGGTGGCTGGACAATATCTGGCACACCTTTAGACTTGCGTGATCCTCGGCTCTTGGCAATTGCAGAGGCAGAACGTCAATTCTTGGATGCTGAATATGATGAGTATGCTGCTTCCAATGCCAGTGGGGCTGCATTTTGCCGCTCAGCTGCTTTAATTGTAAGGCACTAACCCTGTGTTCCTTTCTACCAGATATAATTGTGCCATCGTAATGGATAACACAATAGGATATGGGGACGGGGAGTGATTGGTCAAGCACTTTTTGGATCTTCAAAACTTGAGTTAAAATTTAGGTTAAAGCTGTTTGAAAATTTGATTCATTTTTAAGTATTAAAAGTTGCTTTTAATTAAGTTTCGTCTTGTGGCTTGATCTTAACAAGTGGAAGCGATAATAGAGAAGTTCCTAAAATTAATTTCTGTGAAAGTCTTGTTTTCTTCATTAAAAAAGGTCTTTTTGATTTTCTAGAGCTTTTTATTGTGTTTATAATAGCTGTTATTTAGGAAGGGTGAAGCCCAAAATAAGCTGGACCAAACGTTGCCATAAAATGATGAAGCTTCGTTTCATCTAGTGCTGCTATATACTTGCCGTGCATTTGTTATTCTTTATAATGTGAACAAGCTAGTAGGTGGACATGATTTAAAGCCTAACTCTTTTTTTTGGATCAGTTAATGGCTCTTCTACTTTTGCGGCATGCACTCTCTGTCTCGGATGGTGATTCTTCTGACGATGATCCATCCAATTTTTTCTCTGTAAGTGACTTAGTTTCTTAAGTTGTTCATATTTCCCATTTTGTGTTGATTTCAAATGTCCCATCTGGAGCCAAACCTAACTAGCTTACAATTCTCTTCAGCTTTTCTTGCTTCGAGCTGCTGGATTTTTATTACCTTGCTACATCATGGCCTGGGCAATCAGTATTCTGCAGCGTCGACGACAAAGACAAGTCAGTTTTCATTATTTTCAGAATAGTAATGCTATATATGGTTTTTCATTTTGGGCTGCATCCAATGTTCGTGTTCATGTGCATCTGGGAAACTGCAAGTGTATGTCATTTCTTACATTTTTGTATTATATTGTGAAGCAGGAGGCTGCAGCACTAGCGGCAACCCAAGTTGCTTTTGTTCTTCAATCTGGGCAGCGTAGAGGTCTACAGTTCGCAATAGCACCAGGACCAGCCACAGTGCACCAGGAACAAGTGTAATTTTTATGCTTCTATGTATAAATATTCACAATGTTTGTTGAAATGCAGTGCGTTTTTACCTTTGATTATCTCAGCTTTAATGTATGTACATGTACATACTCGGGGGATGGTAAAACGATATTCAAGAATCCATTGGTATCAATTCAATTCATCTATCTATGAATGTAACCTAATCATTCAGCTACTATATAGTATCACATTTATATGGAAAATGACGATTAATGGAGCATATTTGTTTGGCCTGTGTTTGGAAAACGATGAGAATCAATTCTTCCTTCCAAAAACATATCTGACCAATAAAATTAAAGTTGGTCTGTTTTGTTTTAGTTATGTGGAATCGGTTTTTATACAATTGAAGCATGATGAATACTTATTGGATTAACTGTTTATATTCTGAAATATGCTTTTTTGTTATTTAACTCTTTTTTCTTTACTTTTATTTTGATTCTGATAGTTGGTTTTAATATTAATCTTTAAAAAATATTTGTTTTTCTCTTCTGAAAAGTATTTAACTTTTTCTTTTAATTCTATTGAATATTTTCAAAGGGGCTTATCCAAAAGGAACATATATTAGAGGCAAATAAATAAATTTAAATCTTAAACCAATGGTTTAAGAATCAGTTTTAGAGAAAAAATAGAATACAATTATATTTTAGAGAAAATTACATTGAAATCTTATGCATACTTGTACGGTTCTCGATAGAAATAATTTTGAATATATGTTCAGTCTTGAAAATTTTCCGTGATAATATATAGTTTACGAGATGATTTTCCATAGATATATAGTTTAATAGTGCTACGATTTACGATTACTTAATTAGATGATTTCTTTTACAAATCCTATTAGTTAGGTTAGGTGTAGCCTTTTATAAAGAAAATATTGAACAAAAACTTGATCTATTTTTCTTGGTAACTTCAAATATATCTAATACTTGTAACAAGAAGATTGATCGTCCTGAACAAACATTTTAATCAGTTATTTTGATACGTAAATGTATGTTTATCTTTGTCCACCTTGTCTATTTGTGGAAATATTAAAAATATTTTCATAAAACACTTAATCATAATTTTAATTGTTTTATCAATATTTTTTTCAAAATAATTCCAAGGTTAGAAAACTATTGTGTAATAATGAATACACATGAGGTGTGGTACCTTGATATACTTGTTCTCTCCTGTTTATTAACCAATATAAATATATTTGTTTAACATATTTGTCAAAGGCTATTAAATTGCTTATTTTTATTTGAAACATATAACAACCTATACAAATATTTTTATTAATATAAAATTAGTTCCAACAAATGTAATTGAATTATACACCACAGGCACAAATCCTGAAAACGAAATAAATATATGAAGTAGAAATATGATTATAATGTAATATTTGTGTTAAATATTATATATATTTTTTTATGCTTAAGTAGCTTTAAAACTCGTATGTTAATTGGTATCTCTATATATTTTTTTATAGCAGAGTTCATTAGTTTATGCTACCTAATCTTAAATTTTAAAAGTATGATTTGTGGTATGTGTTTGTTTTACAAATAAAAAAAAAAATGAATATTACTATAGGAGTGAACAGAGTATTAGAATTGATACTGACAAATCACAATTAATCGAAAAATCATCTCAACCATAAAGAATATTATACATTTTTGTTATAAGTAATCTCTAGTTAGTATTAGAACTGGTGTTTAGTTCTGTAAATTTTTGTTAATGTCATCCATCACTTTTTAAGCACATGCACGCAGGTACACACACATTTTTTAAATTATTAAAAAGCAATAAATTAACCACTTTAATAATTAAATAATTCCAATTGTAACAGCAGTTAGATAATAAAATTGAAATTAACAATTTATATTAAAATATAATATATATTTTTTCCTTTTCTTTTTCATATATGTTGTTTATTAATTTTTATATACTGTTTGAAATAAAACATCCAAAAAACTTAAATTTAAAAATTTATTTAACATGACATGCAAGTAAAACAATTTTTTTAAATAAATATGTACAGGTTTCTGGTGATATTTTCCAACCTATATGAAGATGAGAATATGTTTTATTTTTATATCTATCTCTTCTAAACCAATCCATGAACCTACCCTGTCCTTATCAAAAGGGAAATGAAGATAACCAAACTTAAATATTTGTAATTCTAATCCGATGAACTAAATCAACGGTTTACTTATTAAAAAAGTATAAATTAAAATTAAAGTATATTTTCAACTTTAAACAATATCATACAATATGTTTGTAATCATAAATTTTTCATTATTAGCATATAGTCATTAAAAATATAAATGTTGAAAAATATGACAATTCATGCTAAGATGAGTTAAACTTAAAATGTTAATATATTAAAGTTAATTTTGAATTGAATAAAAAGTTATTTCAACAACACATGATTTTATAGTTTTTAGTAAATTTTAGTTAGTGTTTTGCTAAAAGTATTTTCTTATTGAGATATACATTAAGAGTTAATGTTAGAAATCATAACAGAGGCACATTGATCGTATTTTTAAATGTATTTTTTTCTTACTATTTTCTATTTACAAACCACTGTTTTAAGAATGTTGGTTGAAATTATGTAAAACTTACTTTATTTTCTGTCCTAATTTTTAAAGGTCTACCCTAATTAATTGAGCTTAAGCTGACTTATAAGGTGTCCAAGACTTTAAACTGTTTTAACCATCCTATTCTTTACACTTTTTAGAAATCAGCTTCCCTCACTCTCTCTGAACTGCAGAGTAGTAGAGGCCACCACAAGTGCAAGCATCCAATGAATCCGACTAATTATATGTATCTGGATAATCGTGTCTTGAGTCTTAGTGTATTGCTTGTCAGTCATTATATGTTTGGTGTATTTATGTATGCTTGACTTTTTAAATTGTATGTTCAATTGCATGATAAAAACCCTTTTTTACTCTAGCTTACCCTTTCTGCTTGTTTGTATGTTCTATGTGTGGTTTTCTCCTTTCGCGATGATCATCAATTTATTGATGTGAGCAGATGCGAGAACTCCTCGTGGTCATTAGGGTGATGGAGATTTTGCTGCTTAGCTCGTCTTGGGTTGGGTCCCGACTTTCCGAGTTTTCTTTTAGGGTTGTAGCCTATGTATTACCTTGCTCTTGGAGCATTTATTTTGTATACTGTTAAACTTCTTTTTCGTATTGTTATTGGCCTCGTGGTGTGCCTTAGTTTCTTTCCTAATTTATTCTAGATAACTGTAAGGAGTGACATTATACTCCATGACTTTGCTCTTTCTGTGTGATATTTCATTTAATTAAGCGTTTTTATTAAATGGGACGTTACACATTACCTAATACCAAAGGAGATTGTGTTACAGGAAATATGTTAGTACTTTTCTACAATTAAAGATTACTCCTTCCTAACCTAAATATAAACAACACAAAATAGGCTAATTAAAAAAAATAATTTCTTTTAATTAATTTGTTAATCATACTAAAAGAATATATGTTTTTCAAAATATTTCTTCATTAATTTTGAGAAGAATATTAGAATCTCAATCTAATTTTTGAAATAACAAAGAAATTGAGAAAAATAAAAGGGTTAAGTATGATTTTCATTTTTTTACTTCCATGCAAAATTGAAAATCGTTTATATTTTCAAAATGATGGAAACATTTTCTATTTTAAACGTCAATAAATTTGTGATGAGTTGGCAAACGGTAGAAATAACGTGATCTATATTTTATTTCACAGGTATTATTATCTACTGAATTAAAAAACATGTGCTTTTAATTTGTTTCTTTATATTTAGGTTTTAAAAAACATGATGTGTTTTAAATTTGTTTTCTTTAAACTTATTATTTAGGTTTTAAAAAACATGTTTTTAATTTGTTTTTGTTAAAGTAAAGTAGTAAAACTTTGACATTGGTAGAAGAAGAAATTACGAAGGTCATCTACGACTATGAGGATGGTATGCGACTACAAGGTTGGTGTGCATATTTGACTTTATCTTCTCTTCTATTGTGAAGAAAGCAACCGTTAGTGCGAGGGTGGTGTGCCACTGCGAGTGCAAGTGTGACAGTGGAGACAACAATACCTAGGGTTTTCGTTTGCGACATTAAAGTATATTTTTTTATGATTCTTTGATTTTTAGGAGGACAAATTTGATGATTAATTAATTTAGTCGCAAACTATTAGTGAAAAACGACAAGTATACCAATCGTACGTAGCAAGTAAAAAATATCATTCTTTTCATAAGAACTTGTGCAAACATGATAATTCTCACAATTAATAACTCAACCGGACAACAAAGTTCACAAAAACACTAATAAACTCTTTTTTGTATTTTATCAAATAATTGGTGCACAACATAAATTTAAGATATAATATATACAATTATCAAGACTATATTTCATTAACTTCATTTTCATGAATTCACAAACATCTCAATTCCAAATTCAAGTCAAAATCAACTCACAAGATTATTCAAATTGTATTCTTAGTAACTTTAAGCATATGATAAGTCATCAAAGTCCAATCCCTTGGATCATCAACAAACAACCACGCATTAAGTTTAAAAGTCTTAAGATTACTAATGAATCATGTTCTATCCTTAGATACAAACTCCATTATGTATTCAATTTCATAGTTCTAGGTTCAAAAGACATTTTTAAACCCCTCAAGAACCAACAATCAAGTCATGGATGATCAAGCCACAACATGCATTAAGCATAGAAATCAAATATTAACATTGAGATGGAAAAACATATGTATTAGCATCACAAAATACAGAAGATTTAGTTTATTTCATCTGATCTCAACAAATAGGGTTAGTTCTCCATGATGGAGAACTTAGGGTTTACAAATTGAAGGGATAAGAAAGAAATTGAAACCAAAAAGATATACACGCCCTTCCCAAGGTTCTTTGCCTCTACTACATGCTCCAATCACGCTTCCTCTTCACATTTCCATCTCCAATACATGTATCATCTTCCTCCTCAACCCAAAAGGGGTAAAATCACCAGGATGAAGATTAAAGCCCAAGGAGGGAGAGCTTCCTAACACCCCAAACAATCTCCAAGGGCCTCTCCCAGTCACTCTAGGTGAAGAATGAAGTGTAGGAGGAGAGAATACCCTAATACCTCAAGGAAAACATGAATAAATACCCAATTTTGACATGTTAGCGACGCCACCGCTCAACCCCCTTTTTCAACTGTTCAACACCAATTATTTCACATTAGTTGGCGCTCAACGCTACTTTTCCACCGCTCAACACTTCCTGTGCAGGGACTGGTGATTCCCCACCCAACAAATGTGGCACTCAACCCCAAACACTTTGACATCACTCTGTATTAAAGCACTGGACGTGATCCAAGTGCGTTCGACATGGGTATTTGCTTCAAAGTGATTTTTTTCTTGGCCAAAACATGCTTTCTTGAGTTCTTGCTTATTATCCTCCACTAGAATTGCTCCCTATTCATTTATTTCAAACACTTAAACAAAGAGATTATAGGAAAAACAAAAACGAAACAACTAAAATAGAGAACAATACAAAACACACTAAACTTAAGGATAAAACAAGATAAAAACTAGGAAAGAGTTGATTTATTCATGACAACAAACACATAAAAATAGGTAAAAATAAATATTATCACATATGAATGAAATTGTTTGAAACCAATTGTAATTTGGGGTTCTTTGTTTGAATTAGTTTTTTAAATTTTAGGAAATGAGGGAAATGAGGTTCTCTATAACAATTCACCATATGGGTCAATTTGTGAGGGCCAAGAAGTTGCGTTACATTGGTGGGAAGAAACATAAGATACCCAATGTTGACCTGATATGTGGTTGTATTTTGAAGTTGTAAGTATCCTAACACTACAAGAAAATGTCTTATTAGTAACCAATTTTAGTAACTAAAGGTTGTTAGTCACTATAGTGATCAATTTAGATACCAATTTACAAAATTAAAATTTATTGGTTACTAAAATAGTCACTAATGTAAATAAAAAACTATAATTGGTCATTAAATTTATAACTAATTAATTAGAGAGCAATTTAGTAACTAAGTTATTTTGGTAGCCAAAACTTAGGTAACTAATTTTTAGTGACCAATTTTCTTTGGTAGCCAAAACTATGGTAGCTAATTTTAAAAACTAATTTAGTGACCAATTATAATTTTTTATTCATAATAGTAACTATTTTAGTAACCAATGATTTTTTTACTTTGAAACTTTTATCTAAATTAGTAATTATAGTAACTAACAATTTTTGGTCACTAAAATTGGTACTAATGAAGCATTTTCTTGTAGTGTAAGACAATTTAAATATGTTGAAAATTCAAGTTATGGTGGAAGCCTAGTAAGGGAAGCATGGATAGTGATTTGAAAATCCTTATTTTGGACAAGGATGTCATAGAGTTAGCCAATTATGCAGAGCAAAATAGAGATGAAGTAGATTTTTATGTTGAACATATAATTAATGAAACACAAAACATTGAGTTTCTAAAGTTCATTGAAGGTGGTAAAAGTTGTTAAGTTGAAAGAGATGTTTGTGTGGAAGGTGAGGTTGTTGGAAAGGTTAGTGTTGGTGTGGAAGGTGAGGTTGCTAAAAAGGATAATGTTGGTGTAGAAGTTGAGGTTACTGAAAAGGCTGATGTTGGTGCGGAAGGTAAGGGTAGTGAGACTGATGAAGAGGCTAATGTTGGTGTGGAAGATCAAGGTGAGGAACATGAGGGAGAGGTTGGTCAGGGTGTTGATATTGATGAAGAATGGTCGGTTCAAGATGTGGGTTTGGATGGTCGTGATGCAAAATTATGTGAAGATAGAAATGACAATTTTGGAATGAATGATAGACCTTAAAGATATATTGATGAAGTTCAAAAAGATAGAGACAATTTGCTGAAAGATTTAAAAGAGGATCTGAAACAAGGACTAACTGTGTATTGGTCCTGGTGGTTTCCAAACAAATAAACGTGTTAAGGACCATGAAATAGATGGAAATATAACAACAAACATTTGGGTAGTGATGTTGAAGGGAATGAGAACTTCTCAAAGTACAAAAGTGATTATATAAGTAAAAACTTTAAGTTCAAAATTGGAATGAAATTGTGTTCATTGAAAGAGGCTAAGCAAGCAATTAGAAAGAACGTAGTTTTAAATGGTAAATAGATTGAATTTGTGAAAAATGACCATTTAAATTAGAGCTATTTGAAAAAAAGGATGTAGGTCTATCATTTTGGTTAGTAAAATTGGTTCATGTCATAGCTTCAAAGTTAAGACATTAGTTAATGTCAAGAGTTTTTAACAAGAATGCCAACATAGAGTGAGTATCCAAAGCTATGATGGATAAATTTAGAAATGTGGGTAATATGTCAACAAATCAGATAATGAATGACATTTAGAAGTCTCACAACATTGGAATCAATCCATGGATAACTTTGCAAGCCAAGCATAAAGCATTGGAAGTACTAGAGGGAGATGGAGCTAAACAATATTCACTTCTATTTGATTACATTGCATAATTGAAAAGAGTTGGGAATGGAACAACTTGCAAGATTAAAGCCCCAAATTTTGATGTACCAACACTCTTCGTTCCAGTACTTTTACGAATATATGTAGAGCTTTCGCTATGGAATTTCATCATCAAAACCTGACATAACAATGGTTTACCAATAACCCTAAAAATAAAACAACTTTACCCATTCAAATATAAAATCCCAAATCAAATCCACTTATCAGGTTTTCACTGCCACCCCACTCAAAGTTCAGATCGCCTTTCACAGATAAATTTCCCAAGTTAGTGCGAACCTTTCCTAGTGTGAAGTAATAATGGACAACCAGCAATGGCAACACAAGGTTTTCACGAACAAAAAACCTAACCAACAATGGCAACACAAGGTTTTCACAAACATAAAACCTAACCAAGAATACAACCATATTCAATATCTCCCAAAAAAAACTCCTATCATGATAAATACAATGCCATTTAAATTTTAATAACACTTGACCTCATAAAAATATACAGAGTCATCTCTACTGTTTGTCAACTCATTACAAACTTAATCGAGTTTCAAATGAAAGATGTTTTCCAATATTTTAAAAGTATAAGAATCATTTTTATGTGAACTTTAGAAAATAGACGATTTCCAAATTTAGCATGTACAAAGACAAAAAAATATATTTAACCCAAAATAAAATAAAACTGAATGTTTAGATATTTTATAAAATAAAAAAGGTGAAAAACAGAGAACAATTGTTTTAAAAGTCACGTGATTTGATTAATTTAATAAAAGATAAAATTAATAAAAATGTGAGAAATAATAAAATCAATTCTAACTTCTATCTCCTCTTCTCTCTTTTTTAATTCAAACGTTTAATATTATTTCTATAGAATGGATGTATCCAAGACATGGAATTTTGTCCATATAAATTAGAGTTTTCTACTAAAGCATTTGGAAATGATGAATAGAACTTAAATTATGGCTACAAGCTTTATTAATTTATTTTTTACTAGGTTTTTTTATATGTCTATGTCTTTAAATTACACTGTTTTTTATTACTTTAAAATATAATAAAAATATCTTTAATATATTAAAATCAGTGTAATTTAAACAAAAGAGAGAAAAAAAAAGTATTATAGAATACGAACTCTTCTTTGAATATGACATTTACAGGCACCAAACAGTTGAGATTTTTGAACCTGATATTGTATCGAAATTGAGAAAGAAGTAACAGTCTCTGACAGACAGGGACCAGTGGGGCAACATGGAAATTAATTGGCGTCTGATTAGATTTTTTGTTTTTATCTCTTTTGAACAAAGCAGAGATAAGCATATATTCTAACACACCCTAGTTATGATTATAACCGAAGATGGCCAACCATTTTAAATCAAAGCCATGGCAAAGAAGCATCTCACTTTAGCTCATGTTTTGGTGACATTCTCTTTGTAGCTCAACTTTTTTTCCTTTCTTTTCTAAAGAATTTATAGCAGCCAACCAGTCTTATCATCAACTTTGATTGCTCCTGCATAGCAAATATGTTCCAAACTTGCAATTCATTCATTCTTTCATATTAAAAATTCCCTCATAATCCTTTTACTACCATTTTTCTTATTCCCCTAGTTCTTTCACAAAATTTGATTACTCAATTTGGCAAGACCATGGTTCATAAGTGCTTATGTTCCAGGCTGTTGTCAAGTAAATCCAAGACTAATATAAAGCAAATATCTAAAAACCAAAATCAAACTATTCAAAGATAGGGGATGGATGCTATCTGTAACAATTACAACTCGTTTTTTGCTTTTATCTTCTTTAAGTTGCTTTGTCATTCTTCTTTTGGTGTCTTTTGTGGTTTTGTGGTGGCCTTGTTCAGTGAGTGCTCATTGGCCTTATGGGGCACACTTTGGTTCAAAACAATTTCACAAAGAGCCTACACCTTTAAGACCAGTCTTCAGAATCTAGGAAAGCCTAAATGTGTAACATTTTCATCTTTGTTTTGTGTTTCATACTGTAAAAATGTTAACCAGGGGTTGCCACCAAGATGTTTAGATAGATTGAGCCACTCATTTTCTAACGGAAAATAGGAGTACCCAACAAGTTGCCCTTAGCATTGTACATACCGTACTATAGATCCTTTATACTAATAAGACCCCACTAAGCATTTTTCTTTTTTACTTATTTCCCATTTTGGCAAAAGGATCTTAAAAAAGAAAATAATGGGGGGACACTCTAGATGACACCAAGAAAATAAAGAGAAGAAGAAAAATATAAATTTAATAGGTGATATCAAAGTAATTAACATAACTTGTAAGTGCTAATAGTCTATTCAGAGTAATTGATCATTATAATTGTGAAATGTTATCGTCTAAAAAGAGTAATGATATCAAATGATCAATTACTTAAAGTAAATAATCATTCATATATAATTACCTTTTAGACAGTAACATTTGAGAATATGATATTATATTGATATCCGTATAATATGTACATTTGGCGTACGTGTAAAGCATTTTGGCACTTGGCATCCTCTAGGGATCAACGAAGGTGGTGATGTTCTTGCAGCAAGATCAATAGACAACACTTTTTTGGGACACAAGAAGAGTGCAATTATTTTCATAATCTTTCTAATGAAATAGTTTACCAGCAAAAGAAAAAGTAAGCCGTTTGGTTTGGACCCCTTTGAAACTAACCATGTAAGGATCCCAAAGCTATCATCTATTTGAAGATAAGGAGCTTGTGCTTCTCTCGATTTGATGGGTCATGTACCACGAAAAGATGACCTTGTCTAACACAAACCATTATCCCTAACATTAGCATGCAACATGTTAGGCCTTTGGCATATCAATGTAATAAATAATCAGAAGAGAATAAAAAGCATATTCTTCTAAGGAGATATGATTAGAAACGACGTGACACTCTCAAAAGGCAGTTTCAAACCATAGAGGAAGAAAGCAACGAGTCATTTTAACTCTCACTTTAATATTAACAAAAGAAAAGAAAATCTAGAAAAGAGGAGATAAATTTCAATCCGCTGGTTGTTTCACTTGGACCATGACCAGTCACCCTTCAGATTTAAGAATAAACCAAGGAATTTATGCTTTCGACAGTTCCTAGTTGCATGTGATATTTAATGTTAAATAAAGTAAAATAAGAGAAAGGGAGAGAGAGAGAGAGAGAGAGAGAGAACAAGAAAATTTGAAGGGACAAATAGAGTTTGGCAACCCATCTAATCTAAAAGTAGAACAAAGCATAAAGGTAACATTCAGCCCAAGAAATCTAGTAGTGTTGTTTTTGTTACCTTGGGAAGTGAGCTTGGAATTCTAAAGTTACTTGGAGATCTTAGAGAAGTTAGAAAAGTACATAAAGCAAGTGTTTGTTTCTTTTGGGAACTGTTCTATTCCCCTATCTATTCTTTACATAACCTGCTTGCACTATTGCAATCTTCTGCTTCAGCCTGGCCCATTGTCACTGTTATGGTCTTGCTAATTAAAGTAAATAATATTTAACATGGTTCTTTCTTAATAACAAAGGAATTGTAATTTACCATTAACCCCATATAAGACCAGAGTTTTATATGCCGAAAACTTGCGCACTTTTTGAAAAATTATAATGCAACTTGTTATGAGATAACATGTATTAAGCTGACATACGTAGATATTAAGATTCAACATATAAAATTAATGTAATATAATATAATATAAACACAAAACAGAAATCCAAAGTAAGAACAAAGCATTAACATATGTTAGTTTTTGTTGTTATAATAAAATACTATCATCCAATCATTGAAGTACTCCACTTGAATTGATACACAAATATAAAAGATAGTTGCAACATATAGGCAAAAAGTAAGCAAAAGAATTCAATAGATATAGATACCAGAATGATAAATATTTTGAATTATCCAAGTACACCAATACCAAGCCTAAGCACCGGAGAATGTAAGACCTATTTATCCATACACTAGTATAGCAGTATGATGTGGCAAGTTGGACAGAGTCCAGGCAACGGTGTATGGCTTCTTTTGGTGAAAAAAGCAGGCATATGATAGACATGTAGGGAAAGAAATGAAAAAAGAAATATACTTGGCCTCTCAAGGACATTGTCCCAATCCCCTTTATTCATCCTTGTCAGATTCTTCAGTAACAGCCTTAATTCGCTAAGATTTCAGGCTTGTTATTCGAGATGAATCTAAAAATTCCTGTAGGCCATCTCTGCTTTAAGCTTTAAAAGGCCCCCTCCAAATCTAGTATCACATATATAACAAGGTTATGTCTACAGGAATGGACCATAAGAACACAGATTAGGGGAGAGCTGCTTATTCTCCTGTCACTCTAAACAGAAAGAACACACCATCTACTCTTCTTGTTTCAGGGTGAAGGGAATATGGTGTTTCATCCTTCTAGAAAAATCATTCTTCTTCTCTTTGTAGTGTTCTTAATATCAATTCATCCAGAGAATGTGTTAGGCCTGAGAAGTTCAGAAATTGCACTAAGACACAGCCAAAAGGACCAAAGAATATTGTTGCAGAATCAACATGCCACGAAGACTACAGAGGAATTATTGAACAGAAAGAAGAATTCAGCAAATGGCAACAAACGGCTTGATCCCACAGAGAAGAATTCAGCCAATTCCAAGCATGAGTTTGATCCAAGTCAGTCCAGCAAAAGAAGAGTGCCAAGAGGATCAGATCCTATCCACAACAGGACTTAACAAATTCATCCTGTTCCTTTGACTACGAAAGAAAGCAACACTAAGCTGGCATCTAAGAGAACAACAACACATGGAAGCTTGAAAAAGAAGAGCAGGTTAGAAATATGGTCGAAATGTACCAGCATTCTGAAAATATCTTCACAACAGTTGTTTGGTTTTCCCCTTCTTTTCAATCTAGTTTTAAGAGTTTTGTCAAAGAGAGGCATGTATTTTGTACAGTCAAGCTACTGCATAATTTTTATAGATAGCAATTCAGTGAAGCAGCATCATCTAAAACGTCAGTATAGATGATAATCCCAGCTCCTCCAACGTAAAAATGTTTTCTTTTAGTTTCCTTCAGTGAAAGGACAAAACCATATGCACTAGTATAACAGCTTCAGCAGGATTATAGTGACATTCTTTTGTAATGCTGTCGTGTTTTGGAAGTATTTCAAATCTAATGATCTTTCCCATCATTTTCTCGATCCAACAGACAAGTCTTGCCCCTTAACAAACAAAAGTAAAGTTGATGAGCATTATTTATACATAACAGAACTCTGGACATCTGTATTGTCTCATCATATCATTTAGAGAAGTACTGGATGGAAATTTGTCTCAGTCTCTCAACTATTTTGCCTGTTTCTTGCGATGCTGGGTTGCATTTGCTGAACAAGAAAAATGTTTTGCTCAGGAAAACTTGAAAGAAAAATACTGGTAATATTATCAAACAACAAAAATAAGTCATGCATATAAAGAGAAAATGACAAACTCGTCCGTACACCAGAGGACAAGTAGCTTGCCAAATCAAGGTGTTGTTATTGTTAACCGTCAACCCATCATGGCATCCTTTGTTTTTTCAAGAAATGATGAACAGTTTCAGTTTCGTAATGCTTCATTTGCTTCTAAAATCAAAATGGAATACTAAAATATCATCCAACACGAAGTCATTCCAAAAAATCCCGTGCATTGCACGGGTATAGGCACTAGTAGTAGCATACAAACTTAAGAAAGTGATGCTTCAACATTCCCTGAATGTACAATGTGGGGAAGAGTGAGAACCAAGAAATGAAAGTTAATATCCTTTTCATAATTAACATACACTAAGATTCTTAATGAATGTTCCTAAGATGTGACAGATTGCAATGACGAATGCGGATGTGAACATTATTGGTGTCAAAAGCATAACATTATTGGGATTGAAGCATGGTCATCCTAGATCGGTTAAGGGTTAAGAAGCATGATTGAACTAAAAGTTCTAATCACCTATTCATGCTTAAAGCGGAATCTACTTATTCATTTCATTTATTCCAAATCTTTCTGGTTCCTGTGCCCAAATCTGTATAGAGGCTAGACTGAAGAACTATCCATTGCTATGACCCAAAGCAACAAAATCCATCTTAGACCTATTTGCTTGTACACAGATTACTCTGGTTGCAGCCATGCATGCATCATGATATTTTCTTTATTATCCCAGTTGTTCATACGTTATTGTAACTGTGTAAGTATAGTTAAAAGGTTGATGGATAGAATAATAATCTTATTGAAATAGTTCTTGGAAGCACAAGCAGAGGTGGTAACATCCAAGTTTAAGAAGGAAATTGTTCTTAGTAAATTCAGACAGAGCAACATGTTCACTGTGCAGATGTTTCTGATTGTGATGGTAAAATTGTAAGCTCTGACTAGATAAATTAGAGTCTAGATAGCCTTTTAATGACCCATTTATATGTGTAATGCCATTAGTTCATATCCCCAATTTGCAAAAGTTATAAAAATTGCCATTATTCAAAACTAGCAACATATATTTACCATAATTGCATACAATACCCCATCAACAACGTTTATTTCTTGTAACGTTAAAGAGAAGTAAATTTGGGAATATTAAATTTCTAATTTTCCTAATCCTTATTTTCTAACAATGTGCAAGTAAAGTGAATTTAATTCCTTTTTCTCTTGGAGCATGAGGAAGATGCGCAGGAACCAATTTTTCTAAACATAATAATCGAATGAAAGCATCCCAATATCATAGACTTTAAGAAAATTGAAACCGAATAAAACAATTTTAACAGAAGATTCAGCAGAGGATAATAGAGGTCAAACAAATTTTCCACTGAAAAAAAAAATAGAAAATGGAAAAATAATGAAGGTAATACCAAGATGCAGATAGCAACTTCAAAATTTAGCTTCCATAAATTCATTCCACATTCCAACACCGGCTCGAAGAGTTCTTCGCTTCCGGCTAACGTCGAACCTGAAGACGTTGCGGTTAGGTCCCCAAAAATCAACGGGCCATATTAGTGACCCAACCCATTGAAGGAATTGGGTTTGCTTTATTGATATTAGACTCTCCAAGGGTATTTCTTCCTGAACCAAACTTTTCTCTTCGTACACCATCATAAAATGTTGGATTTCCAAACTACCCCTCGTTAAAATTATAATAAAAATTCTTACCTCTCTTATTTTTTAAATAAGTTCAATGAGTGATTTAGTCCTAACTTTTTTTTTATTTAGTTCAATTTTTGTCTATTTATTATTTTTGGGTTTAATTTAGTCTTTTATTTTTTTTTAAGTTCAATTAGGTCATTTCTGTTAAGTTGATATCAATGTTCTGCATATGTCATGTGTTATTTTGTGAAATTTTCCATTTTTTTATTTTTATTTAAAAAAACATATACTACTACATGGTCATGCCACTTGTCACTTCATGAAATTTTTTAAATTATTTTAATTTATCTTTAAAAAACATAAATTGTCACATATCAGGTCATGTCACTTGTCATCATTAAAGTGGTTATTTTCAATTTGGTATATCTATTTAAAGTTTTGATTCAATTTAGTCCTCCTAATGTTTAAGACTATTTAATTTTGTTGTCCTTAATTTGAGACCAAATTTCTAATTAAGCTAAATTATAACTTACTAGCGTAAACACATGCGCTATCTCGTATGTGTGTATGCATAGTTTGAATATGCAAGATATTATATTAGTAATGATTCATATTGTAATGTTATTAAGTTAATAAACAAAATAAAATTATATTTATAAAAAATAAAGTGAAATGTATGGAGAAAATAACTATTGATGAATAGGAGAAAAAAGAAGGAGATAAGTAAATAGTTTTATAAAACTTGTAAAAGTAACGGTTAATTTTTAAAAATTTAACAAATAATTACATTGTAAAGGGTAAAGTTGGAATTATGAAATGTAGACACAAAAAAGAATCCTCTTTGTATATAATTATAGACATATACATGTTAAAATGACATTTTAGAATTTATACATCAAATTACTCTACCCAAATATTTAAATTATTTTATTTTCGACAAGTGTAAAAAATTGTAATTCAAAAAAAATAATGAGTATTTAGAGAGTGATTTGATGTATTAATGATACAAAAATTATTTTAACAAGGATATATAAATTTTAATCAAGCTTAATTACTGATCTTATCTCAAAAGAAGATAAAATTGAATTATTTTAAAAAATAGAAAACTAAATTGAATCAAAATTTTAAATAGAGGAACTAAATTTAAAACAACCAACGATATACTGACACATAACATTTTATTTAAATTAAAAAAAAAGAAAAAAATAAAAATATTTAAAAAAAGTTAAAATTTCATAATGTCAATTTAACATGAAAGATAAAATTGAACTGTTTTAAAAAACAATATTTATCCAAAAATTATAAAAAATCTAACAAATTAAAAAACTCAATCACTAATTAAGCCTTTTAATATTTTCAGATTGGATATTTAGAAAAGTATATCTAATCTAAAAATTCATTCTGGAATACACAATCAAAAATATAAAAAAGTATATTTCACAATGAGTGTGGAAAATATTTCTGAACCGAAAATATTTTGTGAACTATTCGTTCTAAAAGTTATTTTTATATATTGAAACGACTGTTCTGAAAAGTTTTTATGAATTTGGAAAATAAAAAAATACAAAACAAGTATTACAGAGAATAATTTCGAATAAGTTTTTATGAATTTGGAAAATAAAAAATACAAAACAAGTATTACAGAGAATATTTTCGAATCTGAAAAATACGTTTCAGAAACATTTGTTCTGGATTTTTTTTTTTTAATATTGTAGAATGGCCATTTTAGAACAATTGTTTTTTTCAGAAAACCTATTCTAGAATGTATTTTCTTAATATACAAATTCTTTTTGTAACACTCGTTTCAATTTTTTTTTTAATATGTTTCATATTATATATTCTGAAAAGTATTTTTAGATTTAAAAATACATTTTAAAATATCCAATCTAGAATATAATCTATTTTTTTGAAATTAGGGTGTGCAAGGAGAAAAACATGGTGCAAGATGTAGAGCCCTGTTCCGAGACTATAATGAGAAATAAATTTCTTTTGCACCTATGTAATTTCCTTCTACACCCTCAAAAGTACTAAAATCTCTACTTTAAACATACGACTTCCTAACTGCGTAATCCTTTTTTTTATTTTTTTAACTTTTGAATTATATAATCTATTTTTTGGAATATATAATTTTGGACAGTAAGGTAGATATTGGTGTTGACCTGATTCAAGATCTTGTTGTCATAAACTGATATATTCACACCGAATGCGAGACCATACACATTAGGATTTAGAGTCTTACTTCAGATTCTATATACAAGGGACATTGGAGGGATGACCGAGGAAGAAGGAAAGAATGATAAAGGAAATAGCAAAGATTAAATACATTTTTACCTTTGGAAAATGATTTTTTACTGCTAAATTTTGATAATTTTCTCTTACAATCTTAGGTGTCATCTTCTAAGTGATTTTTTATTTTTTATTTTTCTCATTTTCAATATTCTAAGACTACTTAGAAGATGACATCTTATATTCTAAAAAAAAAGTTATCAAAATTTAGTAGTCAAAATATCATTGTCTTCTATCTTTTACGTGCATCATAGAAATTCAAGAAGAAACCATGGTTACGGAAAAAAAATATCCTAATGAAAATGTGAGATAGAGCATTAAAAAAAAGAAAAATGAAATGAAAAGAATCATTATTTTCTTTATGAATATTTAAAAGTGAAAGATAAATAGTATTTAAAGCAGGAAACAAATTGAAAACAAAGTGTTATTTTTGTAATAAAAGATAAAATGAAAATATATTTTCTTTCAAAAGACATAATATTTCAATAAAAACACTTTATCGATTTAAATTTTATAAACGAGAAATTATGTAAGGTATAGTTTATTTAATAACGTAAGACATGTTATATCTTTTTTCTTTGTATGATTGCATGATATATCACATAGAAAATAATCTCTTTAACTCTCTTCTGAAGTAATAACTCTCTTCTTTTCTTCCTCTTTTTGCATTTTTCTTTTTCTTTAGCTACGATATACATTTACTGTAAAGAAGAGTTTACAAAATTAATTTCAATTCCACCTTAATTTTACAACTTCTAACCTAAACTCAGCCGTGATGGTAAAAACACGTTGGCCATTTCCTTTAACATCTGTATCCCAAACGAAAAAAGTGTAATAAAAGCCAAAACAATTATAGATGGTTTCTTCCAAACAAAGCTTGAGGAGGAAAAGAAAACCATGATTGTTCCTCCTCATGCTGAGGATTGAGGTTTCAATTTCCTATTTTTAGGGTTTACAGAGAGAGACAACATTACTCCTACGAGTTAAAGCTGTGCATTGAGGGGAAAAAAAAAATTGATTAGGTGAAATAATCGGTGCCTATGCTACGCTACTTTGTGTCACTCACTACTCGCATGCTTTGGTTTGATCGTGACACACATGTCAGAGGACTGCTTCATTCAATTGAGGGTGGCTTTGACTCTTTCACACAATGCTAATTACAAAATCCCAAATTTCGTGGCTCAAGTGCTTTCTGTTCCTCACACCACAACCACTCGTTTGATTGGTAATTTAAAAGTTTGTGTCATTTAGCCATACACTTCATAATCCATCAAATTGGACACGCCTTAATCTTAACACGTCTTATCTATGCTATGAAACAATCGCTAACCCACCCATTGTAATTAGCATTTAGCATTTATCACTATGATCACTCATTGTGCTTGATTTGATAGAGTAGTGTATAGCTACCTTATTGTCTTTACGTGTGTGTGTGTTTTTTTTTTTGTGTGCGAAGACTAATTAGCATATATGACTATATAGAGACAAAAATTAGAAAATAGGAAAATATAATATAAGGAATTATAGAGGAGTGAATTTCCCTTTTCCATCTCTATCTTCAAAATAAAAAAAGTTAATTTTATTTGTATCATAATACTTAATAAATGTGTAATTTTTGTCACATTTTTATCTCGTGGAGTAATGAGTGTATATGAATATAAATCATTTACTCTTACATAATTTTACATAATTGACTAAATAAGCTTTTAAAACAAAATCACAACAATAAAATAAGATATTGTAAAGGATTCAATTTAAAAAATCTAAGTTTTTTAAGATATATGATAAACTAAAATTGTTTTAGTAATTTAAAGGTTTAATACTACTTTTGATCTCAATATTTATTAAAATTACTCACTAGAGTCTTTTTTTCTGTCTCCATTTAGGCTATATATCTGTTAAAAAGAGTCATTGTAATCCCTTTCATTATTTTGATGTTTATATCGTTTAGAAAGTCACAACATGACAATATAAAATGACATGTGACAATGAAAATTCAGTACCATGTTTGATAACTCAACCACGTTGGACAATGTCATGTGTCATTTACATTGTCACGATGTCACTCTTTGAACGACGTCAACACCAATTTAATGGAAGATACCACATATTCATGTGTCTAGACAATCTAATGAGATTACATGCGGGTGACTCAAGTACAACTCTCGACATGCTTTAAATTTGATCAGTGTTGTTTCCACAATCAAATTATGTAGAAGTATATCGTCTAAGAAAGGACAAATTGTCTACTTCTAGGGTAGAGCACTAATCCTTGATTAAAATGTCCAATATGTAGTAAGGGATCATCTACTATATTAAAAGTGTAAGCATAGGTATAGTCACTCAACACAAGTCACCTCCCAACGAATTCAATTGGAATCTCAATGAGCTAACACTTATAAGTGTCTACAAGAAGCATAAAATTAGAAATAATAGAAAAATGGGTATGTTGTAAACATTGTAAGAATAGAACAATTAGATAAAGACAAATTTATTATCCAATTTATTCATAGTTGAATTTTTTATCAATTATCATATGATTATCATTCATTCCTTTCTACACATATCAATTAACCAAAATAGACATCAATTAATTCATTAAGTTCCTCACATGTTCCAAGCATATACATGAAATGCTTTATTCTTTTACCTCTTAAATTAAACAAACAAAAACTTAATATAATTATGCAAACTAACAACAATTCTTAATTAGAGAACATAATTGAGTTATCAACGAGCATTGTAAGACAATCCTAAGAGTAAAAATTAGAACTAAAAAGGAATATATGAAGTGGACTTTGTTTATATAAATTGAAGAGCAGTACTTTAATTGCATATAATCTCATAATCAACTATGAATTCACAAAAAAATCAACCTATAAAGGTTTAGTGCGAAAAACAATAAAAACATTAAAAATAAGAAAATAGGACATAGTATGATGAATGATTGAGCACTGATGAATGTCCACTTATAGGTTCCTCTAGTTAACTGAATTTGTTTTTCAGAATCATATAATCTTGGCTTTCATTATCTGTAAGCCCCATTTTCAGTGTATTTGTTGGGCCTAGCCTCTTCGTAGGCCCAAGGCCAGCAGTAGAACCCCAATACCCCCTCTCAGCTCACAGTTGTCTCTTGTCTCCCTTTTCAGAAATAGCAGCTTCCTCTTCCCTCTGGTCCCCTACAAGGTGTCTTGCTAGGGCACAAGGTTATCCGTCTCAAAGCTAGCAAAAACCATCCTTTTTCCAGGTAAGTTGAACCTTAGAGCTTCTGATCCATTCATTCCCCTTTTCCTGCTGTTTGAGCATGTTGGTCAGTTAGGGTTCCGTTTATTTACCTCGTTCTGTGTTGATTTCCATGTTTCAGCTCACTGCTCTAGCCCTTGAAGCTGAAATACTTCTTAGTTGCGGGTCTTTTGCGTTTTAGCATCTAAGCAAGGTAAGGGAAGCTAAATTTAACCGTTCTTTTTGTTGTTGGATGTCTTGTTGGTTTGTTCCATGTTTATGAGCTTGAGAAGCATGTTTAATCGAATGAAACTGAGTTGCATGCGTGTTTGGATGTTGGTGTGAACTGTGGCTCTGATGCATGTACGTGAACAGTGGCGAGAACTGTCATTCTCGCCCAGGCGAGCTTGTCTCGCCTAGGCGAGAGTCTCAGAAACTCGCCCAGGTTTTGCTAGAGCAACTCGCCTAGGCGGAGGGCTCTGGTCTTGAGCGACGCGTTGTCTCGCTCAGGCGAGAGTGACTCGCCCAAGCGAGTTCTCGAGGAAAATTCTGGTTGGCTCTGCTCACAACCTCGTCCAGGCGAGGTGTTTCATTGTTGGGCGAAGGGCGATCTCGCCCAAGCGAGATGCTCACAAAGTGTTACTGTTCCAGGCCTCGCCTAGGTGAGAAGGCCTAGCCTAAGCGAGACAGTTGTTGTAGCTTAGGCGAGGACTTCTAGCCTGGGCGAGAATCGTGCAGATTTATGTGTTACATCTCCATTTACATTGTGTG
>Ga0099823_1000257_pt1 | contig 31112 bp, 22 predicted proteins | sample CowpearedBW_FD_76831 | JGI IMG/M metagenome (GOLD analysis project Ga0099823, IMG submission 76831) | Root nodule microbial communities of legume samples collected from California, USA - Cow pea red BW | ecosystem: Host-associated > Plants > Roots > Nodule | place: USA: California | collected...
ATTCACCATCAAAAAATGGCCTTCAGAAATAAAAGAATAAATAAACAGTTAAAAAAGCCTAATCCTGAAGAGGAAAGAGGAGAAAAGTAGAGAACATGGACATAATAAAGACAAATAAAGATGATTTTACCAGGCCCAATGACCCCAAGGTTCTATTCTCAGAAACCGCAGAAGACTGTAAATATCCTGGAGGCTGTTCTGTATATTAAAAAGGGCTCATGTCAGGAACCATAAAAACTACATCTGTCATGAGACTCTGGACTACTCCAAAATAAGCCAATACAAATACATAAGCAGCAGGTCAGATGAAAACTTTGGACTCATTTGGAAAAGAAATCCCAAAATTCATGTTTAACCTTACGGAAAAAGTTTTTCATACCCAAATCATTTGGAATTGAAAAAAGAATATAAAGTATTCCAAAAACTAAGGGTTTGACAGCATTGTCAGGTATGTGTATCGTAGACCGAGGGTTATATTGTTTAAACACAATTTCCAACTGACAGCACTATAATAAAAACATTAATAATGATGGTACTAAGATGTCATAGAAAGATTTTAGAATTTCCAGCTCCACAACTCAGCACAAATGAGCAAGCCCTAATCAACCAGGAAACTACAATGACATGGATAGAATCTAATTATACAACCCAAAGATGGAAACTGCAAGACACTGTCAAAGCTAAATAAAGATTTTATAAGTTTAACTAAATAAAGCAGTTTTGGTGTCAATCAAAGGTTTATGCCATATCAAGTTGATGCATCACATAATTTGGGATCAGTATAAAAATGTTTATTCAGAGTAAATTAATGAGATAATTAATCTACATATACAAAAAAGAAATTAGTCAGCCGTGAGATAGAGAAAGACTCCATTATAATACACCTGAATTGGGGTGCCTGTTAGACACCAACGTCTGTCAGCAATTAGAGCAGCAGCTGCAACAGAAACTTGGCTTTTAGAAGATTTTATGGTATGTGCTTCATCAAGAACAACTCTAAACCACCGAACTGAGAAGAGTCCACCATTATCATCTGCATTCTGTACATAGGACAGATATTCACTAGTTGAAAAGTCTTGAGAGATGAAGTAAATAGGCACATCAGAGATAGTATACAGGTTTCAACTACCTCACTGGAAAATTCAGAGGCCAAAATTCCATATGTAGTAATTACAACATCACTCTGAGTGAGACTTTTTGCATCTTTTGGCCTACTTTGTCCATAGTGAACATATAGAGACAGAGATCCCGGGTGCACGTGAGTTTCAATCTCTGCCTGGAGAAATTGAAATATGTTCAGAAATGGAAAGCATTTGACTTACTCTATACATCCCACATCTGAATACAATGTGAAATTACTTTGAAGTGGAGAAAAGCAAGAGAGCTTCCTATTACAGACAACACTAATACCTTCCATTGCCCAAGAAGAGTCATCGGACATATTATCAAGTTGCCACCACTTGTTAGAGAGTTCATTTGCTTTGTTGGCTTATCAAAACCAGAAAATTTGGTTGCCTTCTTGGGTATGTTTGAAAAAGTGTGCACATTATCACTAACTTCACCACCTTCAGTAAAGGACTTGGCCATGGGTTGATTGCCTACTGCTTCACCCTTTCCTGAATGGGCAACTAGAAGGGATATGGTCATGATGGTCTTTCCAAGCCCCATAGCATCTGCCAAAATCTTCAAATTCACAACAAAATAAGACATCACAAATGTTGAACAATGGCAAAGCAAGAAAATTTTCCAGGGTTAATTCCTGAAGAAACATACTCCTCCTCTGGCCATTTGAAGGGTGCTGGGAAATTCTATTGTAGCTTCACCAGAAAATGCATTCAAGTAAACGATAAGCTCCCTCCTAAAAAGTACATGAACAAATACTTCATCAAAACCACTCATTGGTTTTTCTATGTGTGCATTAAACACGATTTTAAATTGTGATCCACAACCACAATTGTGGCCTCATCTAATGCATTTGTCCATAATTCGGTACCCACAATGAAAACAGAATTTCAAACCATGATATTAAATAACCACTGGCATACTTGTCAACAAGGCGATATGCCTCCCAACATGGATGGAGGGTTGTTGCAGTCTCATCCATGCATTGTCCCTTCTCCATCTGGATCATCCAATAAAGTGCCTGCTTTTGATAAGGTCGTAGATCGCACAGAAGATTAACAGGGGGGTCCATTTCCTGAACAACACTAAATGGTTAAAGATTATTGCACCATTTGTATGCATAAGTAAAACAGAGCATGTTATTCTAAGAATATAGCACCTCTAACTCTGCACTGGATCCAACACCAACAATATTCTCAACCTCAGTTTCAGAAATTGAATCCTCATTGTCATTCTCATTGCCATTTTGAGAAGGATCCTCAAACTTGACACGTGGTAAAGTTACCTGGAGAGAATATATCTGGTTAAAGAAAGGTACCATGCAAAAATGGTTGCAGAAATAGTCATAAACCAATTATATCTATAGTTTTGTACCCTTTCACTGAGAGGACGCTTATTGGAATAGAAATCGCCTGGAGTTAACTCTGCCTAAAAATCAAGTAATGGAAGTCAATATTTGAGAACAATTCCTCAGAGTTACTTGAGAGTTACCTTATCCAACAATACAAGCTAACTCTGCAGGCATTAAGAAAATATCACAACTTTCAACTAAATATACCACCCTTATAACAAACGTTAACAGGAAACAGAAACATAGGACCAACAATCACCTTTTTAAAAGGGTTTAAACCCAGCAACCGAAACAGTGTTGGCAGCGGATGAAACACAGATTCATCAGTTGAGTTGGTAGCATCCTTGAGAGAAACCTGGTGATGCTTACCAAACATTGAACTATTGATAAATACACTGAAAGAGATCCCAAAAGAAGGCAGAAGTCAGTTTGCACCATCAAAAACATGGTTTAGAAACAATCTTTGTCATAAACACTCCTCCAGGAAATTAAAATTATAAGGAAACAACGAAATAAGCTTTCTGGTAATAAAGTTAACTTAAAGTTGTCTCATTAATTTCTTCAAAATTTAATTTTTATCTTGCATACTAGTTATAGATTATGAAAAACTCGTTTCACTATTTAGTAATAAGTTTATCTAAAACTTCCCACAAAGTAACAAGGTAACTATAATCTGTGACATGGCATCTCACATTGAACAGTGCATACCTTACTGACAAAATAATGGAGTCCATGATGCCCAAAACTTGAGGACCAAATTTACACTTCCCCTCAATCCTAACCTTCTGATCTCGCACCAGAGGCAAAAGACACCGAGCCCATTCATTTGGTATTCTCCCAATCTGCCAAAACCCAAAAAAACAGTTAATAAAAACAACAACACAAATTCATCTGATCAAACTCCACCACCTCCTACACAACACAACCTCCCCAGCTTGTTCAGTAGAGAACCGAACAATCTCCGAACATGCCGCAGTCCGTCCAAAGCCCTTTCCTGTACTGGGGGAGGATAACTTCTTCGTCGGAAACTTGAAGATCACAGCTTCATCTGTATTTATAGTTCTCCCTTTACACGTAGACAAACCCGTCACTTCCCCGCAACTCACCAACCACCAATCATCACTGTTGTTATCAATGCGTTGTTCACTGGAGCTAGGCTTGGTGACTATAGGAGGGGAAGGGGAGGGTTTTGGAGGAGAGACTGAACGGTGATTGTTGGGGCGCGTAAGGTTCAATCTTGGGGCGGTGTGAGTGTCCAAGATGATGTTGATGGCCGCATTGACGTCGTTTTTGGCCATGTGGAGTGCTCTGATGATATCCATGTCGGTGAATTCTGAACCCACGATGGATCTCACGGTGGACAGGTGGTGGTCGCTGACCTTGCTTCCCATCGGAACCCTAACCCTAAGTTCTTGGTTTCGCAATAAAGAGTTTGAAAAATTGATAAAAAAAAAAAATGGAGAAAGACAACACAGTTCTAAACCCCAAAAGACCCGCCAGAAGTGAGTGATAGTGAATAATGAAGGACTCTGTTATTGTTTTGACATTATTTGCCTTGCATTCCCGCCATATCTATTATCTCATTTTATTATGTTCATATTAATTACAACCTCCTTCACACTTTATTGATCACAATTTTTTGTTATTGCCTCTAGATATTTTATTTTTATTTTAAAAATTTGAATAAAACAAAATGAACAAAATTGCAGTATTTAAATTTGTGAACAAATATTATACAATTGTCTTAAAAATATCAAATTAATTTAAGTAAAGTTTGAATATGAAAGTAAAAAGTTTAAGTATTCATATTATATAACTCACAAGAAGAAAAGTTCATTTTTGTATTGTGTTTAATTAATTCAATATTTAATATAAATTTGTTTGCATCTAAATTAAAATATTTAAAGATTTTTTCCTATTAAAAAAAATTAATTAAAAAAAACTCTCAATAGTATTTTAATATTGTGTTTTCAGATGTTTGTGTGAAAAACATAAAAATGGGATATTTTAATACATATGTGTAACTGACTGTCAACTTTATGACACAAAGGAAAGTCTTTTCTCAAATTAAAATTAAAAAGTTAAAGTTAAAAATGTTTAAAAAATATTTTTATGTTATATTATTTGAAATACAAGTATACATGAAATAAGTGTTTTACTTTCATAGATGGTGAATAAAATATTAATTTGAGATATATATTATAAATTTCCCCACTTTTCTATCTACTTCGTTTGATTTGGTATATATTACAAAAGAATAAGTAAAAATTAATTTTGAAATTATTTAAAGTACCAAAATTATTAGAAAAAAAAAACGCAAATTCCGCAAGTTTTATAAATGGTAAATACACTATTTCAGGTAACAAACTCATGTATAATATATAATGAAAAAATAATGTATCCTCAGAGATTTTCTAGTACTAGATATTTTCCTTAACCTAGTTGTACATTCTAGAACATGCTACATACAGATGATAAAAAAATTAAATAGCTGTAAAATTGCTTAAAGTACCAAGATTACTAGTAAAAAGGTACGAATTATATTAATTAAATAACTACACGTAAATAAGTTACTTCAAGTAATAAATCCACAAATGAAATAAAATATAAATATAAAATATACATTTTAAATGATTTCTTAGTTATAGCAATTTTTTCCTGTTAATTTGCACACTAACATTATAATATGCAAGTAACATAATAATGAGTACATATATTACTTTTAATTAACAAATTCATGAATCAAATATTGCAGAAAAATTGATGTACTTTAAAAATAATCTAATTGTAGTCTTTTTTTCTTATCTAATTCTAGGAATATAATACAGGACAACCATAAAAAAAGTTAAATAATTTTGAAAGTATTCAAAACACCATTTTTTTTTTATAAAAAACGCAAATTATGTTAGTTTGAACTTGCAAAACTATGGGTACATTATTGATTTCAAATAATAAACAAATTGAAGAAGAAAATAATACACTTTTAAATATTCTGTAGTCATTGCCACTTTTAAAAATGTAGTTCATTTGTTTCAGGACATGTAAAAGGACTGAAAGGGTTAAATAATTGTAAAATTATTCAAAGTACAAGTTTTTTTATATATATTTTAATAAAATAACCATAAAATAGTTTTTCTTTCATTGACTCTAATTTAATTATAATAAAATATTTTATTTTTATCGTAAATGCTTCCAAAATCATAGAAAATATCTCTCACGCATAATTTACTCACATAATTTACTCATGAGTTCATAGTATCAAATTCAACATATGGTGTCATATTTAATTATCGTTCAAAGTAACATCTAGTAACTTAAATATGTTTTCTTATTTTTTATTATTTTAGTCATTCGCTTTCTTTTGTTTTCTCTATTATTATATAAAATTACGTCCATGAAATACAAAGTATTTTAATGAAATAATATTTGTTTTTATTAAAGAATAATGAGGTTTTTTTTTATATAACTAGGCAATTCTAAAGTCTAAATTACAAAAACACGAAAGTTTTTAAAAAAATAAAAAATAAACAAAATCCTGTAAGGATTACGAGATAGTTTGAAGAAGTTGTACATCTAAAGACGATTTTGCTAATTCAAATAATCAAAACCTGCACAAAATGAAAGTTGTGTGAGGTGTTCATAACTTTCACAAATAAGTCAATATGTAAGGGCCGGCTTGGCAACATTCAATTGAGATCGGAAGTTGTGGACGAGGTGAATGACCTTCACAGTGTGCTATGGTTATAGTAGTGAAAGTGTGTAAATGATGTGGTTAATGCGATAGATTGATTAAGAAAAAGTAAATGAATGTGTAATCTGAATAGAGTGACCAACTTTGAAAGGAATTTGGATTCTTTGTTAGTTTTGTTGCGTTGTTCATCTATTGTGTATTTATAATATACTGATTATCATAAATTTTGACGTTTTAAAATATATTAAAAAGATATTTAAAATATCTACACAGTATATTTTTAATGCTCATTGAATAACAACACCAAAATAATCAGTAAAAAATCTAAACTCTTTTGAAAGTTGTGTTTAGCTCTTCATTTTCTTTTCTATCGTGAACCATGGTCCAGAATAACATTACCAAACAATTACCGAAAGTCAATAGTCTCCTCACAACTTTTATTTTGACTTGATTTTGACCATTTGACTTAGCAAACAAAATCGTTTAAGGATGCATGACTTCTTCAAATTAAGTAGTAACCCCTTACCCCTTGCATGACTTGTCTATTTGTCAAAATGTTTTCAAACTTGCTTAATTTTGTAATTTAGGCTTCAAGATAACTTAGTTGGGTAAACAAACCTACAAATATTCAAAATAATAATATTTTGTCAATTTTAATTCGTTGTATACTTTTTTAGCAAATTTGTTAAATTTTCAACTTTATATTATTATCCTATTGAGGTGAAGTTATTAACGAAAATATTGTGTGGAAATATTATTTCAAATTAAATGAAAAAGCACCTTAATTAAAATTACACTGAATAATCTTATTTAATAGTATAATACTATATTATTATAATTTTAAATTCAAGAAATTAAAATATTATTATTTTAAGTTATAAACCAAGTATGTTTTGTCAATTTTATTTATTAAATAAATTGTTTCTTTCACTTTTTGTAGTTTCACATATTCTCTTAGCTTTTATAAAGTTTTGTAATTGTCATAATCTTTGCATCATTTTTATCCTCACATTTTATGAATAAATATATGACGTTCTAGATTATGTTATGATGTGGTTGACCAGGTTGCAAAGTAAATTAAATGTAATAATATTTATGAGATGAACAAATTGGAAAGTAAGTGAGAAACATCGTTGAAGGTAAAGAATATCATACATTCATCATAAGGTGGGTGAATAAAATCAGTAAAAAGTTTATGACTTGACAAAATTTTTAAGTTTACAGACTAAAAACATAATTGGTTTTTTTGTATATTTTGAGGTTTATTTAAACTGTAATTTATAAAAATGAGTCGGTTGAATTTTTGTTTTTGTAAAATTGGATTAAGTCGTTAGGGCAGAGGACGACATTACAGGTGAAGTCGTCCTCCACCTTACCGATTTTTTTTTTTTTAAAAAGCAAAACCGTAATGTGAAAGACCGATTTTTATTTACGTAAAAAGTGAAGTCATCCTTGCACATTACGATTTCACTTTTAATTTTTTTTATATATTTTTTTAACCAAAGAGGGAAAGGTTGATGACATATCTTTGAAGGCCATGAATGATAAACTTTTCCATGTGTCAGGGCACTTGGTCATGATAAATACAAGCTGGCCCAAATTTGGAATCCAATATACCATAATTGTTGATGTGAGTGCACTGTTGAGGCCAAACTTGAACTGAACAGTTAGAAGCCATGACAGTAAAACGTGTAGAGAAATTGAAACCGTTGCAAGGTAGGCGATGATCTTGTTCTTGCTTTGTAATTGCAGGAACATTAGGCAAGTGGATGAGACAACGAAAGAAATGTAACGGTAAAAAAATATATAAAAAAAGAAAATTAAAAGTGAAGTAGTCATGTACGAAGACGACTTCACCTTTTACGGTAAATAGAAACCGGCCTCTTACAACAGGGTTTCATTTTTTGAAAAAAAAAAACCCGGTAGGGTGAAGGACGATTTCACTTGTAATGTCGTCCTCCGCCCTAACGACTTAACCCAATTTTAAAAAAAAAAAATTAACTGACCCATTTTTACAAATTACAGTTTAAATAGACCCCAAAATAAAAAAAAGCCAACATAATTCATCCAACAAAAAACATATATTGGTTAATTATAGAAGAATGGAGAATGCACATCTCATAAACATAAAAAAGGACTATTTAGACGTGAAAAGGTATTAGATCATGTGTTGAATCATCCTCCGAAAACTTTAAGGTATATAATATTATTTATTATATATGTCTCTTTATTTGCATATCAATTAATTAAAGGAGGTAGTTGATATTGGATTTGCATTACAAAAAAAATTGTGAGAGAACATCCTAGTCCATAATCAGTGAAAACACACATGTTTACCTTTTCGTAATAATAACAAATAATGAAATTATAACTATAAAAATAAATAAAAAAAATTTTTATCATTTAATTATAGAGAGTTTTTATTTAGTTTGTAGATGATTTTTCTTTGAAACAGTTAAATTTAAAAAAACCAGTTAAATTTTAAAAATTAGTTAAATTTAAATAAAACGGTAACTTGAAAAATAAACATAAAAAAAATTAGACACGGATATTCCCTTCATACACAGGTTTAGATAAAAAAGATAATATAATTCAAACAATAAATAAAAGCCTCTTAAATTAAAAATATTATTCTTGCTATGTTATCTGATTTTCTGAAATAAATTTTTATATCCTCTTATGAAATGAGTTAATTTTTTAAATTAAGTCGTTAATAAATAAAAACAATATCGGAAGATATTGTAAATTATTTATCAAAATTTTAAACGATGTACAAATTTTTAATTATTTTATCATATATTTTATTTGCATATCAATTAATTAAAAGAGTAGATGAAGTTGTATTTGCATTACAGAAGAATTTGTGAGAGAACACCCTAGCTAAAAATAATAAAATGAATAATATACTTCAAACAATATATAAAAGCCTCTTAAAATTTAAAATATCATTCTTGCAATGTTAGCCCATTTTCTAAAATAAATTGTTATCTCCTTTTGTAAAACGAGTTTAATTTTTTAAATTAAAGTCGTTAATAAATAAAAACTATCTCAGAAGATATTATAAATTATTTATGAAAAATTTAAACAATCTACATATTTTAAATTTTTATTTATTATAGATTTAATTATTATATAATTTATATATTTACAAATATTTTTGTTATAAATTGTTATTATATAAAGTTGAAATAACAAACATAAATTGAGATTCAACAAACGTAGTAGTAGATTTTACCAGCAAGATACAGAGAGAATGAGATTTGACGGAATGATTATACTAAAAGTTAAAATGGTTAAAAATATATGAATTACAGAACGTGCGTTTGACTCGTCCGAGTGAAATCGGCAACACGGACTCGACGTGGGATAACCACAACAAACCTCTTCGCTGGAGGGTGTAACACCATCACTAGCAAAATTTCCCTCTCTTCTCTCCTCCTTTTCTTCCCACAACCCTAACCACTTCCCCGTAATTCTCACCCCTCACTCTCTCTACCATCTCCCACGTCGTTTCGTTTCGTTTCATTCTAACAAACCCTAAACCTTTCATCAAACACAGAAAACTCTGCATAAAACCGCAGAGACGCTTCATTCTCCTTCTGATTCGACGATGGAGCCTCCCGTTGTGAGATCCAGAGGTCGCCCACGTAAACGGAGAAGAGAAGAGGATGGAACTGTCGCCGGCGATCCGAAAGCGTTTCCTGAGGCGAAGAAGGCGCCTCCGGTTGCACTGGTTGGTCGATACGTGCTGAAAGAGTTCCGCGGGAACACGGTTCTTCTCGGCAAAGTCGTCCGCTACGAGAGCGGGTTGTACAGAGTCGTGTACGAGAGTGGCGGATTCGAGGATTTAGGTAGCAGCGCAATTCGTAGGATACTTCTCCTTGATAGCTATTTCGACGATGATTTAATTCGGAGGAAAGGCGAATTGGAGGAGTCGGTGTTGCCGAAGATTGCGGAGGAACAAGAGAGAGGTTCGCGCGAATTGCACGAGGATTTATCGGTTGAGAGCGAAGAAGAACGAGATGAAACGGACGACGAGTCGTGCAGTGAGGCTATGGATTTGAGTTCCGATTCCCAAACGCCGATACCATCTCCACCCACGCTGCCGCCTTCTTCTGGAACTATTGGCGTTCCGGAATCGTGCGTTTTGAATCTCCTTTCAGTGTACGGATTCTTGCGGTCGTTTAGCATTCGTCTGTTTCTCAGTCCTTTTACTTTAGACGAGTTTGTCGGTGCTTTGAACTGTAAAGTTTCGAACACGTTGCTTGATGCTATTCACATTTCGCTGATGCGTGTTTTGAGACGTCACCTTGAAAACATTTCACCAGATGGCTCGCGGCGTGCAACAAAATGCCTTAGGTATTTAATTCTCTTACTTTTTTTTTTATTTAGTTCGATTTTAGAATTAGATTTAGTTTTAAGACCAAACATGGATACAGTTGCTTTTGGTACTGTTTTCTGATTAGAGAGTTAGAGGTTATTGATACTGTATAAATTGTTTTATGTTTTACTGAAGCCGCTTTATCTCATATGTCTTCAATCATGCTTACAGTGTTTTAGACCGCTGTGTGGTAGTTTTATGACTAGTATGTTACGTGCAAGTTTATTTGATTGGCGGTAAAACACGAAGTGCTCTGTTTATGTCATCAATTTTCATCCATGGAGGCCTGGAGACCGTAGTGTTAGTGTGATGATTTTAATTTTTGAAATTAGTGTCATGTTCCATTAGGTTTGATTGATGGAAAACAACTGTTCTATTTATGTTCCCATTTTCATTTTTGTTCTTTGATGGCTTGGCAGATGACAGGCTACCTTTATTCTACTGGTTAACTTGTTTTCTTCTTGTGTAGATTCCAAACACATTTGTGGGATGTTATGTCTACTGGTTAACTTGTTTTCTTCTTGTGTAGATCCCAAAAACATTTGTAGGAATGTTATATGTCTTTTTGAGTGTTAGGCCAGAATATTGTACTAGAATTTCAAAACAATGAAAATGTCTTTGTTTGAACCATCAATTAGTTTTATGCAAGACAATAAATCTGTCATTCTTTTAATTTCTCAATACGCACACTATTGTATATGCCCTAGTGTCTATTTATGAGATTTTTTATTTAAAAAAAATTTATTGGAATATGTATTTTTTTTTCAGGTGCATTGATTGGAGTCTGCTTGATGCTTTGACTTGGCCTGTTTTTACGTTTCAGTATTTAGCAATTTATGATTACACAAAGGGACCTGAGTGGAAAGGATTTTATGATGAAATCTTTTATGGCGAGTACTATTTATTGTCTGCTAGTAGGAAACTGATGATTTTGCAAATACTCTGTGATGATGTTCTGGCATCTGAGGAGTTTAAAGCTGAAATGAACATGCGTGAAGAATTAGAGGTTGGCATTGATTATGATAATGAAGATGATAGCCTTCCTACTGAAATTGGGCCAAGAAGAGTTCATCCAAGATATTCCAAAACTACTGCCTGCAAGGATAGTGAAACTAAGAAGTATGTTTCAGAATTGAATGCTGAGGATGCTGATGGAAATGGAGATGAATGCCGCTTATGTGGCATGGATGGAACTTTACTTTGTTGTGATGGTTGTCCTGCTGTCTATCATTCAAGGTGTATTGGTGTGATGAAGATGCATATACCGGATGGAGAATGGTATTGTCCAGAGTGCAAAATAAATATGATTGGGCCTTCTATTGCACGGGGAACATCACTTAAAGGGGCTGAAGTATTTGGAAAGGATTTGTATGGGCAAGTTTTCATGGGTACATGCGACCACTTACTGGTGTATGTTAACATCTTTTTTGTGTTTCTTTCATTCCATTTATTATGCTGGATTCCTTGTGCTATTTTGAATTTGTGTTCTGGTTTTTTATGTATCTGTTTTACTTTTTGCTATCAGTCCCAGTTCTCGCTATAGATGTACTTGCAAATTTGAGGTTACATTTTGATATTATATTTTTGCAGACTCGATGTCAACAGTGATAAATTTTGTCTTAAGTACTACAATCAGAATGACATTCCTGAAGTTCTCCGAGTCCTTTATGCATCTGAGCAACTTAGACCTATATATAATGGCATTTGCATGGCAATGTTAGAGTATTGGAAAATTCCAGAAAACTTCTTATCCATTTGTGTCACAAGTGTACCGCAAGTAAACTTAACAAATTCAAATACAGATATGAAACTTTCTCCCATGATTGAAGAAGAGAATGAAGCTCTAAGTTCGGTGAAGGCAGAATACAGTTCAACATTTTCAAATGGAAATTGTAGTGATAATTTGGAACCATCTCTTGATGCTTCTTTGGTTGCAAGTTCTGGTTCTGCTCCTGGAAGCAGGTACAATACAAGAACTACTGTGAATTTGAAGCTTTGTGAGGAAACTGCAATGAATTCGACATTTTCATTTGCTAACCATCAGTCCAATCCTAAGTTTGAAAATTCTGTTAACAAGTCAACTGCAGTCGGCCCCGCTAGGTGCACCTTTGTAAACAATCAATTTAATAATTATGGGCACACAAACGACTTAAGGCTGCCTATGAATTTGTCTTTGCAAACTAAAGGTGACCAATCTGGTTTTGGGAAGTGCAAAGGCAGTTTGACTAAGGATTTTATGTACACTGGTTGCTCCTATAAACCACAGTCATATATTAATTGCTATATGCATGGTGATTTTGCGGCATCTGCTGCTGCTAACCTGGCCGTTCTTTCTTCTGAGGATTCCAGATCAGAGGGTCTTGTGTCTGATAACCTGGGGAAAGCAACATCTGGAAACACTTATTTGCTTGCAAAAGCATTCTCCCAAACAGCTTCACGCTTCTTTTGGCCAAGTTCTGAAAAGAAGCTTGTAGAGGTTCCAAGAGAGAGGTGTGGCTGGTGCCTTTCTTGTAAAGCCCTTATTTCAAGCAAGAAAGGATGCATGTTAAATCATGCTGCTCTGAGTGCTACCAAAAATGCAATGAAAATCCTTTCTGGTCTTGCTCCTGTAAGGATTGGAGAAGGAATCATCCCTAGCATTGCAACTTATGTTATATATATGGAGGAAAGTTTACGTGGTTTAATAGTTGGGCCCTTTATAAGTGAATGTTACAGAAGGCATTGGCGTAAACAAGTGGAAAGAGCCACATCATTTAGTGATATAAAACCTCTTCTACTCAAAGTGAGTGATTTTTATTAGTTTTAAATCAAGGAGATTCTTTAATTTTTAATTTCCGCACTCTAGATATATTGCCTGCATTTCTTGGACTTGTTAAATGCGCAGATTTATAAATCATTTGTTTTTGCTTGGTTGATGAAATTGTCCTTTTCAGCTCGAGGAGAATATTCGAACAATTGCTTTCTGTGGGGACTGGGTGAAGTTGATGGATGATTGGTTAGCTGAATTTTCTACATTCCAAAGTGCTGCTGTTACTCTTGGAACTACACAGAAACGTGCAACATGTGGGAGGCGTAAGAAACAGTTATCTATCAACAAAGTTACAGCTGGTGCTTGTCCTGAAAATTTTACATGGTGGCATGGCGGGAAATTTTCCAAATCTGTATTTCAGAAAGCTGTTTTGCCAAAATCCATGACCAGAAAAGCAGCTAGACAAGGTATTCTAGTATATATTATGCCATTCTCAGGAGGAAGTAAATTATTAGCTAAACTGGATTGTTATTGATTCACTATGATGAACTGAAATGGAAATCGTCTGAAGTGACCCCAATTGGTCATTTTCTGGTAAAAATTATATTATTGTGTTAAATTAAAAATTATAAAATGTTGTTCATTTCTAAATGTATTTATATTGTCCATAATTAATATTGTCAACTCATAATTCAGGAGTTCTAGAAATAGTGGCTGTCAAACTTGAATTTGCTATAATCGAGTTGCATCTACAAATCCTGCTATGTAGTTTTATTTGACTACCATCCTGTCTGTTCCTAGCTGCTAACAATTATTTTTCCAATTGCATTTGAAGTAATTTAAATTTGTATGGAATAAAAATACTGATACTGACTGTTTTTGCTATCAGGTGGTTTGAGGAAAATTTCAGGTATATTGTATGCTGATGGCTCTGAGATTCCTAAAAGAAGCAGACAAGTTGTTTGGAGAGCAGCAGTTCAAATGAGTACGAATGCATCCCAGTTGGCCCTTCAGGTCTCCTAGTTTTTTTTTTTGCGTTAACAATTCTTTTGTTTGCATCAGCATGTTGGATTTGTCAATAACTTAAATTATATTTTTTTATCATTTGCACCAGGTTCGATATCTAGATTTTCATGTCAGATGGAATGATCTGATTCGTCCAGAGCACAACCTCCTAGATGTGAAAGGTCAAGATAACGAAGCATCTGCGTTTAGGAATGCAAATATTCATGAAAAAAGAATTGTGGAGGGCAAAATTTTGTATAGAGTAGCCTTTGGAAGCCAAAAACATCTTCCTTCTCGGGTAATGAAACATGTTGAAATAGAGCGAGGTCCTGAAGGAAAGGAAAAATTCTGGTTTTCTGAAAAACGGATTCCTTTATATTTGGTAAAAGAGTATGAAATGCGTAATGGAAAAATGCTATCTGATAAAGAGTACATGTACATTACATCTCAGTTGCACAAAAGGCGGTTGAAAGCTACCTACAAGGACATTTTTTTTTACCTTACCTGCAAGAGAGACAAACTGGACATACTATCGTGCTCTGTTTGTCAGCTGGGTGTTTTAATTGGGTAATTACGTTTAGTTGTCACAGTTTTGTTCAGGTGTTTGTTTACGCTATTCCTTCTTTTCTTTTACACTAATTTCTCTAACACCACAATTTGTCTCTTGGTTTTATTTCAGGAATGCTCTCAAGTGCAGTGCCTGTCAAGGTAAGCTCCTTGTGTGATCCATCATCGTTTCACTTATTTTAGTCTGCTGTGATGAAATTTTTATTTTATTTTTGAAGTGAAATTTTTTCAGTTTCTTATGAAAACGAATTAGTGTTTTCCATTACATAAACACATCAATATCATATATGAAGAACCCAAACAAATGAATCGTAATATTTTTTTTATCTTGCCCTTTTATTTTGTCTCTGCTTATTTAGTTTAAATCTTTTATTTCTTACGGGCACAGGTTATTGTCACACGGGTTGTTCAGTGAGTTCAACTGTCTCTACATGTGAAGAAGTTGAGTTCTTGGCCACATGCATACAATGTCATCATGCCAAATTACTTACTCAAAAAGAGTCTTGTAATGAGTCTCCGACTAGTCCCTTGCTCTTAGAAGGACAAGACCAAAGCACTTCAGCAGTTCTGAAGGGACCAGGGGCTAAATGTGATGGTCAAGAATTAATGTCTTCAAGGACAAAGAATAGTCGATCTGACACGAAAGGATTTGCTTCTGATTTCTCTTTGGAAACAAAAGGCCGTAGCAGAAATTGTTCTTGGGGTATTATATGGAAAAAGAAGAACAACGAAGATACAGGCTTTGATTTCAGGCTCAAGAACATTCTTCTAAAAGGAGGTTCAGGCCTGCCTCAATTGAAGCCTGTTTGTCGCTTGTGCCAAAAACCTTATAATTCTGATCTAATGTATATCTGTTGTGAAACATGTAAACGTAAGTTTTTTTCCAAGGTAATAAGTGCTGACATTTTTACCTACTTTCCCTTTATTTATCTAATATCTGAGTTTTACAGATTGGTACCATGCTGAAGCTGTGGAACTTGAAGAGTCCAGACTGTTTGATGTGCTGGGCTTCAAATGTTGCAAGTGTCGCAGGATAAAGTCGCCTGTATGTCCTTTCTCTGATTTGAGTTACAGGACTCAAGATGATAAGAGATCTTCAAGGGCTTCAAAGAAAGATTACTTCTTGGGAGATTCTGATTCTGGTACACCTATTGACAGGAGGACATGTGAGCCTGCAACTCCTATCTGTCCTGCAGTGGATGTCTCTAGACAAGACAGTGATCATCTGCTGTTCTCCCTTTCAAGTGTTGAGCTGCTGCTTGCAGAACCCGAGTTAGATGCAAATGGTGTGGGCAGTACTGTCTCTGGGCCAGGAATTCCCAAGATATCTAAACGTGAGAGGGAGAATAATGGTTCTTGTAGAGGTAATCTTCACGCTGAGTTCTCAACCAGCAATGAGATGCTTTCCAAATCAGTAAAAGATTTATTCCCCTCTGTTGAAGATGCCTCTGCTAACTGCAGTCTTCCGAAGGACCCTGAAATTGTAAATTATAACGAGTTCGTGGATTTTGAACCTCATACCTTCTTCTCACTGACTGAACTGCTCCACTCTGATGAGAATATTCAATCTGAGGAAGCTGACGCTTCTCGGGTCTTATCGGGTTGTTTGAAAAATTCTTGTAGTGTTGCTGAAGGATGCGGGACTGTTGATTTAGCATCCAACTGTGAGCCTAAAAATTTGTTACAAGGAAATGTTGATAGTTGTCGGCAATGTTCACAAAAGGAACCGCTCCCTGATCTCCATTGTCAGATTTGTAGGATTTGGATTCACAGCCAGTGTTCACCTTGGGTGGAATCACCATCTCGGCTTTCAAGTTGGAGATGTGGTGATTGCCGGGAATGGCGATAGCAGATTTTGTTTGTCATCCTGTCCAGTGAGAGTTCTATTTGGTGCGGTAATTGCCAGGAATGGTGATAGCATACATATACATACTTTGACTGGCAATTTTAGTATTAATCATAGAAGCTGGCTCAGTATGTTTGTGTGCATTTTGTTCGGGTGTCCACGAGTTAAATGAATTGCCGCGGGACTTGTGCCACTTTAGAGAGTTTAATTCATCTGCAGGTCGTCACTATGGATTTTGTTACCTTCCACTGGGATGGTCTTTGAGTAATTTTGACATCCGATACATGTTTTCAACCCGTAAACCATTCGGTTGAATGTTCTGGGAGCCATATCGGTTTAGATTACTCAATAATTCCTTTTCCTCCCACTCACTTCTATTGCTGGATTCATAGAAATTTGCTCTGATCATGGGAGATAAGCATGTTTTTGTGTTGCTTATCTGACAGGATAATTTGTATAGAAGATTGGATTCACATTTTTTTGGAGGTCGGTCAAAAAGTGAAGCCTTCACCTCTTGATCTTTAAGCTCAAACCGTGAGATGCCTAGAGAGCTCTACCCTTTCCCTGGCCCCATCAATACTCATTCTTTACACCCTCTGCACTGTACAATCGCTTTCATTCACCTTGCTTAGGCGCTTTAGGCTTTCGTAACCTTTACCAAGATTCTGCTACTTTACTAATCAATGAAATATAGGCTTTGCGAATTTTAGTATTTATTGAGTTTATAATTGCATTCGTCTTTCCTACTACAGGGAATTCGTGATCTGTCATCATTTTGTTCCGAAAATCGAACACTTCATATTTCACATTAAATATTTTTTGCTTTTTTCAATGACCTGATAAAAATTCCGAACTTCCTGAATGTGATTAATTATTATGAACTTTGTAGTAACATTTTAAACAAATTGACAACCTTAGTTGTCTTTTCATTTTAATTTCAAGTTTAATTCAGATATTATAATACACGTTGAGTGTGTTTTCAATATTTATGAAATATCTTGATTTCTACTTTAGTAATAGGAATTAGAAAAATATGCTAAACATCTATGCGAATTCCATTCGGCTTTTGAATTTGTAAATGTAAAGATACGATTAATCATACAACGGAAACTTCAATACATTTGTTTCGGCATTCAAAGCACGCCTCTCGTGTATTTTAATATAAACATAAAATACCCTAATGCATCCATAGCAAAAATGCGCTAGTCCTTACTCCACAAGCTATTATTGTATATGTAATATCAAAATAACAATTTCAAACTTACAATTGTTTCTATCAAAGGCAATATCTTACATGCTATCAGGCGCACCGCAAACAAATCCAGAGAAACTGGGAAGGGGAAAAATATGAGAAAACTAAAACCCTTGCCCAACCGATATAAAATCTCGCGTAAAGGACAATCACTTTGTGCAGAAAGAATCTCAAAAATGCCCACCAACCCAGAAATCCCTGCTCAAACACTCAGCCGGTAAACAAGCTCACTCGTAATTCCGCCAGCCCTTGCATCATGATTTCGTATATCCACCTCACTAGCTTGAGGGAAACATGGGTTAGGCTTTGTAGATGAGGTTTACAAATGTGTAATGATTAATGAACGAACACCTTTATGTTGTCATAAAAGAGCAGCCAGCATTGCTCCAGGATCCGTCAAGGATGCCGGAGCACTGCTGGGTTGAGCCACCGGAGATGCTGGAGCTAGCTGTGTTGGACGAATTGCGATGGGAGTGGGGATGCTCACTAATTGGTCCTTGATGAACTCCTTCAGCCTGCAACCCAACATTCCAATCATCAGCAAAAGATGCATGCCTATTGAAAGCATCTTGTAAAAAAGTAGAAAACTAATCACGTCACGTACTCAAATGTTAGTGTTGGGTCCCCTGAAGCAACTGTCATTCGCAGCTGGGTTCTGTCTGCTGGGTCTGTCTCAACTCTTATCTGTGCACATCATTTACAAAAAAAAGCTTTGAAACTACCTCAAGGTTCAACTAGTGTAATCACTAATCTAATTTAATCACGAATGCTGGGATAAACCTAAAACAAACAAGTTATAATAGTTCAATATAAGTACTTACTAAACAAAGCATTGCCCTAGTACTTTCTGAATAAAATGTTGTACTCGCAACAAGATTGTTTGGATTGGGATCCTAAAGATAGCAGAAACAATGTGTATTAGTAATTGTTAAGAATACCAAGAAAGATAAACAAAGAAATAAAAATGAGGAACTTCAATATCATACAAGGCCAGGGGAAACTGTTAAGTGGTAACTGTTGAATAAGTTTGCCATTTCAGGCAGTGGAAGTGGTCTAACACCTCTAACCTGCAAAATCCAGCAAAGCTATTACAAATTTGCCACAAAAATAAGAATAATAATAAAATTCGTAGATGACATCCAAACTTTACGTAATGCAGAATATATACCACTTCTTGAAGCTTCAAAGGTGGTCCAGGAAGTGATCTCCATTGAGGGAAAAACTCTTCAGCAGTTACAGATATAGGTTGCAGAAATTTATTTAGGACAGCAGGTAGGCGAAGTTTGACATTGACCTATGGAGCAACATATAAAAATACATTAATTGAAATAAAATTTGGTTGGAGAGAAATGGAGGGGATGAATTTTTGTAAACTTTTCTTGTTATGTTCAAGATGAGGAGAGAGAAGAGAGACAAAATCCCTTTTCATCAATTTTGAAGAGCTACTAAGTGGGTAAAAAATTGTTTAGAGGACTAATTTAATAATTACACAATATTAGGACCACATATAGTGATGCAAAAGGACTAATTTGTCGACACATGTAACTTAGGAGCCAAATTGTTCGTTTTTCTCTATTTACCAATGAGGAACTAATAGATAAATTAGGAAAAAAAAACAATTTGGCTCTTATGTTACAAGTATATCTCAAGGAGAAAGGCTACAACCTATATTCGTAAACCTAGGTACACACAAAAACAGCTTCTGAAAAAGCTGTACAACAAAATAATATCACCTATTTAACCACTCACTCCTCAAGCTAGATCACAAATATTGTATGCACTATGCTTTGAACATATAAACTGAATTCTAGGCTCTCTTAAAGTCCCAGTTTGAATGTCTGCAAGTAGGTTATTAGTGTTGACAAATGCAGTACCAAGTTCCTTGGACGACAATTTATCCAAGACAAAATGACGATCAATCTGTGTTTAGTTCCTCTGGAAGCGTACAACAAAATATGGAGTTCATGTGAGAGCTACTGTAAGTGTTTAATATTAATTTGCCTCTATGTAGATGACTCTACTAATTTGTGAAAGCAATGCAGTGTAGACATTGCGAAGTTTAAAGGAGAATTATGTTTTGAAATGAGAGATCTGGGTTTGCTATCCTATTTTTTGGGACTGTAATTCTGTCCAAATACTAGTTGATTGCGGTATAAAGTTAGAGAAGGAAGAAAGTGACAAGGTACTCAATGCAACCTTGCATAAACAGATTGTTGGTTCACTGAGATTTTGTGCTGATGTGGACCTGGCATAGCCTATGGAGTGGGGCTGATTAGTAGATCTAGGGTTCATCCAAGTTTTTCTCATTTGTTTGTAGAAAAGAGGATATTGAAATATGCGAATGACACTCTGGGATATGGGTTGTTTTCAAAATATGATAGTAATATTTGATAAAGTATAGACAGGGTATCTGTTTATGATGTGTGGAACACCTATTTTGTAGTGTTGTAAGAAGTCAGTGGTGGGATTGCATATTGAGACAAGATCTCACTTCCTAAGGGATCAAGTCAGTAAAGGAAAGGTGGAGCTAAAATATTGCAGTACTACTAACAGGTGGCTGATATTTTAACAAAAGCCTCTCAAGGCTGACAGATTCAAGTTGATTAGAGAGATGATACTAGTGCAGTCTATTGGTAATCTGAATTAAGGGAGAATATTGTAGATAACTCAGTTAGTGTTGTGTTAGGTAGTTAGTGGATTGTTAACTAACTGTTGTAATAGTACTATAAACAATAATGATGTACTGCGGCACACGTGTGAGAAATACACTTTCAAATTTGGTACAAGTTTCCTTTTCTTCGTTTTTGTGAGTGTGTTCAGTGTGTTCTGACATAAGTAGTCAACTGGCATTTTTTTCTGACTAGCCTTGGAAGCATATGCTAAACTCAACTCCATCAGCATTTTTTAAATTAGACAAATGAACCACAGGTTTAAATTTTAGTACCCTATCGTTACCAAACATGTAGGAGAAATCAAGAACAGCGACATCCCTGCTTGGATGGAGATTAATGACCTCAAGTGGGCATTGCACCTATACAATCAAAAGAGGGAAAATGTAAATTAAAAAAATAACAATATTTGAAAGAAACCAACAGTAACAAAAGGATTCTCACTTGTGCCCGGGGAGGTATTGTTTCTGGTACTAGAGAGAGCTCCATCTTCAAATGTGTGGGAGGCAATATTAAAGCTTGAACAGAGACAAGAGGAGAAGTGTTCTTGTTTCCCAAGAAAAGAACAAGATGCCCAAGGTGCGCCCTCCATTCTGCCTTAATACCAATCTGGGCACATATATATTTTAATCTAAGAACACAAGTTTAAGCTGCAAATATACATGATCAAAATTAAAACAATAAATAGAGAACACTAGAAAATAAATGAAGCAAATACCTGAATGTAGGGATCCTCGTATAGAACACCACTATCCTTCACGCACAAAGCATGAAACCTTTCAGCAATATTTCCGATTGGCTGCACATACAAAAGGTGCAAGTTATATTCCAATGACCACCAGTTATTTTGTAGTAATATCCTTCTAATGTTGAACAATAGAGAACAGAGTCTAGTGAAAAAGTAATTGTTACACGGCCTAATTTTGTATTTGTCCTTGAAAGTTCTGCTGTAAGAATGTGGTTCATCGTCAACAATAATCAAGTGTAGAAAAATATAAGATGCAGAAAATATAAGAAACAGAAACCAGAGCGGGATAGACCCCCGCTCTGATACCAACTTGAGATTGAAACTGAAAATATATGATTTTGAGGGCTTATAGGACTGCTCTCACTTTCTTCTATTTATAATGAAAAACTGATATAAGGTTACATAAAAGACTAAGAGACTGCACTAGAACCCTAGGTGCAGAACTAGATACAGCAGCAGGAGGTTTCCCACACTGTACACCCTATACATAGGGTTAATGATACTACATAGAAGTAATAATTCTAACAATAAGAAAAAACCATATCTAATGCAAGGTACCTGCACAGAATTCGTCTGTTCTCCAGCAGGTACTATGGCTGTGGCTTCAACCACAGTTCCTTCTAATCCTGAATTAGAGCTTGACCGAGTGTGGATAACTGGAGGGCCTTCAATCGCCAATGGACCCAAGAGATCCCCAAGCAGATCCGCTGAAGGAGGTTGAGAATCTACTTTACTCAAAGTCCCATTTTCCTGGGATAATCTTTCACCTGCTGAGGTATCATCCTGTTTAGAAAATAACAGGTGTCAAACAAAGCAATAGGATGAACCATTATACAGTTAAAGATGAAATAATGTTGACCAAAATCATTTGTGAAGATACACAAAGCAGAGTGAACAACTAACCACATTACTGCTTATGCTGGGCATCTTTACAAGGCTAAGTTGGCCACCAGGAGGAATTCCATTAGCATGACTTTGTTCTGTTACCAAAGCATTTGATGTTTGAGATAGTTGCTGAGCTCGTAACTTTATGGCACTTTGTTCTGCAGTGTCAACTTCAGTGTCTTCAGCCTTTTTAATCAAAGCAGACTGAATTTGAAAAAGAGTATCCATGAGTGTATATCATAAGTGATAATGTAAATTTCAAACAAGTTGTCTCTGAATCAATATTGCAAGAAAACCTGTCGTTCAGGGAATTTAGGCATTTCGGCCAATATATCCATTAGAGCTGCACCTTTTCTACTCAATGCAAAATATTCAACAGCTCTTTGCTGTATTTCGACTTCAATTGAGCTTTCATATCTAAACATGAGAAAATGGGTTAGAAGAACCTATGGCCTCATGAAAAACCATAGTAATAAGAAATTGAATACTGAAGAGGTCAATCTCACTTCTTAAATATAGTCCATATCTGATTTTGTAATTCAGGGTCTGGTGGTTGACTGTGCATCAGAATTTTAGCATATGTAGACAAAAGAATAGAAATAGTAGAAGTCCTGAATATAAAGCACATATTGTAAGGTATCTTGAAAAAAATGAATTTCAACTGAAAATTAAATGAAGTAGAGTGTGATTCCCCTTACGATACAGTAGGAAGCTTCTCATGTATAATGCCAAATATTTCCTTTGGACTGCATCCAGGTCGTCTGGCTAGAAGGTGCCCAAACTCTCCAAGGATGTATGCACTGACCTGTTGAAGTGTATTCACATGAGGTAGAAATTAAACAAATACTTGCTTTCTCATAGTGAATAAATTAAGATATAAATTATTTAGAAACTATTTGCAAACATATCAATATAAAGTAAAATACTAAACAAAATCCAAAATAATAGTAAGAAAAACTTATCGACATTCATCATATTTTGTAAGAGATTATGGAAGTTCAAGTTAAAGGAATCACTTCACAAAAATGTCACTGTTTTTCTCTAGTATAATTAAATATTTCTTACCCATTTCAATAAGTGGAACTTTGCAAAAATATCGTCCATACAAACCAGTAACACAGATAATTAAAGAATGGTAACAAAAATACAAACCTTAACCATTGTCTCGTGTATAGCAGGTTTATCAAGATACTCTCGCGCTTTTGCCGCAGCATAAGGCTGAAAAAGACATCAAATGCCCAGTGAATGTTTTGCATATTAGGGAGCAGTATCATAGTCACAAGTTCCAAACATACCTGTAAATCTTCATTGTTTGTAACAAACTGCACCACCCGAAACCATATATCATCACTAACAAAATCTCCAGCCTTGTCAATTAATTGAAGAATCACGTCAACGTACCTGCATAAAAAGGATGGCATGATATACATATTACATCAACAATAAGATATAAGATAACTATGGATTTTTTATTCAGGGAACGGGGTGACGGATTTACTGTTTCTATTCTACAAAATACTAAACAAAGTCTCCCAAGTTTCACATGTTCAAAAAGAACACAATCTAGCAGTTTCTCTACGCTGTCCCTACTAATTTCTAAATAATTGCCTATATTTGCATCAGAAAAATTCTGATTGAAATTAAACAGGTTGGCTATTATTTTGAATTTTATAGTTATATAGTCCTTTTCTCAAGTAGATATTTCATGACAAAAAAGTCAGGTGAAAAAGTTGAATACAGGTCATCCTCAAAATAAATAATAAAAAAAAAAACAGAAAACAAGCCACAGAAAAAGAAGAAAGGAAACATGAACGGATCAAAACAAAAGATAAGTAAACAAGTATATCTCTTCAATTATACTGAATTTTTTTAATTTTAATAAAAAAATCCATCACATTTGTGATAATGAAACCACTCTTACAATTAATCATAGGGTCACAAAAAGACACTCGGAGACTTTGCACTCGAGCCTATTGGGGAATTTCTTCAAGGTCAGGGCAAACTATCTGTTTATCTGCCCATCTAAAATAGCTGAATTGTTATCCTAGATTTATTAGTGATAAGAATAAGGAACTATATACTGCCTTTTTTTAAGAATCCATTTCATTAGATGCTATGCTGTATGAAAGTAACCTTTATGAGGAACTCAGGAGTTACATATCTAGAGGATCAATGATGAGATTGTCTGCTACAGTAACAGCACTATTCTTTTACTTCTTTAGTAGGTTCAATTACATTACCATGAAAGGTCTGGTGCAAACTTCTCAGCTAGAATAGCCGCTTTAAGTGACAATTCCTCACGCATTGCAAACTCTGCTGTGCTGAGATACTACAAAAAAGTTGAAATCGCAAATTAATAATTAAATGTACCCAGTTAATAGCTAGTTCATTTCATTTGTTTATTGTATCATGAGGTGGCTGTTGAGAAGGTGGTAGGGTTTACATTACAATAAATTTTCACATTACATGAATTAGTTTGGACCTAGTTGCATACCTGCAGTAGTTCTTCAACTATATCCTTTGCATTTGAAACATCACACATGCCATAAAGCAAATCTAGAGCACGCCTCCGAATACTGCAAGTAAATAAATGCAGTTAAAAAATCTAGATTTAACAAAAATTGGCATTGAGAATTACGGAATTTGCTTTGTATCAACTTTGCATTTTAATGCACGTGAAGATTTTAAGAGAAACTAGTTTAGTAAACAGTATCAACCTTCACGTACAGGTAGCATTTTTTCAAAACATAAAATAATTTATAAACTACTCATTAACAGGAAAACAAAAAAGTAAAACCAAGATCTTGAAAAGAAAGTGTTTTGATCTCAACTACTCATTTTAGGAAGGTCAGGAGGAATATAATCAGAGTGAATCAATGAATGGACATCCTATATTTAATTGGCCCACTTTATGTATAAATGAAAACATATATGCTACCAATAAGTAAAGACTGGATTCCGAATGCAAATAATTCAGTGATGATATATACAGGATAAATGATGTTAACATATAGGATAGCACATGTAACCTGATGTCAGGATCTTTCAATGAGGTAATAATCTGAGCTTGATGTCTTTTTATGATATCTTGTATATCAGTAACCATCAACATTCTAGTCATATTCTCCTGCACCGTAATAGCATATATTTTATGAACTGCAATGTTCCATTATGACAACCAACAAATACCACCAAAGCCTTCAAAAGTGTGATACAATGAGACCTACCACAGAATATTGGCATGCAACTTTTGTCCCTCCTTTCAAACAGAAAGAAAAGAGAAATATGCATTTTAGCAAATGTGTCCCCCAAACTTACCAAGCCAAGATACCGGATGTTTGGTTCACGGACAGCAATAAATTTTCCAAGAAGAGCCACACATTGAGACATCATCTCCTTTTCGGCATCAAGGTGCATCACCTGAAGAGAGCAATCAAAATAGAGACAATAACTACTACATCTCATTGTGAGAAAAAAATTCATTTTTGAGTAAATTGGGAGGGGAGTAACAGCCACCAAATTCACTACATGCGTCTCTATATGAAGAATTAAGGACACCTATAGAACCCCCAAATTCACACTGTAAGCATTCTTATAAAGATGTGCATGCAGATCTATGGATAGAAATGAAGAATACCAATCAAATACGGAAAAGGAGAAGAAAAAAAGAATATACCACAAAATGGCACAATGGTGTGCTTTTGAGAGGACAAAATGATAGAGTAATAACAGCACAGTCCCACTAATACTATTTAAGCACATGACAATATATCTATTTCAGCAGCGAATTCGGAAGTGAAGAAGAAGCATTTAACGTAAAAAGTGCCAGAAGTACAACGTAAAATGTTGGGGCCTACTTTGCAACAGTTTTGGTTAATTTGACCAGTAACATTCATAATTATTGGATTATCATTTACATATGCAGGTTAATGCCATATACAGTGATCAGTTTAAAGAACAAAAATATGGTTATTTCTTTAAAATATAGTATAGCACAATAAACATACCAGAGCAAGGGCTTCAAAAAGAACAGCATGGGATGCATTATTTTTGTTCACATTTTTTACAACATCAGTTCCCATCAGTATCCTTTGCAAGACCTGAAATGATAGATCAAGGCTCGGTAAAACTATTAACTAAACAAATGTTTTGGACAATTTCAATGTGATCTGACAAACCTCAAACAGTGACCTTCTGGCATTAGGATCTTCAATTGTAGGAAAATATTGAAGAGCCCTCATTGTTTTTACCTACATTAAGTAAAAATTAGTAAGAGAATAAAAGGTTTGTGTGCTGGATAAAACAAAAAAATTTACTTCAACACTTTTGGTTCTCGATGAAAGCAAACAAGCTGAAAGAATTTGAAAACCTTCCTTAAATCAAAGCCAATTGAGAAATATATATTTTACAAAAAGAAAATTCACAAACCTGAAGCCAGGGGGATGGGATACCATAATAAGTGTATTCTTGAGGGATATCCAGGTTCCTAGCAAGCCGCTCTAAAATTTTGATACACTTGGGAAGACAACTCCAATATGCCTCGTGGTTGTTTGATACCAATGCAACAAGAAGACTCATAGAAGATGTCAAAACACCAAGATCTCGTTCATCCAAAAGTTGTGCCATCCGATCCGCCCTTAGGGTAGAAGATTGAGAAATAAGCTCTTTGAAGAAAAAACCATACAGAAAAAAGTGTATACTAGCATAATTACATTGAGATTTACCATCCATCTACATTAACAACATCAGGATTTTTCCTGTATAGACGCAGCAAACACAATGCAGCTTTTTTTCTGACAAGTGGCCTGCAACTGCTTGATATCTAGATCACAAAATGCAGTTAAGATCATTATTTGCCAATAAATTCACCTATTTAATGAATAATGCAATAATTTCTTACCAGCAACTTTTGCACATCAGGTGCTAAGGACTCGGCAAATTCTCTCCCACCAATATTTCCAACCTACAAGATAACCCTTTTGCTCACATACATTGAAACCATAACGGTAAAGAAAAAAAGCATAAAGAGTCATCTAATGTGAATACTTTATTAGTTTATAACTTATATAATCATTGAAGGTTCATATTAACAAGTGAAAGTTTTTAATGGAACATGATCAGCAGAGAATGGTAAAATAATTAGAAGAGAAAGTCCACCACAAATTGCAAAAATAATTGCTCAAAGACTTCTTGTTAATGCCTTTTAAGATACTAAAATTAATGTATGTTATCATTAAATGATTAACATGACGAGCAAGTCCAGGAAAGGTATTACCATACCATAGTCAATGCTAGACACTGGTAGGTTTCATTACGACCAATGATATCATTGCGCACTGTATTTATAGCCAACCTGAGAAAGTCATGATTTTCATTAAGCAAACTTGAAGTTACAATGTATCCGACCTGCAGTCATTTACAATGATATTAGAATTCCTTCTTCAGTCTACAGATATTTTCTCTGCTAGGTAAACATGTAAATGAACTGAAACTGAAACAGTGCTCTAACACAATGGAGTAATGTATATATTGAGAGAGTAAAGAAACATTACAAAAAGGCATCAAAAAGGAGAACAAAATACCCGTTTTTCAGGATACTTTGGGGCAGATATAAGAGAAACAGCTTCCATGTGACCAAAATCCACATCATAGCCAAGCATGTATATATAAAGCATTTTCCAAACATATTTCTTTTTCTCGTATGGAGTCAAAGCCTAAAGCAGAACCAAAAGTAAAAAAATTAAATAAAGCCATTCACAAGTTGTTTCGAACAAAAGCAAGAACAAATGGAACTGGAGTAATAGATGAGTAGATATATTTTACTTTATGGCAAAACTGGAATATAAAGAAGCTAAATTATCAGGGAATGCTAAACAAATCAAAGCAGTTAGATAAAGACAATTTTGGAAAGGGAAAACAAAAATTTGAAAACACTGTTTCTCTAAAAGCAGAAAATCAACAAAATAAATAAAAATAAAGAATTTGAAAAATCAGATTTTTTTTTTTTTGAGAAACTCACTTTTCTATAATTAAAAGGGTAGTTTAACAGATATATAGGAAAAAGTATTCAAAACAACAAATATAGAAGGAAGAACAAATAAGAGAGATTTCAGGACACAATTTGGCTTCAGGAGTAACAAATGTGACATAGAAAGAAAGAAAATCAATTAGCCAATAGATAGTTCCGAAACCCTCTAGTGTAAATTATATGTCTGATACCATTTGAGCCAAAAAAAAAATGACAGTTTATTATAAAAACCATAGGCACCATTAGAGTGTTAAGTAAGAACTAGGTTGGCAAGGACAAAAGCAAGTCCCAAGAAAGAGTTGTGCAGCAAAGACAAAAGTCAAACAACAATCTTCTGCATTGAATACCACAGTCCAATTGCTAGAAGAGCTCTTTATGTGAAAGGTTCCTCATATTTAGAAACAAGGTCATAACTCAGTAAAGGTGATGATAAAATGAAATTCCATCATTGGGTACTGTTCATAGTAAATAATCAATATTAAATATTTTACTTTACTAGTCGGCAATGACATTGCAATCCTCAGAATCATAGACCATCAATTTCTGTTACCAAAGTGGATTCAGGGCCCCACATTTTTTGAAACATACAGATATGCATGTGACTGTGAGTCAGCTGGAGAGAATCAAACAAACCATCTCCCTATCCGAAAATTAAGGAACTATAGGCCTAAAAGGATTAGAGCACCAAAAATCCAAAAAAAAAAAAAAACAGGAGAAATGACTCCCACCTAAGATAAATGACATTTTATACAGACAGAGACTTGTCAAATGGGGAGCTTGCATATACAGAATTTGTGCTTCATGTTAGAAGAAGACTGGAAAGTTCCAAGGGAAAAGTTACAATCAATAATGATATAAATCTACAATTTTATTGTTTTCTTCCGTTATTTATGATCAATAATTTTCTGTTAGAATGAAGACAGCTTGGTCTGAATGATGATTTATTTGGATTCCTTCGATTTAGTTTAAGTTTATTTCTTTCTATTCAATTGAGTGTTAAAGTTAATGAATGATACTGAATTGGCCATTTACAAACTTGTAGGATGTTAGAAGAATGCAAAATTTATATATGACCTGCATAAGAACATGCAAAAAATACCATAATCATTACTTTTCTAAAAATAGTGTTGAGTGGGATTTTTTGTGAGTAACATAGACTCTATAAATCATCAATGTCTTATTTATTCTTCTTAGAATTCAAGAACAAAATTAATTGGGTTTTAGAAACTAAAGAGAATTGATGTTGCAAGAATTGAGTATTAGTTAATCTAGATCCATCGATAGACTATGTCTTAGTTAAGGTAGAATGCTGAAAGGTAGCAGGAAAACTCAAATGAAATTGGGTTGCCAGTGTTTCCAACGTTGAATATTTACTCTCTAACTAACTAACATGGAGAATACCGTATTTTCATTCTTGCTTTTCAGGATTTAGTTCCCGTGATGTATTCATTAGGAATTAAGTTACGGCCTAAACCCAAATTGTAAGAATCCTTATGGAAACAACACTAGACTCATCCAATTTTCCACTGGATTTTATGCAGTAGCAAATTTTAACAATCAGAATGCAAGGCCAGGACTATCTTCTAGATTGGAACTAACTGAAATTAACTCAGAAAGATAGATGCATCTATAGAGAGGCTGTAAAACACATAAGAAACTCTGACCACATATAATAATATAACAGTTGAACAAATTATAGCATATTTCAAGTCAATTCTTACCCTAGGGATCCAAAGAGGAATTTTGTAACATATCATTATATGGCTTGCAATCATTCTTTGCCACGGTAATAAAATGGACACCACAAGTTATTTCACAAATAAACTATGCTACTTGCAATGTACTAGATCTACTAAATCTGTTCAAACTGAGAAGAACTGACATTCTACCACATAAATATCTACACATGAGCTATTAAATCTATCGGTACCAGCTGCCATTCTATGTCATCTTCAATGTTGCAGCCAAAGGGGCATTATTAGAAGTAAACAGAACATAATAACTTAACACCTTAACCCCTAGAATTTCAGCTTATTGCTAATTTTTTCCTATACTCTTCCACAACTAAGCTATCATGAAAACCTTTGTTTTTCATGCAGCAGTAAACCAGTAGGAATCTCAGGTCCAGACCCCACTAAAGTCCAACTAATTTGAACATTCAAAGCACGATACCTAATTTTTATCTATCAATTTTAAACACCAATCCCGACACTACCAAAGAGGTCATTGCTTTCAATTTTCTAGGTTTTCACAGCCTCAAAGTGATAACAAACACAGTAGACGAGAAAACAAAATCTCAAGCAACAGAACCAGAGTGCAAAAACAACAGGAACTACGCCGAAAAGCTGAAAGGAGAAAATAAACCCTAAGCAAACCTTCTCATTTTTGAAGCGCGTGCGTATGTTGCCGAGTTCCTTGTCCACGCGAAGCCTCTCCTGCTCCTTGTTCTGGCAATTGCGAATATCACTTATGAAAACGGAGAGTCCTCGCATCCCCGACATCGCCATCACCTATGGCGCTCACAGATCCCTCTCTTCTCTTCAGATCCCCAAACTTGATTTGGTTGCGGATTCGATCCGATCCAACGCGAATTTTGAACGGTCTTTGATCTTCAGCTCCAAATTGCAGAAACACAAACGAAAAACCCAGTAGGAGAAACAATTCAGTTGTATGTTAAGGTTGATCTAGAGCCAAAAACAGTTCCGAGGAGAGAGAAAGAGAGAGAGAAAGGGTGGACTGAAGGAAATTGAAAAAGCCCTCGAACACTGCTGGAACCACCTTTTATTTTCCATTTTCATACCATTTTACCAATTTCGTG
>Ga0099823_1000262_pt1 | contig 30959 bp, 25 predicted proteins | sample CowpearedBW_FD_76831 | JGI IMG/M metagenome (GOLD analysis project Ga0099823, IMG submission 76831) | Root nodule microbial communities of legume samples collected from California, USA - Cow pea red BW | ecosystem: Host-associated > Plants > Roots > Nodule | place: USA: California | collected...
ACACTGGATTGAAGATCGCTTCCATGAAGGCGGCCCAGGCCGCGCTGCTGGCGCTGGCCACTGCGCTGGCCGGCTGCTCGACCACCGGCAACCACCCGCCCGCGCCGGTGTCCGCCTCCCAGGCCGACTACAGCTACGTGGTCGGCGCCGGCGACAACCTCAACATCATCGTGTGGCGCAACCCGGAGCTGTCGCTGACCGTGCCCGTGCGTCCCGACGGCAAGATCGCCGCCCCGCTGATCGACGAACTGCCGGTGCAGGGCAAGAACTCCGTCGAGATCGCCCGCGACATCGAGAAGCAGCTCGGCAAGTACGTGCGCGACCCGGTCGTCACCGTGATCGTCACCAGCTTCGTCGGCCCGTACAGCGAGCAGATCCGCGTCGTCGGCGAGGCCGCCAAGCCGCAGTTCCTGCCCTACAAGCAGAAGATGACGCTGCTGGACGTGATGATCGCCGTCGGCGGCCTGACCGATTTCGCGGCCGGCAACTCCGCCACCATCCTGCGCACGGCCGAAGGCAACAAGCAGTACTCGGTGCGCCTGAAGGACCTGATCCGCCGCGGCGACGTGTCGGCCAACGTCGAAATGCGCCCGGGCGACATCCTCATCATTCCGCAGAGCTTCTTCTGACCCGCGCCCGGAGCGCCGCGCCCGGCCGTCCGCAGGCTCCCGCGCCGGCCTCCGCGCACCCGATTCCCGCAGTACCGGCCCGCTCCGCGCCGGGCCCAGCCGGCATCGACGCCGGCGCAACCGAGACCGCCGCATGGATTCCCTGATCGCGCAACTGATGGCCGTGTTCAAGCGGATGTGGCGCTACCGCTGGCCGGGGTTGATCGCCGCCTGGCTGGTGGGCATCGCCGCCGCCATCGTGGTGTTCGTCGTGCCCGATCGCTACGAGGCCAGCGCGCGCGTCTACGTGGACACCCAGTCCATCCTCAAGCCGCTGATGTCCGGCATGGCCGTGCTGACCAACACCGAGCAGCAGGTCAACATGCTCAGCCGCACGCTGATCAGCCGTCCCAACGTCGAGAAGCTGGTGCGCATGGCCGACCTGGACCTCAAGGCCACCAGCAAGTCCGAGCAGGAGGCGCTGATCGATCGCGTCACGCGCAACCTGTCGATCCAGACCGCCGGCAACTCGGCCAACAACCTGTATCTGCTGTCGTACCGCGACTCCTCGCCGGAGATCTCGAAGAAGGTGGTGGCCTCGCTGCTGTCGATCTTCATGGAGTCCAGCCTGGGCGCGAGCCGCAAGGACAGCACCACCGCCGCGACCTTCCTGAACGAGCAGATCAAGACCTACGAGACCAAGCTCGAGGAGGCGGAAGCGCGCCGCAAGGAATTCCGCCTGCGCAACCTGCAGCTGACGCAGGCCGACGGCAAGGACGCCGCGGCGCGGCTGGCCGAGTCCAGCAACCAGCTCGAGGCCGCGCGGCTGCAGCTGCGCGAGGCGGTCAATGCCCGCGACGCGGCCAAGGCCCAGCTCGACCTGGAGACCAAGCGCAGCGCCGCCGGCGGCAGCCTGTCCAGCCTGCTGCAGGAGAGCGCGCAGAAGTTCGCGACGCCCGAGCTCGACGCCCGCATCGCCGAGCTCAAGCGAGGCCTGGACCAGCTGCAGCAGCGCTACACCGACCAGCATCCGGACGTGATCAACACCAGGCGCCAGATCAAGGACCTGGAAGAGCAGCGCAAGCGCGAGGTCGCCGAGCTGCAGAAGGCCGCGCTGGCGCAGCCCGCGGCCGCCGGCGGCCGCAACGACAGCCTGGCCAACCAGGAGCTGGCGCGCGTGCTGGCGACCAAGGAGGTCGAAGTGGCGCAGATCCGCGCCCGTGTCGACGAATACGCCGCCCGCTACAACGCCGCGCAGGGCGCGATCAAGCTGGCGCCGCAGCTCGAGGCCGAGTTCGCGCAGCTCAACCGCGACTACGACATCATCAAGAAGAACTACCAGGAGATGGTCGAGCGCCGCGAGTCCGCCGCGCTGTCCACCGACCTGGACAACACCTCGGGCGTGGCCGATTTCCGCATCATCGATCCGCCGCGCGCCTCGCCCAAGCCGGTGGCGCCGAACCGGCTGATGCTGCTGGCCGCGGGCATGGTCGTGGCGCTGCTGGCCGGGCTGCTGACCGCCTTCGCCGCGAGCCAGATCCGCCCGGTCTTCCACGACCTCAACGAGCTGCGCCATCGCCTGGAGCTGCCGATCCTGGGCGCGGTCTCGCGCCAGGAGACGCCCGAGGACCGGCGCCGCCTGAAGGTGGACCTGCTGCGTTTCGGCGTGGCCTCGGGCAGCCTGGTCAGCCTGTACGCGGTCGGCCTGATCGGCATGGCCATCTGGATCAGCCGGCAGGCCGGGTGAGGGGAGTTTTCGCATGACGAGCCTGATCGAACAAGCCGCCCAGCGGCTGGAACAACTGAAGCAGGCCGGCGTCGACGTCGGCCCGGCGCCGGTGGCCGCCCCGGCGCCCGCGATGGCCCCCGTGGCCGCCGCGCCCGCCGTGGTGCCGCTGCCGTCCGCGCCGGCCGTGGCGCGCTCCGGCGAGGCCCAGTCCAAGCGCGTCGAGCTGGACCTGGAGGCGCTGGCCGCGCAGGGCTTCCTGACGCCCAACGCCCCGCGCACCGTGATGGCGGACCAGTACCGCAACATCAAGCGCCCGCTGATCCGCAACGCGATGGCGCGCGGGGCCGGCTCGCTCAAGCACGCCAACCTGATCATGGTGACCAGCGCGCTGCCGGGCGAGGGCAAGAGCTTCACCTCGCTGAACCTGGCCATGTCCATCGCGGCCGAGTTCGACAACACCGTGATGCTGGTGGACGCCGACGTCGCCCGCCCGTCGATGCTGCGCATGCTGGGCCTGCCGCCCGGCCCGGGCCTGCTCGACGTGCTGGAGAAGGAGGCCGACATGGCCGGCGTGCTGCTCAAGACCAACGTCGACAAGCTGACGCTGCTGCCCTCGGGCCGTCCGCACGCGCGGGCCACCGAGCTGCTGGCCTCCGACGCGATGAGCGCGCTGCTGGACGACATGGCCCAGCGCTATCCGGACCGGATCATCATCTTCGACAGCCCGCCGCTGCTGCTCACCACCGAGTCGCGGGTGCTGGCCACGCACATGGGCCAGATCGTCATCGTCGTGCAGGCCGAGCGCACGCCGCAGAGCGCGGTGCAGCAGGCGGTCAGCGCGATCGAGAGCTGCCCGCTGAAGATGGTGCTGCTCAACCAGGCCAGCAACAAGCGCAGCAGCGGCTACGGCTATGGCTACGGGTATGGCTACGGCTACGGGTATGGCTATGGCCAGGCCGATGGCCAAGGCGATGCCGCGCACCCCGCGGCCGGTGCCGGCCGGGATCGGGCTTGAGGCGATGACGCGGGCCCTCGTCCACCGCCGCCGGCCGTTGTCCCTGCCGAGCCTCGCCGCGCTGGCGATGCTGGGCGCGCTGGCGCACGCGCCGGCCCGCGGCCAGCAGACGGGTGAGGGCGGTGGCGGCAGTGACGGCCGCAAGGGCTGGACGCTCGAACCCCGGATCGCCGTCACCGAGACCTGGACCGACAACCTGCAGCTCGCGCCCAGCGGTTTCCGCGACAAGGCCCTCATCACGGCCATCTCGCCCGGCGTTTCCATCGCCAGCAACAGCGGCGCGGTGCGCGGCAACTTCGACTACACGCTGGACGGCCTGGTCTACACGAAGAGCGAGCGCTCGGCCCGCGTGCAGAACCAGCTCAACTCGCGCGTGCTGGCCGAGCTCGTGCCGCAGGCGCTGTTCGTCGACGTGCGCGGCAACATCAGCCAGCAGTCGATCTCGGCCTTCGGCCAGCAGACCGTCAACAACCAGCTCGACAGCCCCAACCGCACCGAAGTGCGCTCGCTGCAGGTCTCGCCGTACTGGCGCGGCATCCTGGCCGGCATGGCCAGCTTCGAACTGCGCGCCACCGGGCTGATCCGCAGCTCCAGCGACGGCGGCAATGGCGTGGCGGGCGGCTCCAGCAGCGGCGACAGCAAGCAGGGCACGCTGTCGCTGAACCTGTCGGGTCCGCAGGGCCGGGTCTTCAATTGGGGCCTGAGCGCGAGCACGCAGCGCGTGCACTTCGACCAGACCGGTGTCGACAACCGCACCACCTCGGTGGTGGGCTCGCTGTACTGGATCCCGGACATCGACTGGATGCTGGGCGTCAACACCGGCCGCGAGCGCAGCGACTACTTCGGCCCCGAGACCTCGACGATCTACGGCGTCACCGCGCGCTGGACGCCGACGCCGCGCACCCGCATCGACGGCGAGTGGCAGCACCACAGCTACGGCAACAGCCACAACCTGGCGATCGAGCACCGCATGCAGCAGATCGCGCTGCGCGCGTCGAGCTCGCAGAGCGTGCAGACCAACGACTCGCCCAGCGGCCAGGCCACCAACTACCAGCTGCTGGACCTGCAGTTCCAGGGCCTGCAGCCCGACCCGGTCAAGCGCGACGCGCTGGTGCGGGCGGTGCTGGCGGCGATGGGCCTGAACGGCGACGCGCTGACCGGCAACGGCTTCATCTCCAACACCGCGATGCTGCAGCGGCGCACCGACCTGTCCATCGGCTACACCGGCCCGCGCCTGGTCGCGACGCTGGCCGCCAACGACAGCCTGAGCCGGCGCCTGGGCGTCTCGCCCACCGGCAGCGGCGACCTGGCGCTGACCAACCGCCTGACCCAGCGCGGCGCCTCGGTCAGCCTGGGCTACCGCTTCACGCCGCTGACCACGGGCAGCCTCAGCCTCACGCGCCAGCACACCAGCGGCGACGAGGTCGGCTCCACCGACATGAGCTCGCTGCTGGCCAGCGTCGTCATGCGGATGGGCCCGCGCGCCGACGCCAGCTTCGGCGTCCGGTACACGAAGTTCGATGACAACGCGCTCGGCAACGCCGGCTATCGCGAGCACGCGATCTACGCCTCGCTGTCGCAGCGCTTCTAACGCATCCACGCACCCATCGCCATGTACGAGGCCTTCTACGGGCTGGCCAGCAAGCCGTTCCAGCTCAGTCCCGACCCCAGCTTCTACTTCGGCAGCAAGCAGCATCGCCGCGCCAAGGCCTACCTGGACTACGGCGTGCTGCGCAGCGACGGCTTCATCGTCATCACCGGCGAGATCGGCGCCGGCAAGACGACGCTGGTGCGCGGACTGCTCGACAGCCTGAACCGCAGCAACGTCGTCATCGGCAATGTCGTCACCACGCAGCTGGATGCCGAGGACACGCTGCGCCTGGTGGGCGCGGCCTTCGGCGTGCGGGTCAAGGACCTGCCCAAGAGCGAGCTGCTGATGGCGCTGGAGGCCTTCTTCGTCAGCGAGGCCAGCCGCGGCAAGCGCTGCCTGCTGATCGTCGACGAGGCGCAGAACCTGACCGCGCGCGCGGTCGAGGAACTGCGCATGCTGTCCAACTTCCAGTTCGGCAACCAGTCGCTGGTGCAGACCTTCCTGGTCGGGCAGCCGGAGTTCCGCGCCATCCTGCAGCGGCCCGAGATGGAGCAGTTCCGCCAGCGCATCGCGGCGAGCTGCCACATCGGCCCGCTCGACGAGGAGGACACGCAGCGCTACATCGAGCACCGCCTGAAGTGCGCCGGCGCGAGCGGCAAGCCCAGCTTCGACGCCGACGCCTTCACCGCGCTGCACCGCGCCAGCCACGGCATCCCGCGCCGCATCAACACGCTGTGCGACCGGCTGCTGCTGCTCGGTTTCATGCATGAGAACCCGCACCTGACCGCCGCCGACGTGGAGGAAGTGGTGCAGGACCTGTCGCGCGAATCGGCCTCGGCGCCGCCGCCGGCGGTGCACGGGTCGGAGATCAACGGCCACGCGCATGCCAGCGGCCACATGAACGGCCACGCCGGCGATGGCGAGCTCGACCTGGACCTGACGCGGCTGCGCGCGCGCGTGGGCCAGGATGGTGAGCTGGGCGCGCTGGCGCAGGAGCTCGCCGGCATGAACCTGGACGGCCAGGACGCGCGGCTGCAGCGCATCGAGGACAGCCTGATGCGCCTGGAACGGATCAACCAGCAGACGCTGGCACTGCTGCAGAAACTCGTGGGAGCGATGCGATGAACCCGAGCCGCGCGGTGATCCGCAATGCGATGAGCATCGACGTCGAGGACTACTTCCAGGTCTCCGCCTTCGCGCCCTACATCGCGCGCGGCGACTGGGACCGGCGCGAATGCCGCGTCGAGCGCAACGTGGCGCGCATCCTCGATCTGCTGGACGCGCGCGGCGTGAAGGCCACCTTCTTCACGCTGGGCTGGATCGCGCAGCGCTATCCGGCGATCGTGCGCGAGATCGTCGCGCGCGGCCATGAACTGGCCAGCCACGGCTTCGGCCACGAGCGCGCCAGCGACCTGGATCGGGCCGCGTTCCTGAAGGACGTGGGCGACGCGAAGGCGCTGCTCGAGGACCTGGGCGGCGTCGCGGTCAAGGGCTATCGCGCGCCGAGCTTCTCGATCGGCAAGGACAACCTCTGGGCCTTCGACGTGCTGCGCGAATGCGGCTACCGCTACAGCTCCAGCGTCTATCCGATCCAGCACGACCACTACGGCATGCCGGATTCGCCGCGTTTCGCCTACGAGGTGCGGCCGGGCCTGATCGAGGTGCCGGTGACGACGCTGCGCTGGCGCGGCAGGAACTATCCGAGCAGCGGCGGCGGCTGGTTCCGGCTGCTGCCCTACGGCATGACGCGCTGGATGATCGAGCGCTTCAACCGCATCGAAGGCCGCAGCGCGGTCTTCTACTTCCATCCCTGGGAGATCGATCCGGAGCAGCCGCGCATCCCCGGCATCGATGCCAAGACGCGCTTCCGGCACTACGTGAACATCGGCCGCACCGAGTCGCGCATCGACCAGCTGCTGGGCGATTTCGCCTGGGGGCGGATGGACGAGATCTTCCTGGCGCCCGGCGGCGCGGAGCGGCTGGCGGCATGAGCGCGTCCGCGACGCCCGCGGTCCAGGTCAAGCGCCTGGCGCTGAAGGACGCCGAGGGCGCCGCGCGCTGGGACGCGTTCGTGCGCGCCTGCCCGTCGGCGACCTTCTTCCATCTCGCCGCCTGGCAGCGGATCATCCGCAAGCAGTTCGGTCACGAAGGCTACTTCCTCTATGCCGAGCGCGATGGCGTCCTCGAGGGCGTGCTGCCGCTGGCGGAAAACAAGAGCCGGCTCTTCGGCCACGCGCTGGTGAGCCTGCCCTTCGCGGTCTATGGGGGCGTGGCCGCGGTCTCGGACGAAGCCGCGCGCGCGCTGGAGGACGAGGCGCAGGCGCTGGCGCGCCGGCTCGGCGTCGAGCACCTGGAGCTGCGCAACACCCAGCGCCGCCATCAGGACTGGCCGCATCAGGACCTGTACGTCACCTTCCGCAAGGAGATCCTCCCGGACGAGGAGGCCAACATGCTGGCCATCCCGCGCAAGCAGCGCGCGATGGTGCGCAAGGGCATCAAGCACAACCTGAAGGCGGAGATCGACCGCGACGCGGGCCGCTTCTTCGCGCTGTACGCCGACAACGTCCATCGTCACGGCACGCCGGCGATGCCGCGCCGCTACTTCCAGGCGCTGCTGGACGAGTTCGGCGACGCCGCCGAGGTGCTGATCGTCTGCAGCGAGCAGGGCGAGCCGCTGTCCGGCGTGCTGAGCTTCTACTTCCGCGACGAGGTGCTGCCGTACTACGCCGGCGACGCCATCGCCGCGCGCGACCTGGCGGCCAACGACTTCAAGTACTGGGAGCTGATGCGCCGCGCCTGCGGTCGCGGGCTCAAGGTCTTCGACTACGGCCGCAGCAAGCAGGGCACCGGCAGCTACGCGTTCAAGAAGAACTGGGGCTTCGAGCCCACGCCGCTGCACTACGAGTACTGCCTCTACAAGCGCGAGGCCGTGCCGCAGAACAACCCGAGCAACGCCAAGTACCAGCTGATGATCAAGACCTGGCGCCGGCTGCCGATCTCGGTGGCCAACTGGCTGGGCCCGCACATCGTGCGCAGCCTGGGCTGAGGGACGGCCATGGCCAACATCCTCTACCTCGTCCACCGCCTGCCGTATCCGCCCAACAAGGGCGACAAGCTGCGCTCGTACCACCTGCTCAAGCACCTGAGCGCGCATCACAAGGTCTGGCTCGGCACCTTCGTCGACGATGCCGAGGACTGGCCCCATGTGCCGGCGCTGCGCGCGCAGTGCGAGGAGCTCTTCGCCGCCGACCTGAACCCGCTGCTGGCGCGCGTGGCGAGCCTGCGCGGCCTGGCCACCGGCGAGGCGTTGAGCCTGCCGTACTACCGCCAGCGCGCGATGCGCGAGTGGATCGACCGGATCGCGCGCGAGCAGCGCTTCGACGCGATCGTGGTGTTCTCGTCGACGATGGCGCAGTACGCCGAGCAGCTGCGCGCGATCGCCGGTCCGGTGCCGATGCTGATCGACTTCGTCGACGTGGACTCGGCCAAGTGGACCGACTACGCCAAGGCGCATCGCTGGCCGATGTCCTGGCTGTATCGCCGCGAGGGCCGCGAGCTGCTGGCCTATGAGCGCCGCGTCGCCGAGCAGGCGCGCTGCTCCTTCTTCGTGACCGAGGGCGAGAAGGCGCTGTTCCAGCGCTTGTCCGCCACCGGCGCGCGCGTCGAGGCGCTGGGCAATGGCGTTGACAGCGGCTACTTCGCGCCGCTGCCGCAGCAGGCCAGCCCTTTCGAGGCCGACGAGCTGCCGCTGGTGTTCACTGGCGCGATGGACTACTGGCCCAACGTGGACGCGGTGCAATGGTTCGCCGCCGAGGTGTTGCCGCAGCTGCGCCAGCGCTGGCCGACGCTGCGCTTCACCATCGTGGGCCGCGCGCCGGCGCCGTCGGTGCTGGCGCTGGCGGGCGAGGGCGTGCGCGTGACCGGCACCGTGCCGGACGTGCGGCCCTACCTGCAACACGCGGCCGCGGTGGTGGCCCCGCTGCGGCTCGCGCGCGGCGTGCAGAACAAGATCCTGGAGGCGATGGCGGTGGGCCGCCCGGTGGTGGCGGCGCGCTCCTGCGTCGAGGCGCTGGGCGCCGATGGCGTGCTCGCCGGCCAGGACCTGCTCTCGGCCGACAGCGCCGCGGACTACCTCGAACTCGTCCACGCGCTGCTCAGCGCGCCGGCCCGCGCCCAGGCGATCGGCCAGCAGGCCCGCGAGCGCGTGCTGCGCCAGTTCAGCTGGCAGGCGCATCTGTCCAAGCTCGATGGCTACCTGCCGCGCGAGACGCCGCAGGGGCGGGCGGCATGAGCGCAGCGCAGGGCCGCCCCAAGCAAGCTCGCGTCCCCCTGGGGGACCGGCCGCGGCTGGCCGCGGGCGAGGGGCTCATATGAGCGCAACCACCCCGTCGGCGCTGCGTGAGCGAGGCATTCCTGCCACATGGCGTCGCCCACTCGCGGTGCTGGTCCTGCTGACGATCGCGCTGCTGCTGCTGTACCGCCAGACCGCGCTGGGCATGGTCACCATCTGGTGGCGCTCCGGCACCTTCACGCATGCCTTCCTGGTGCCGCCGATCGCGCTGTGGCTCGCGTGGCGCCGCCGCGCGCTGGTGGCGCCGCTGGTGCCGCGCCCGGTCGCCTGGCTGGCGCTGCCCCTCGTCGCGCTGGGCGCGGTCTGGCTGTTCGCCGACTTCGCCGCGATCAACGCCGCCACGCAGCTGACGCTGGTGGCCATGCTGGTGCTGCTGGTGCCGGCGGTGCTGGGCTGGCGCATCGCGCGCGAGATGGCCTTTCCGCTGAGCTTCCTGTTCTTCTGCGTGCCGGTCGGCGAATTCATGCTCCCGCAGCTGATGGACTGGACCGCCCGGTTCACCGTCGTCGCGCTGCGTCTGAGCGGCCTGCCGGTCTATCAGGAAGGGCTGCAGTTCATCATCCCGAGCGGCCAGTGGTCGGTCGTCGAAGCCTGCTCCGGCGTACGCTACCTGATCGCGTCGGCGATGGTGGGTACGCTCTACGCCTACCTCAGCTACCACTCGATGCGCCGCCGGCTCGGTTTCATCGCCTTCGCGCTGGCGCTGCCGCTGGTGGCGAACTGGGCTCGCGCCTACCTGATCGTGATGATCGGCCATCTGTCCGGCAACACGCTGGCGGTGGGGGTGGACCACCTGATCTATGGCTGGCTGTTCTTCGGCATCGTGATGATGGCGATGTTCCTGATCGGCGCGCGCTGGGCCCAGCCGGAGCGGCCGCTGGTGCCGCCGGCCCGCGAGACCGCCGCGTCCGCCGTCGGCACGACGGGCTGGGGCGCCACCGTCGCGGTGCTGCTGGCCGTGGCGCTGCCCGTGGTGGCCGGCGCCTGGCTGCGCCAGGGCCACTCGGCCCCGATCGACACGCTGCCCGCGGTGGCCGCGGCGCCGGGCTGGCAGGACCAGGCCGTGCCGTCGGACGCCTGGACGCCCGACTTCGAAGGCGCCAATGCCGCGCGCCATCAGCAGTTCACCGGGCCGGCCGGCCAGCCGCGGGTGGGGCTGCACCTGCAGTACTTCCGCGGCCAGGACTACGAGCGCAAGCTGGTGAGTTCCAGCAACGCGGTCGTGTCGCCGGAAGACAAGCAGTGGGCCGTGACCGGACGCGGCATGGCGGACGTCGTGCCGACGGGCCCCGACGGCCGCGCCGCCGCGCCGATCCCGGTGCTGAGCACGCAGGTGCGCGCGTCCTCGCTGGACGTGGTGAGCGCGCCCCGCATGCTGATGTGGCATGTCTACTGGATCAACGGCCGGCCGATGACCAGCGCCTGGCGCGCGCGCGTCTGGGGCGCGCTGGAGCGGCTGCGCGGGCAGGGCGACGATGCCGCGCTGGTGCTGGTCTACACCGATGCCGACGAGCAGGCGCCGCGCCGGCTCGATGCCTTCCTGCGCCAGCACTGGGCCGCGATCGACGCCGAGCTGCGCGAGGTGCGCGATGCCGGCCAGCGCGGCGCGGCCGCGGGAGGCTCGCGATGAGCGCCGGCATGAGCGTCGAGCGCGCGATGGCCGCGGCGGACGAGCGGCCGCTGGTGCTGCACGTGATGTACCGCTTCGACACCGGCGGTCTCGAGAACGGCGTGGTGAACCTGATCAACCACATGCCGGCGAAGGACTACCGGCATGCGATCGTCGCGCTGACCGAGGTCACCGACTTCCGCAAGCGGCTGCAGCGCGATGACGTCGCGTGCTATGCGCTCAACAAGCCGCCGGGGCAGGGCTTCTGGCTCTACCCGAAGCTGTACCGGCTGTTCCGCACGCTCAAGCCTGCGATCGTGCACAGCCGCAATCTGGCGGCGCTGGAGGTGCAGCTGCCGGCCTGGGCCGCGCGCGTGCCGGTGCGCATCCACGGCGAGCATGGCCGCGACGTCGGCGACCTGGACGGCCGCAACCGCGCCTACCAGCGCGTGCGCCGCTTCTACAAGCCCTTCGTCTCGCACTACATCGCGCTGTCGCGCGACCTGGGCGAGTACCTCACCGGCCCGGTCGGCGTGCCGCCGGCGCGCGTGAGCCAGTTCGTCAATGGCGTCGACACGCAGCGCTTCCAGCGTCAGCGCGCCGAGCCCATTCCCGGCTGCCCCTTCGATCCGGCCGCGCACTGGCTGATCGGCACCGTGGGCCGCATGGCGCCGGTCAAGGACCAGCTGATGCTGACGCGCGCCTTCATCGCAATGATCGGCGCGGCCCCGGAGCTGCGCGAGCGCGCGCGCCTCGTGCTGATCGGCGACGGCCCGTTGCGGGCGCAGTGCCAGGCGCTGATCGACGAGGCGGGCCTGAGCGCGCTGGCCTGGCTGCCGGGCGAGCGCACCGATGTGCCGGCCGTGATGCGCGGCCTGCATGTCTTCGCGCTGCCGTCGCTGGCGGAGGGCATCTCCAACACCATCCTGGAGGCGATGGCCAGCGGGCTGCCGGTGGTCGCGACCGAGGTCGGCGGCAACGCGGACCTGGTCACACGCGATGAGAGCGGCCTGCTGGTGCCGCCCGCCGCGCCCGAGGCGATGGCCGCGGCGCTGCTGGCGCTGGCGCGCGATCCGGCGCGGGCAGCGGCGATGGGCGAGGCCGGCCGCGCGCGCGTCGAACGCGACTTCAGCATGCGCGCCATGGTCGCCCGCTACCAGGGGCTGTATGACACGCTGCGCGGCCACCGTGCCGGCGCCGGCAAGAACGACTGAGGGATAGGCAGGGGAACGAGCATGTGCGGAATCAGCGGACTCTTCGACACCCGGGGGCGGCGCGACTTCGATGGCGCGCTGATGCATCGCATCAACGACTCGCTGCACCACCGCGGCCCCGACGAGGGCTCGATCCATCTGCAGCCCGGGCTGGCCTTCGGCCACCGCCGGCTGTCGATCATCGACATCGCCACCGGCCAGCAGCCGCTGTTCAACGCGGACCATTCGGTGGGCATCGTCTTCAACGGCGAGATCTACAACTACCAGCAGCTCACCGACGAGCTGACCGCGCTGGGCTACGTGTTCCAGACCAAGAGCGACACCGAGGCCATCGTCCACGCCTGGTCGGCCTGGGGCGAGGACTGCGTGCACAAGCTGCGCGGCATGTTCGCCTTCGTGCTGTGGGACCGGGCGCGCGACCAGCTCTTCATGGCGCGTGACCGGCTCGGCGTGAAGCCGATGTTCTACGCGCTGCTGGACGACGGCACACTGGTCTTCGGTTCGGAGCTCAAGGCGCTGCTCGCGCATCCGGCGATGAAGCGCGACATCGTGCCGCAGGCGGTCGAGGAGTATTTCGCGCTGGGCTACGTCGCCGAGCCGCGCACCATCTTCCGCCAGGCGCTGAAGTTGCCGCCGGCGCACACCCTGGTGATCCGGCGCGGCGAGGGGCTGGGCCAGCCGCGCCGCTACTGGGACGTTCGCTTCACCACGGACAACAGGATCGACGAGGTCCAGGCGCAGGAGGAACTGACGCGCCGCCTGCGCGAGGCGGTCAAGCTGCGCCTGATCTCCGAGGTGCCGCTGGGCGCCTTCCTGTCGGGCGGCGTGGACTCCAGCGCGGTGGTCGCGATGATGGCCGGCGAAACCAATGGCCCGGTCAAGACCTGCTCGATGTCCTTCGACGATCCGCAGTACAACGAGTCCGAGTTCGCGCAGATGGTCGCCGACCGCTACCAGACCGATCACCACGTGGAGATGGTCCAGAGCGACGACTTCGACTTGATCGACACGCTGGCGCGGCTCTACGACGAGCCCTATGCCGACAGCTCCGCGATCCCGACCTACCGCGTCTGCCAGCTCGCGCGCAAGCATGTGACGGTGGCGTTGTCAGGCGACGGCGGCGACGAGAGCTTTGGCGGCTACCGCCGCTACAAGCTGCACATGATGGAGGAGCGCATGCGCGCCAGCCTGCCGCTGGGGCTGCGCAAGCCGCTGTTCGGCACGCTGGGCCGGCTCTATCCGAAGGCGGACTGGGCGCCGCGCGTGTTCCGCGCCAAGACGACCTTCCAGGCGCTGGCGCGCAATTCGGTGGAGGCCTACTTCCACACCATGTCCGTGATCCGCGACAACGAGCGCCTGCCGCTGTACAGCGCGCGCTTCAAGTCGGAGCTTGGCGGCTACAACGCGCGCGAGCTGTTCCTGCAGCATGCCGAGCGCGCCGGCACCGACGATCCGCTGGCGCTGATCCAGTACATCGACCTGCAGACCTACCTGGTCGGCGACATCAACACCAAGGTGGACCGCGCGTCGATGGCGCACTCGCTGGAGGTGCGTGAGCCGCTGATGGACCATCCGCTGGTCGAGTGGCTCGCGACGCTGCCGTCCCACCTGAAGCTGCGCGGCGGCGAGGGCAAGTACCTGTTCAAGAAGACGCTCGAGCCGCATCTCCCGAACGACGTGCTCTACCGGCCCAAGATGGGCTTCGCCGTGCCGCTGGCGCGCTGGTTCCGCGGGCCGCTGCGCCAGCGCGTGCGGGGCGCGCTGCTGGGCGGACCGCTGGCGGACTCCGGCATGTTCGACCTCAAGGCCGTGGGCGCGATGGTCGAGCAGCACGAGAACGGCTCGCGCGACCACAGCACGCCGCTGTGGACGCTGCTGATGTATGACGCCTTCCTGCGCAACGTGATGGGCGCCGCCTCGCTGCGCGAAGCCGCCTGACGTTCCCCGAGCATCGGATGAAGATCCTCTATCACCATCGCACCGCATCCAAGGACGGCCAGGCGGTCCATATCGAGGAAATGATCGGCTCGCTGCGCGCGCTCGGTCACGAGGTGCGCGTCGTCGCGCCGGGCGGCGAATCGGCGCCGGAAGAGAAGTCCAGGATGGGTGACGACGCCGGCTGGGTGCATCGCCTGCGCGCCAGGCTGCCCAAGTTCGTCTACGAGCTGCTGGAGCTGGCCTACTCGCTGGTGGCTTATCGCCGTCTGGCCGCCGCGGCGCGCGAGTTCCAGCCCGATCTGATCTATGAGCGCTACAACCTCTACCTGCTCAGCGGGCTGATGCTGAAGAAGCGGCTCGGTCTGCCGCTGCTGCTGGAGGTGAACGCGCCGCTGGTGGACGAGCGCGCCAGGTTTGGCGGTCTGGCGTTGCCGCGCGTCGCGCGCTGGGCCGAGGACACGGTCTGGCGCGGTGCCGATGCGGTGCTGCCGGTGACCCGGGTGCTGGGATCGATGATCGCCGCGCGCGGCGTGCCGCTGGAGCGCATGGCCGTGATCCCCAATGGCATCAACGAGGCGCACTTCGACGCCGCCCCCTCGCCCGGCGCGGCCAAGCGCGCGCTGGGCTGGGATGGCGCGCTGGTGCTGGGCTTCACCGGCTTCGTGCGCGACTGGCACGGCATGGACAAGGTGATCCGCTGGATGGCCACCGGCGCGGCGCCGGCGAACGCGCGGCTGCTGATCGTCGGCGACGGCCCCGAGCGCGCCAACCTGGAGCAGTTGGCCGCCGGGCTCGCGCTTGGCGAGCGGGTGCGTTTCACCGGCGTGGTCTCGCGCGACGAGGTGCCCGCCCATGTGGCCGCCTTCGACATCGCGCTGCAGCCCGCGGTGGTGGCCTACGCGTCGCCGCTCAAGCTCTTCGAGTACCTGGCGCTGGGCAAGGCCATCGTCGCGCCGAGCACGCCCAACATCGAGGAAGTGCTGGACGACGGCGTGAACGCGCTGCTCTTCGATCCCGCCGAGGCGGGCGCGCTGGAAGCGCGTCTGGCGCGTCTGGCGTCGGACGCCGCGCTGCGCGATCGATTGGGGCAGGGCGCCCGCGCCACCATCGGCCGGCTGCATCTGACCTGGCACGGCAATGCCGAGCGCGTGGTCGCGCTGGGCCAGTCGCTGCGCGCCGGCCGCGGCGTGAGCGGCGGCGCCAAGCCCAACGACGCGAGGGTCTGAGCGTGCTGAAGCTGCTGACTTTCTCGACGCTGTACCCGAGCGCGGTGATGCCCAGCCACGGCATCTTCGTGGAGACGCGCCTGCGCCACCTGGTGGCGTCGGGCCAGGCCGAATCGCGCGTGATCGCGCCGGTGCCCTGGTTCCCGCTCAAGGGCGAGCGATTCGGCGAGTACGGCCAGTTCGCCGCCACGCCGACGCGCGAGTCGCGCAACGGCCTGGAGGTCGAGCATCCGCGATTCATCCGACTGCCCAAGGTCGGCATGAGCAGCGCGCCCTACACGCTGGCCTGGACCTTCCTGCGAGCGGCGAAGCGGCTGCAGGCGCAGGGCCATGACTTCGACCTGATCGACGCACACTACTTCTATCCGGATGGCGTGGCCGCGGCCTTCGTGGCCAAGGCGCTGGGCAAGCCGCTGGTGATCACCGCGCGCGGCACCGACATCAACCTGATCCCGGCGTACGCCTTTCCGCGCAAGCTGATCCTGCGCGCGGCCGATCAGGCCGACGCGATGATCACCGTCTGCGAGGCGCTCAAGGATGAGCTGGTCGGGCTGGGCGCCGATGCCGCGAAGGTGACCGCGCTGCGCAATGGCGTGGACCTGACGCTCTTCCATCCCGCCGGCCGCGACGAGGCGCGCGCCGCGCTGCAACTCGCGCCGGGCCGCTTCACGCTCGCCTCGGTGGGGCACCTGATCGAGCGCAAGGGCCATGAACTGGTCATCGGCGCGCTGGCCGAGCTGCCCGATGTCGACCTGCTGATCGCCGGCGCCGGACCGGAGGAGGGCGCGCTGCGCCGGCTGGCGGAGTCGCTGGGCGTGACGGGGCGGGTGCGCTTCCTCGGCGCGCTGGCGCAGGCGCGCCTGCGCGAGGTCTATGCCGGCGTGGATGCGCTGGTGCTGGCCTCGAGCCGCGAGGGCTGGGCCAACGTGCTGCTGGAGGCGATGGCCTGCGGCACGCCGGTGGCGGCCTCGAATGTCTGGGGCACGCCGGAAGTCGTCGCGCGCCCGGAGGCCGGCGAGCTGATGCCCGAGCGCAGCGCGGCCGGCGTGGCCGAGGCGGTGCGCCGGCTGCGCGCGGCGCCGCGCGACCGCGCCGCGACGCGCCGCTATGCCGAGCAGTTCAGCTGGGACGCGACCACGCAGGGCCAGCTCGCGCTCTTCCACCGCATCCTGGCCGCGCGGCGGTCGCCGGAGCTGCGTCATGCGTGACCTCCTCATCCTGGGCCTGTTCCTGGCCCTGATCTACAAGACCTTCAAGGACCCGATGTGGGGCGTGCTGGGCTGGGTCTGGATGGGGGTGATGAACCCGCACCGGCTGGCCTATGGCTTCGCGCATGACGCGCCGTGGTCGATGGTGATCGCGCTGGCGCTGTTCATGAGCCTGCTGCTGCACCGGGACAAGCTGGTGCGGTTCCCGGTCAACGCGGTGACCGTGCTGCTGGCCATCTGGATCCTGTGGATCGGCGTGTCGCCCTTGCTGTTCTCGTTCTATCCCGACAAGGAGATGCACTACTACTCGCGCGCCTTCAAGGTGCTGCTGATGGTGCTGGTCTCCCTGCTGGTGGTGCAGCGCCGGCGCGACCTGGACCTGCTGGTGCTGGTGCTGGTGATCTCGATCGGCTATTACGGGATCAAGGGCGGCGTGTTCACCGTCCTGTCGGGCGGCAGCGCGCGGGTCTGGGGGCCGGAGGGCTCGTTCATCGAGGACAACAACTCGCTGGCGCTGGCCACCATCATGACGGTGCCGCTGATCCGCTACCTGCAGCTGCAGGCGGACAAGCGCTGGCAGCGCTACCTGGCGCTGGTGGCGATGGTGCTGTGCATGGCCTCGGCGGTGGGCTCGCAGTCGCGCGGCGCCTTCCTGGCGATCGTGGCGATGTCCTTTTTCATGTGGATGAAGAGCCGCAACAAGCTGCCGCTGGCGCTGGTGGTGCTGGTGGCGCTGCCGCTGATCTTCGTGTTCATGCCGGACAGCTGGACCGAGCGCATGAACACGATCAAGACCTACGACCAGGACGCGTCGGCGCTGGGTCGCATCAATGCGTGGCAGACGGCGTGGCGGATGGCGCTGGACCTGTTCCCGTTCGGCGGCGGCTTCACGGTGGCGGGGCCGGCGGCCTTCGCCAAGTACGCGCCCGATCCGTCGATCCCGCTGACCGCGCACAGCATCTACTTCCAGGCGCTGGGCGAGCACGGCTTCATGGGGCTGTTCCTGTTCGTGGGCATCTTCGCGATGACCTGGCGATTGGCCAGCGCGACGATCAAGGCCAGCAAGGGCGCGGCGGACCTGCAATGGGCGCGCGACCTGTCGGCGATGTGCCAGGTGGGGCTGATCGGCTACGCGACCGGTGGGGCCTTCCTGAGCCTGGTGTATTTCGACCTGCCGTACTACCTGGTGCTGATCGTGGTGGTGCTGAACCGCGTCGTCGCCGCGGCGATGGCCGAGCGTCAGCAGGCCGCGATCGCCTCGGGCCAGGCGCCGCGTGACGTGCACTCGCCGTACTGGGAGGGGGCGTGATGCTGGCTTCGCTGAGCCTGCTGGGCTGGCCGCGCGGGGAGCCGGCGCTGAGCATCCTGATCTACCACCGCGTGCTGCCGTCGCCCGACCCGCTGCGTCCGGGCGAGATCGACGCCGCGCTGTTCGAGGCGCAGGTCGCGTTCCTCGCGAAGCACTTCGAGCTGATGACGGTGAGCGACGCCGCGGCCGCGCTGCGCGAGCGCCGTCTGCCGCGGCGCGCGGCCTGCATCACCTTCGACGATGGCTACGCGGACAACTGGACGGTGGCGCATCCGATCCTGGCGCGGCACGGCGCGCGCGCGACGGTATTCGTCGCGACGGGCTACCTGAACGGCGGCCGCATGTTCAGCGACACGGTGATCGAGTTCGTGCGGCTGGCGCCCGGGCCGGTGCTGGATCTCTCGGCGGCGGGCATGGGCGTGCATCCGGCCGGAACGGTGGAGGAGCGCTTGAAGGCGGTGACCGCGCTGCAGGTGCAACTGAAGTATTTGGCGCCGGATGAACGCGAGGCGCAGCTGCGGCGCATGCTGGCGGCGCAGCCGGTCGGCGCGATGCCGGACGACCTGATGCTCACCGACGCGCAGCTGCGGCAGCTGGCCGACGCGGGTCACGAGATCGGCGGCCACACCGTCGACCACACCGTGCTGACGACGCTGACGCCGGAGGGCGCGCGCGCGCAGGTGGCGCAGGGCAGGGACCGGTTGCAGGCGCTGCTGGGCCGGCCGGTGCGCAGCTTCGCCTATCCGAACGGACGGCCGGTGCGCGACTACGACGCGGGCCATGCGGCCATGTTGCGCGAACTGGGTTTCGAGGCGGCGGTCAGCACGGCCGCTGGCGTGGCGCGTCCGGGCACCGACCCGTTCCAGCTGCCGCGCTACACGCCGTGGGGGGCGTCGGTGACGATGTTCGCGGCCAGGATGATGCGCAACGCGCGCATGGGTGGGCCGGCGGCGGTTGTCTGACGGCAAGTCATCCCCCAAAAGATAGTTCGCCATTTCGTCGGCAACGCGCAACGACTGACCCCGTTTCAGCACGGTCGTTCGTTTTTGGAGTCGTCCAGCGGGCGAAGAATCTGTGGCCTGGAGGTGTTCCATGCCGCAAGTTCAAGAGTTTTCGCAGCGCTCGCCGAGCGGGGCTGCGCACCTGTTCCATCGCCCCGCGCTCGCGTCGTCGATGGCCGCTCAGCTGATGTCCGAGAGCTTCAAGTCAGGGCTGTTCCTGACGGGACCGCGCCGTACCGGCAAGACGACCTTCGTTCGCGGGGAACTGGCCGCCGCGCTGAGGGACGAGCACGGCGCCTTCGTCCTCTACGTGGATCTGTGGGATGACCAGAAGCTGGATCCCGGCGTCGCGATCTATCGCGCGGTGGGGATGGCGCTCGACGCCTTCGACGGCTGGGGTGTCCGTCTGGCCCGCCGCATCGGCCTGAAGGGATTCCGGCTCTGCGGCGTCGAGATCAGCCTGGAGCGGATCAACGCGGGGCAGGTGGAGTCGCTCACGACCTCGCTGCAGAACTTGACCCGGGTGACCGGCAAGCGCGTCGTGCTGCTGCTGGACGAGGCGCATCGCTGTCAGACGACGGAACTCGGGCGGGTGGCGCTGCATGGCCTGAAGGCAGCGCGCGATGCCTTGCTGCTGACGCCCGGTCCCGGCTTCCGCTTCCTGGCCACGGGCTCGCACGCGCACAAGCTCGAGCACATGGTGCGCGAGAAGCGCGAGCCCTTCCTCTGCGCAAGGACGCGGTCCCTGCCGGTGATGGGGGAGGACTTCCTCCACTGGCAACGCGGGCTCTGGGAGCACGGCGAGCGCCCGAGCCTGGCGGTGATGGGCGCGTCGTTCGATCGGCTGTTCCACCGCGTGGAGGACTTCATCGAGGTCTGCAACAGCGTGCGCGCGATCGCGGCGATCGATGCGGGGGAGGCGGAGCGGATGCTGGTCGAGCAGGTGGACCGGTGGCTGGCGAACGAGAAGAAGGTCTTCGCCGAGAAGCTCATCGCGGCCGGTCCGCTGGCCACGGCCTTTCTCTACCTCAAGGCCGAGCGGGGCCCTCAATTCGCTCCCCATTTCTCGGGCTCCCACGAACGGGTGATGCAGCTGCTGTCGCTGATGGGCGAGACGGCGATGCAGCCCGACTTCAGCATGCAGGGCGTGGAGGCGACGCTGGCCCGGCTCGAGCAGCTCGAGCTGCTGTGGCATTGCCGGATCTACGTGATCGAGGACGCCCGCCACGTCGATTGGCTGCTGGAGATGGAACTGTCGACCTTGTTCGCCACCGATCGACGCGCCGTGAAGGCGGCGTGAGGCCGGTCGCTGGAGGGTATTCATGCTGCAGCTTGTCCAACGCGTTGTCGCCCGCTTCATGGGCCGATCCGGCCCCGTCTCCGAGCAGCGGTGCCAATCCGCTGGCCGGATCTTTCGCTCAATGGACGCGATCACGTGATGTTCCGCTTCCTGGCCACAGGCTCTCACAACGAGAAGATCGAATGCCTGGTCAGCGACAAGCATCAGGCGTTCTATCTGGCACCGCTGGAGGTGCTGCCAACGCTCGGCGACGACGACTATCTGTCCTGGGCGCGCCGCAACCACGGCCCGCAATTCGAGCCGGTATTGACGGTGATGGCCCGGGCCTTCGAGATCTGTCTGCGGCGTCCCGAGGCCTTCCACAAGGCATGCCGCGGCGTGGCCGCGATGGGACCGCAGAGTGGCGAGATGCAGGAGCAGATGCTCTTGTGTCTGGCGCGCGAGCAGATCGATCTGGAGAAGCGCATGCTGTTTGTCCGCCTTCAGCGGCTCAGGCCCCTGGAGCAGGCCGTGCTGCGCCTGCTCGCGGAGGACGGCGTTGATTTCACGCCGATGTTTCCTGACGCGAGGCGCCGCCTGAAAGCCATGTTGTCGGTCCTGCCGGACGACCAACGGCCACAGCTGACGGACGACACCATCCAGGAGGCGCTGGATCGGCTCTGCGAGGCGAAACTCGTTTGGTGCTTATGCGTTGGAAGAGAGCCAGTTCGCGAGGTGGCTGCTCGAGCGGCCGCCTGTCGAGGTGACGCGGTCTGCTTCACAGGATGCGCAGCACGACGCCCTTTCAGGTGCCGGATGCGATGAGGCTGCGGCCTGAAACGGAGTCCATCCATGCTTCAAGCACTTTCCATTCGTCAAGCGCAGCAGGCGCCCATGCACCTGTTCCACCGCCCTGAGCTGGCGCGCTCCGTCGCGAAGATCCTCATGTCGGAAGCCGGGCAGCGAGGCATGCTGCTCAGCGGCCCGCGCCAGACCGGTAAGAGCACCTTCGTGCAATGGGACCTGATCCCGCTGCTCGCCGAGTCCCATGGCGCCCACGTCGTCTACATCGATCTGTCTGCGGACTGTGATGTCGACCCGGCCGTTTCCATCGTGCAGGCGCTCAGGGACGAAGTGAGGTCTTTCGATGGTCTCGTCATGCGCGTGGCGCGCGGCCTGGGGCTGACCAACATCCGCCTTGGCGGCCTGGAGATGGATGTCGCCCAAGCCCACGCCACGCATTCGAAACGCACCTTCGGCCTGCTTCGTGGCCTGGCGAGGGCGGCGAACCGGCCTGTCGTGATCGTGCTGGACGAGGTGCAGCTCTGCCAGCAGAGCCAGGAGTCGCGCCAGTTGCTGATCGCCTTGACGCGGAGCGCGGCCCGGCTCAGCCGCGAACGGGAGTGCCGCGTGCGTGTCCTCGCGACAGGGTCGCATGCGCACAAGTTGCGCGCCTTTGTCGAAAGCAAGTACGACGCCTTCTATGGAGGCAGGATCTGTGCATTGCCGCTTCTCGGGGATGGCTTCGTGGCCTGGATGCGGGACCGGCTTCGGGAGCCCGTCCGGCCCACCGCTGAGCTGATGGCCCAGGGGTTCCAGAAGTTGCTCCATCGGCCTCAGGAGCTGATCGACGTCTGCGATCAATTGCGCGATGCCGGTGCACGCTCTCAGCTCGGTGCGGATCAGACGTATCAGCAGCTCGTGGACTACCGCTGCGCGGAGGGGCGCGACGATCTGATGCGAAAGCTGCGCTCACTCGGCGCAGTCGAGTTGGCGCTTGTCCGTGTCATGGCGGAGACCGGTCCCCGTTTCGCTCCGCATCAGGCCTGGTGCAAGAAGCGCACGGCCGCCTTGATCGAAGTGATGCAAGGGGCGCCTCACGCGGTCCTGCTGACCATGGCGGAGGTCGACCTGGCGTTGGACCGCCTGGCCAGCAAGGCGATCATCTGGCGCGGCGTGGGCTCTGAGTTCGAGGAGCCACGCTATGCCTCCTGGATCCTGGAGATGGATCCCGCGGCGGACTTCTGCGTGGAGACGCAGGAGCTGCCGGAGCTCGCCTCCGGCACGCACGGCCTCGTGTATCCGGTCCTGCTCTCGTGATCACCATCGCGCTCACGGTGTCCCATGCTGCAAGTCATTCGTCATCTGCTTGACCGCATTCGCGGCGCTGCCCGTCCTGAGAGCCGCGAGATCGTCCACAGCGACGAGAAGATCTTTCACAGGCCGGCGCTCGCCAGGGAGATGGCCGCGGACCTGATGTCCCGCAGCCATGCGTCCGGCATGTTCCTGACCGCGCCGCGGCGCACCGGGAAGACGACCTTCATCCGCTACGACCTGATTCCCACCCTCGAACGCGAGCGCAAGGCCCTCGTGCTGTATGCCGACCTCTGGGAGCGTCGCGCCGAGGATCCCGGTGCAGTCATTGTCGGACTCGTCGAGGACGCCCTGAAGAGGGAGGAAGGGTGGACCTCGCGCTCGCTGCTGCGTCGCCTGAGCCTGTCGCGCCTGAAGGCGCCGGGCGTCGAGGTCGAACTCGCGAAGGCGGACTCCTCGCGGCTGCCCTCACTGCGGGAGAACCTGGAGCGCTTGTCCGACCTGACGCGCAGCACCGTGGTGCTGATCGTCGATGAGGCTCAGCATGCGCAGACCACGCAGTTCGGGCGAGACGTCCTGTTCATGCTGAAGTCCGCCCGCGACCATCTGAGCATCTGTGAGCGACTGATGTTCCGGCTGGTGATGACCGGTTCGCACCACGCGAAGATCGAGCGAATGATCCGCTACAAGCACGAGGCGTTCTATTGCGCGTCGCTCAAGGTCATGCCCACGCTGGGGGAAGCGGACTACCTCGCCTGGGCACGGGCGGTGCATGGCCCTGCCTTTCGTCCGTCGCTGGCGGCGATGAGTCATGCTTTCGAGGTCTGCTTCCAACGTCCCGAGGTGTTCCACATCGCTTGTTGCCGGGCCGCGTCACAAGCGCTTCGTGATCCTCAGGAGCAGGAGAGCGCGCTGAGCCAGGCTGCACGGGAGCTCATCGAGATCGAGAAACACGAGTTCCTGACGCGGGTGATGGAGCTCGATGCGCTGGACCAGATCGTGCTGCGGCAACTTGCGGACACGGGGACACGCTTTGCGCCCTACATGCCGGAGACGGAGCGGCGATTGGTTCAGTTGATGGCTGACATGCACGGAGCGCCGACGCGCGACACATCGCCCGCCGCTATTCGCGCCGCGCTGGGCCGGCTGCGCGAGGCCAACCTCGTGTGGTGCGGCGATGGGCCGCACGTCTTGGAGGAAAGCCTGTCGGCCGCGTGGCTGAAAGAGCTCGGTCCCGACCCGTCCGCGCCCGATCATCTGGACGGCTGCTCTCCTGCGCGGCCCGCGCCGGCCCCGATCACCAGGGCATCGTGAACGTCTTGGTGTTGCTGAAGGACCTCATCGCCTCCTGGACCCCCTCCTTGTGACCCAGGCCCGAATCCTTGATGCCGCCGAACGGCGTCAGCTCGATGCGATAGCCCGGCACCTCCCACACATTGACGGTGCCGACCTGCAGCTCCTGCGCGAAGCGGATCGCGTCGTCCATCCGGTTCGTGCACACGCCCGAGGACAGGCCGAAGGCCGTCCCGTTGGACAGCGCGATCGCCTCGTCGATGGTCTTGAAGCCCAGGATCGGCGACACCGGCCCGAAGGTCTCCGAGCGCACGACGGTCATCTCCGGCCGCACGTTCTCCAGCACCGTCGGCGCATAGAGCGCGCCCTCGCGCCGATGTCCCGCCAGCACGCGCGCGCCCTGCGACACGGCCTCGGCCACGACCCGCTCGATCTGCATCGCCGCCGCCTCGTCGATCACCGTGCCCATCTGGTTGCGCTCATCCATCGGATCGCCGTGGCGCCAGGCCAGCGTCTTTTCGACCACCAGCTGCGTGAAGCGCTCCTTCACCGCCTCGTGCACCAGCATCCGCTTGACCGCCGTGCAGCGCTGCCCCGAATTCTTGTAGGAGCCCTGCACCGCGAGCTCACTGGCACGCTCCAGGTCGGCGTCGTCCATGACGATCAGCGGATCGTTGCCGCCCAGCTCCAGCACCGTGCGCCGGTAGCCGGCCTTGCTCGCGATGGCCTTGCCGATCGACACGCCGCCGGTGAAGGTGATGAGATCGACATGCGGGTTCATCACCAGCTCATTGGCGATCTCCCGCGGATCGCCGGTCAGCACCTGCAGCATCTCTCGTGGCAGGCCGGCCTCGTAGAGCAGCTCGGCGAAGAAGTAGGCCGACAGCGGCACCTTCTCCGACGGCTTGAGCACCATGCGATTGTTGGTCGCGATGCTGGGCACCACCTTGTGCGCCACCTGGTTCATCGGATGGTTGAACGGCGTGATCGCGGTGATCACGCCCTGCAGCGGCTCGCGCAGCGTGATCACCTTGCGGCGCTTGCCGTGCGGCGTGAGGTCGCAGGAGAACACCTGTCCGTCGTCGCGCAGCGCCTCGGTGGCGCCGAAGCCCAGCACGTCGATGACGCGGCCGATCTCGTAGCGGCTGTCGCGCTTGGACAGGCCCGACTCCATCGTGATCAGGTCGGAGGCGGTCTCGGCGCGCGCGCGCAGCAACGCGGCGGCGCCGTTGAGGATCTGCGCCCGCGCATGCCGCGACAGCGTAGGCCGGTAGCCGTGCGCGATCGTCATCGCGCGGCGCACGTGGTCGACGGTGGCCATCGCGACCTGGCCCACCTGCTGCCCGGTATAGGGACTGCGCACGGCCAGGTGGCGGTCGGTGTGCAGGATCTCGTCGCCCAGGCGCAGGCCTTCGTCGATCATGGGCGGCGCCGTCCAGGACCGCAGGTGCTTGGTCGTGCTCATGCGATCTCCTCCGCGGTGTCGGCACTGGCGCCGATGAAGTTGAGCCCGCGCGCGCCGGTCAGCGCGCGGGCGATCAGGTCCTGCGCCTCCCGGTCGTCCAACCCGTAGGAGGCGAAGCGCGTCGGCACGCCCAGGCCTTCCAGGAAAGCGGCCAGCCGCTGCGGCGCATCCGCCAGCGGCTGGCCCAGCGCCCGCCCCAGCACCGCATCGCGCTCGGCCGAGCGGCCCAGCGCCATGCGCAGCACCAGCGGCAGCGGGAAGGCGCAGGCGATGCCGTGCGGCAGGCCCAGCCGCAGCGTCATCTCATAGGAGATGGCGTGCGCCAGCGCGGTCCGCGTGTTGGAGAAGGCCATGCCGGCCTTCAGCGCCGCCAGCGCCATGCGCGCGCGCAGTTCGCGACTGACGGGACGGCGCATCAGCGAGGGCAGCGTCGAGAGGATCTCCCGGGCGGCCGACACCGCGTAGGTGTCCGACAGCGGGTTGGCGTTGCGGTTCCAGATCGCCTCCAGCGCATGGGACAGCGCGTCCAGTCCGCTCTGCAGCGTCACCGACGGCGGCAGCGATTGCATCAGCAGCGGATCGATCAGCGCGATCTCGGGCCAGGTCGCGCGCAGATGCAGCGAGTGCTTGCGCTGCTGCTCGCGGTCCCAGATCGTCGCCCAGGGCGTGACCTCGCTGCCGGTGCCGGACGTCGTCGGCACGGCGATCAGCGCCTTGGCCGCATGCGGCTCGAACGGCTCGCCGCGTTGCAGCAGCGCGATCAGTTCGTCGAAGCGGCCGCTGGCCGTGCCCACCATCAGCGCCTTGGCGGTGTCGATGGCGCTCCCGCCGCCCAGCGCCACGATCGCGGCTGTGTCGCGGTGCTCGCGCCAGAAGCGCTCGTGCTGGCCGCGCAGATCGGCCACGTCGGGATTGGGGCGCACGTCGTCGATGACGCCGGCCAGCCGGTCGCCCAGCAGCTCGCGCACCTGGCTGACCAGCCCCAGCGAGGCCGCCTCCGGGAAGGTCACCAGCACGGCGCGGCGCCGGCCCAGCAGCGCGGGCAGGGACAACAGGGCCCCCTCCCCGTAGACGCTGCGCACGGGGTTGAAGTACTCGTGGATCATGGAAGGCCTCTAGGCGGGTTGGGCGTGGTTGAGCGCCAGATCGAACACGTCGAAGTTGCGCAGCCGGCGGTCCGGGTCCAGCCCGCTCAGGCGGCGGTTGAACAGCAGCGGCACGAGCTGCTCGGAGAGCCCGCCGTGCGAGCGCAGCGGCACCGTCAGTCCGCTCAGGTCGTGGCGGTCGGCGCGCGTGCCGAGGACCGTCAGGTGGTCCGCGATGACGACCAGGTCGCCGATCCGGTCCGGTGGCAGCTCGAAGCGCTCGGCCGCCGTCTCGCGGTCCAGCACGCACTCGACGCCGGGCAGGCGCCGCAGCCGCTCGCTCGCGCGGGCCAGCGCGGCCGGCGGCGCGTAAACCGTGGCGAAGGAGCCCAGCGCGCCGTGATGCACCACGTAGGGATCGGTGATGGGCAGGATCACCCGCGCGAGGCCCGCGCCCAGCGTGTCGTCCAGCATCTGCTGCAGGAACAGCACCCGCGGCCGGCCGGCGGCGTCAGTCTTGGCGCTCATGCCGTGGTCCGCCGTCAGCGCGATCACCGCGCCCATCGCGTCCAGCCGCGCCAGGTGGCGGTCCATCATCGCGTAGAAGGCGTTGGCTTCCGGCGCGCCGGGCGCGCACTTGTGCTGGATGTAGTCGGTGGTGGAGAGGTAGGTGAGGTCGGGACGATGCGTCTCCATCAGCCGCACGCCGGCGGCGAAGACGAACGCGCTGAGCGCGGCGCTGTAGACCGGGGGAACCGGCAGCCCCACCAGCTCGGGCACGCGGTCGATGCCGGCGCTGTCCAGCGTCGCCTCCGCGGCTTTCTCGGCGGAGAAGCAGATGCCGTCCAGCCCGTGGCCCAGCAGCGCGCGCAGCTTGTCCTTGGCGGTGACCACGGCGACGCGGGCGCCGCTGGCGGCGAAGCGGGCCAGCAGCGTCGGGGCGCGCAGATAGGCCGGGTCGTTCATCATGACTTCCTCGCCGCGCGCGGCGTCGAGGAAGTAGTTGCCGCAGATCCCGTGCACGGACGGCGGCACGCCGGTGACGATCGACAGGTTGTTCGGGTTGGTGAAGCTGGGCACCACGCACTCGCCGATCAGCGAAGTGCCCCGTTCATGCAGGCGCGCCAGCCAGGGCGCCACGCCGGCCTGGATCGCATGGGTCAGGTAATCCGGCTCGCAGCCGTCCACGCACACCACCACGGTGGGCGCGCGGGGCCGCGCATAGCGGCGGCCATTGACCTGGACCGCCTCGTCGATCGTGTTCATCAATGGGCTCCTTGCTGGATCCAGGCGCGCAGCCGGGTGGACATCTGGTCGGCGGCCATGACCATCACGATGATCACGACGATGCAGGTGGCGGTGTCCTGGTACTGGAACAGCTTCATGCTGCCCACCAGTTCGAAGCCGATGCCGCCGGCGCCCACCATGCCCAGCACCGTGGCCTGGCGCAGGTTGGTCTCGAAGCGGTAGAGCACCACCGCGATCCAGGCCGTGACGACCTGCGGCAGCACGCCGAAGATGATGGTCTGGATGGGCCCGGCGCCGGTCGCGCGCAGCGCCTCGATCGGGCCCTGGTCGATCTCCTCGATCGATTCGGCGAAGAACTTGCCCAGCATGCCGGCGCCGTGCACCGCCAGGGCCAGCACGCCGGGGAAGGGCCCCAGGCCGACGGCGGCCACGAAGATCAGCGCCAGGATGATCTCGTTGATGCCGCGCGTGACGTTGAACACCTGCCGCATCGCATGGAAGACCAGCGTGCTGGGCGCCAGGTTGCGCGCCGCCAGGAAGCACACCGGCACCGCCAGCAGCACGGCGAACAGCGTGCCCCAGATCGCGATCTGGATCGTCTCCAGCGCGGGCTGGACCAGCTTCTCGAGGAAGCCCCAATGGGGCGGGACCATGCGCGCGAGGAAGTCGCCGATCCACGGCAGCCCCTTGATCAGCTCGCCGAAGCTGACCTGCGCACCGCGCGCGGCCCATTGCAGCAGCGCCAGGAAGGCCGCGCCGGCCAGCAGTCGCGGCCACCAGCCGTGCCGGCCCGAGGGCCGGCCCAGCAGCAGCGTGTAGGCACCGAGTCTCATGCTTCCTCCAGCGTCAGGCTGTGCGGGGGCGTGGCCGGCCGGGCGCGCGGGGCGCCGCCACAGGCGGCGTCGTCCTCCAGGCCGGGATAGATGCGGCGCAGCACGTCGGCGCTCAGGCCGTCCGGGCCGCCGTCGAAGACGATGCGGCCGCCGGCGACGCCCACGATGCGTTCGCCGAATTCGCGCGCGTAGTCGATCTGGTGCAGGTTGCACACCACCGAGATGCCCAGTTCGCGGCTGGCCTGCTTCAGGTAGGTCAGCACCGTGCGCGAGGTTTTCGGATCGAGGCTGGCCACCGGCTCGTCGGCCAGGATGACGCGCGGCTGCTGCGCCAGCGCGCGGGCGATGCCCACGCGCTGCTTCTGGCCGCCCGAGAGCGTGTCGGTGCGCAGGTCCGCCTTGCCGTCCAGCTCCACGCGGCGCAGGCACTCCATGGCGATCTCGATGTCCTGGCGCGGGAAGATCTGCAGCCACGACAGCGGCGCCGGCATCGTGCCCAGGCGGCCGGTGAGCACGTTCTTGCGCACCGACAGCCGCGGCACCACGTTGTAGTGCTGGAAGATCATCGCCACTTTGCGCCGCACGCGCCGCAGGCTGGCGCCGCCCGCGTCCACGCGCGAGCCGTCGACGTGGATCTCGCCCTCGGTGGGCGCGCACAGCCGGTTGATGCAGCGCAGCAGGGTGGACTTGCCGGCGCCCGAGGGGCCCAGCACGACCAGGAATTCGCCGGGCGCCACGTCCAGGTCGATGCCGCGAAGGGCCTCGACATCGCCATAGCGCTTGGTCAGACCTCGGATCTTGATCACTTCATGCCCCTCAGGTCGAGCTTCAGGACGCGCGCCGTCTCGCGGAAGACGTCATAGGCGGCGTCGTTGGTCGGATGGAAGCCGTTGAGCAGTCCCTGGTCCGACCATGGGATGTCCTTGACCTCGAGGAAGGCCGCCTGCACGCGCTTCTTGAGCTGCGGATCCAGGTCCTTGCGCCATACCGTCGGCGATTCGGGAATGGGGTCGGACTTCCACACCACCACCAGGTCCTCGCGCCGGGCCTGGCCCTTGGCGATCGCGCTGTCCAGGATGCGGTCGGCGATCGCGACCGCGTCGATCTTGCGGTTCTGCACCGCCACCGCGTTCGAGTCATGCGAGCCCGAGAAGATCACGCGCCCGAACGCCTTGTCCGGATCGAAGCCCGCCTTCAGCAGGCCCGCCTTGGGGAACAGGTGGCCCGAGGTCGAGGTCGGATCGACGAAGGCGAAGCTGCGTCCCTTCAGGTCGGCCAGCGTGCGGATGCCGCTGTCCTTGTGGGCCACGATCAGCGAGTGGTAGTTCGTGCGTCCGGCCTTCTTGGTCTCCGCGACGGCGAAGGCCTCGATGTTGGCGACGCTCGCGCCCAGCACGTAGGAGAAGGGGCCGAGGTAGGCCACATCCAGGCGGCGCGAGCGCAGCGCCTCGATGACGCCGTTGTAGTCGGCCGCCACGAAGGGCTTGACGGGCATGCCCAGCGAGCGCGACAGCATGTCCATCATCGCCTGGCTGTTGGCGATCATGGCGCGCGAGTCCTCGGAGGGGATCAGGCCGACGGTCAGCGCGCCGTCGGCGGCGCGCGCGCCTCCCGCATGGCTGAGCAGGGCCGGCGCCATCAGGGCCGGGGCGGTCGCGAGCAGATGTCTCCGAGTGATCGGCATGGCGGTCTCCAGTGGCTTTTGTTGTCGCGATTCCCCGGGTCTGCGAGGTGTCCGGATCGATCGCGTGCTGCTACTGTGCGGCCAGCGCAGGCATTGGACCAATTCAAGTTTTCGGCCCGCTGCATTCACTGCCTCTATGCATCGCCAGGGAAAACCAGCAGAGGACGGGCATCCGCCGCCAGGCCGACCCCTCCCGGCCGACGAGGGGTCGCCCATGCGTCTCACCCAGCTCCGCTCCTTCCATGCCGTGGCCGCCACGGGCAGCTTCACCCGCGCCGCCGAGCGGCTGCATGTCAGCCAACCCACCGTGACGACGCAGGTCGCGCAGCTGGAGGCGCTCTACCGCGTGGAGCTGTTCCACCGCGGCGGCCGGCAGGTGCGGTTGACGGGGCTGGGCGAGCGGCTGCTGCAGCTGTCGCGCCAGATCTTCGGCATGGAGGCCGAGGCGGTGCAGCTGCTGCGCGATGAAGGCGAGCTGCGCTCCGGCCATCTGCGCGTGGCGGCAGTGGGGCCGCACCACGTCACCCGCATGCTGATGGCCTTCCATCAGCGGCATCCGGGCGTGAGCGTGTCGGTCAGCACGGGCAACTCGCAGGACGTGCTGGACCGGCTGCTGGCCTACGAGGCCGATGTCGGCGTGCTGGCGCAGGCGTCACGGGACCGGCGCTTCGCGGCCGTGCCCTACAGCGAGCATCCGGTGTTGATCTGCTGCAATGGCGCGCATCGTTTCGCGCGCCGGCGATCCATCGGCATCGCCGAGCTGCGCCACGAGAAGCTGCTGATGCGGGAGCAGGGATCGACGACGCGCCTGGCGCTGGAGACCGCGCTGCAGGCGGCCGGCGTGGCGCCGGACGTCGTGATGGAGATCGCCAGCCGCGAGATCATCCGCGAGGCCGTGATGCTGGGCGCCGGCGTGGCGGCCGTCTCGGCGGTGGAGTTCGTGCCTGGCCGCGGCCTGCACGCGGTGTCCATCAGCGATGCCCGCGTGCGGACCTGCGCGCACCTGGTGTGCCTGGCCGAGCGGCGCGACATCGGCATGGTGCGCGTGTTCATGGACCTGTCGGAGGCGGCGCAGGCGCCGGCATGCCGCGCGGAGCGGGCGCCGGATCAGGTGCCCGATCAGGTGCCCGATCCGGCTCCGTGAACGCGCGAACTCAGACCCGGTAGTTGGGCCGGCGT
>Ga0099823_1000264_pt1 | contig 30861 bp, 13 predicted proteins | sample CowpearedBW_FD_76831 | JGI IMG/M metagenome (GOLD analysis project Ga0099823, IMG submission 76831) | Root nodule microbial communities of legume samples collected from California, USA - Cow pea red BW | ecosystem: Host-associated > Plants > Roots > Nodule | place: USA: California | collected...
ATAATCATAACATTATATAAAAGTAAAATTTGGTCTAAATTTGGAGTGCCTAAAATTGAAATTTTTTTAAAAAAATTGGGACTTAAATCAAATCAATTTAACAAATATGATGACCAAATTGAGATTCATACATTAATTTGACACGTGTCACCATATTAGATTGACACGTGGCACTCTACAGAAGTGACACGTGCCATAAATATTTTAAAAAAAAATTAAAAAAAATTAAAAAAATTCAAAAAAACGAGGAACTGACACGTGGCACCTACTTAATGGTGTTAGTTATCTACTACCAGAAATGACCTAATAGATACTAATTTACAAAAATGAGGACCTAATTAAGACTAATAAAAATACGAGGACCAAATTGAGATTCTGCAACAAAAACGATGACCAACAGAGTATTTTAACCTAAAATATTCATTCTCGTCTTATTCAACGATATCAATATCATTTAAAATATTTATTATCTAACATATTTAATGAGAACAATTTCATTAAATAAAACTTAATGAAACAATAATGTTATAAAAAAAAAAGGATAAAAAAGCATTGTTACGATGAATAAGACTAATAACCATATTTTGAAACATCAAATAAAATATTAAGCATTGCATGATTAATAAACGACACAACATTTATTTACATGTTGAATAAATGACATAACATCTACTAGTATACTATATCAAATTTCATTAAAAACATATTTAAATGCAATTACTTTAAGTTTCATATAATGTATTTTCAACATTTGTCAATAAAGAGTCTACACTACATGATAAATAATTTTTAACTAGGATTATATTTGGTGTTTCTAAACATGTTAAACATTATTTGTTTTTCTTTAGGTAAAACCATTGTTGTTGATGAATTACCGATGATTTTTACTAATTCTTGGAAGCATGACTTACATGTGATTTTGTAACCGCGATACCTATTTGCGATTTTACAATCCTCGTTACTTACATGTGATTTGCAAATCCTTGATACTTATCGCTAGTTTGAAAACCCCTAGTACTTTACAAGGAACTTGGAAAAAAAATTGAGGAGTGCCAAATTAAATTTTATATGAAAGTGTAACATAAAGTTTATTATCAAAACAGTATATAAAAAGAAACAAGTTACATTTAGTCAAAGTGGTACTATACGCTCTTTCAATTACTTGAAATCGTTAATAATTTAAAATCTTCAATAATTGAATCAAAACTAAAACTTGTTGAAATATCTCTTTTAATATAGACTATCATACTACTTGCTGAAAATTCAACCTCCATCTTATTTCTCAACCTGTTATTTACTATTTTCATTGCAGAAAACGATCTTTTAGTTGTAGCTGTAGAAATTGGAAAAATCATGATAAGTCAAAGTAATTCATCAATCAAGTAATAAACTTGTGCAAAAATTGAGGACGCTTTCCTATATCACGTTCTAAAGAACTTTCAAATTCATCATATGTAACTTTATAAACTTTAGGGAGATCTTTTTCATTTTCTTCAATTATTTGACTCACATAAAATAGTTTTTCATATTTAGTTGACGTAGATGCATTTTTTTCATCTTCATCACAAGTCTTCCTCTTGAAAAAATGAATTAATTATTTTATTCTTTATCATAATTTTTCTAATATAAATTTATCACCTCTTACCTATTTACTAATGTAATTTTATTACTGTTCAGTATACACAATACACAATTTTATTATATGTAAGAGGTAGACAAATTGTTTAAAAAAAAAGAGTAAAAAGTGAACTTACTCAAAGGGATAAATTTATCCATTCAAAATATTCCTTAAGTCTTCAATTTCATCGTGATATAATTTAATTTTGAAAAAGATGAGAGATTGAAAGTAAAAATTGAGATAGAAAGAAAAAATAGAAAAAAATATGAATGTACTAGACAAAAAAAGAAAAAAGAAAAAGAAGGGAAACTAAAAAGGAAGGGGAAGAGAGAGAAACTAATAAAGAGGAGAAAGAGAGAAAAGAATTCCAAAGAAATAAAACAGGTTTTGAAAATAAGATTTTTCTCAAATTTATATAAATAATATATAAATATTATTTTAAAATATATATAAAAAAAACTATATCTCAAAAAGTTGGAGGATTTACGACTCTCCCATAACAAAGGTTTGTCCGTGTTTACGATGATTTTATAAATTTTTAATAAAGTTAACATCATGTAGACAATGTAGACGTCATAGAAAAACATCATTCACACATCAAAGAAAATTTAATATCGTTGAGTTGGAGGGAGTATATACAATAATTTCTAAACTAAGAGACCAAAAAAGGTTCAAGTTTTGAACAATGACCAATTTCAAATTTTCATTATAGTTGAGAGAAAAAAAAAATCCTTTAAAAAATTGATTTCACATAATTTTTGTTTCTCTCACAAGAAAAAACTAAACTTTTAAGTGCAAAAGTTGTGTACAAACACAATTCAACACCTTTTTGCAACTTTAGATAGACATTTATTATATTATTCAATTAATAATATTAATAAATGTTATTTTGTATTGGTCTTAAGTCATTGTGTCAACATTAAGTTCTAAGACAATAAATTCTAAGATGAAATAAAAAAAATATTGATCAATCAATGAAACACAATTCATATCCATTGGAAATAGCACTAAAATAATAAATAGGATATATTAAAATTTTACTTTCTATCACATTTTATGATATGAGTCTTAAAGTAGTTTATTCCATTTTGTAATTTATCATTTAATTAATCTTTAACTACGAGGAAAGATCCTTTTCAATTATATTTTTAAAGCTAAGTGCTAAGTTATTAACATAATTAAACTTATTATCGAAAAGTTCAACCAAATCATCTTATTTGAATAAAAAAATAGTAAAGTAGTCATGTTTCAATTTGATCAACGTAAATGCAAAGCATATTAAGTCGATTGCTTACTGGTCGGTTGATATTACTTTAAAAAAGGTTTGTATTTATGCAATTAATAATGAATGGGGTCAGTCAGATCCTCTTAGGCAGTGCCAATGGCTAGAATGCCCCAAGATTTTGATGTCCTCTTATGGTTATAGGTTGATTTTTCCTTCTTCTAGTTGAATCATGATTAGGCCAACCCTAATTAAAAGTCCAGATAGAAAACTATAAATACAAGTCAGTCAAAGATATGATTATTAAAATTTTCTCGCATATTTATTACAATATTTATTACTATAGCCAATCAAATCATTGATCACTCAAGCATTAGAACCTTTTTAACAAGTACATTGATTGACGGAAGGACCAAACAAGTGATAGGAAGACCCGATGAATAACTACAATGAAGAATCAAAGACCAAACAAATGATTTTAGTAGAGGTCTGAGTTCCTATACCCGGAACACTAGGTAAAAATATATTGATAACAAAAGTGGTTGAATAAGTAAATTTTGACTATAAAAAAGATTGAACAAAATATTAATAACAAAATAATTAAAAACAATAATTACTAAAATAATGAAATAGGTAGAGTTGAATATAATTTAATCTAACGCTTTTCTAATTTGCAAATATCAATAAATTAATTCATATAGACAAAAAAATTGTCAATAAGATACACATAATCAATTCTATCAAATTTATCATAAGTGATGATTTCAATGAATGAAAAATTTTAATCATCATCCTTCATCATTTTAATATTATATTCTTTGAGTGCAAATTAGAGTAATAAATGAAAAGCAAAATTAAAATATACAATTCATTATTTTAATATTATACCATTGACTACAAATTATGGTCGACCATTAGATAATATGTTTTCCTATTCAACCATAAAAACCACTTGTCAAAGCACATTTTTTCCAAGAAAAAAACATTGTTTTTACAAAGTTAATGATCGGATAGAGTTATGATAGGAAGGTAAATGTAAGAATCTAAGAATAATTATGGGTGAGATTGTCATTGACAAAAAAAGCCAAAATTAAAGTGGATACAAAGAAATAGAAAAGGAAACAAATTTCGAATATCACAGCATGATATTTTATCATGTGGATTGTGAAATACATTCTTAAAAGTGTCATACACATAAACGATGAATAAACTATAATTTATAATTGGAAAAAGACATACAAATATTGTTTTGCCTACCGAAACACACGCACAAAGAAGTATGAAAAGCAAAAGGAAGCATTCAAATAAATAAAAAGAGGGGATAGAACATGAAGTCGTGAATTGTACTTCACTCCAAAGGAAGTGTGATGATAATTTCCATCTCATTAATCTGTGAAAAAAAAATCATTGAGAAGGGAATGTGATAACAAGAGAGAAGAAAGGAAAAGGAAGGAACCAATTGAGTTGAGACAAATACATGGCATGCATCTATTAAACAGCCAAATAGAAAGACGTGAGAGAACACATAAGATGGGTGGAAGAGATTTTATTTATTTATTTATTTTTATTTTATATTTTTTTAATATTGTTTTAATGAAGTTTTATTATTATATTGTGAAAAGAGGACAGGGCCAACTCAAGCATTTGGTTAAACCAAAACTAATTATAATCTCCAAACCAATCCTAAGATCCCATGAATGAATCCTACGACCGAAGACCCACCACGCGCCCTTGACCACACCAAAGTATTCATTCATAACCATCACATTCATCACTCTCGTCTTCATTTCCTCACCCTTCTTTTGTTTTTTTGTGTTTTTATTTTTGCTCTGTTTCACTTCTTTTAGGGTTTCAAAGTCTCCCATTCATTCTTCCCTTCCAATTGAAACCCTCCGTTCATTCGCAACTCGATTTCCTCACCTCGATTCCCAGTATTCTCGCTCTAGATTTCTGGTTACGCGATTGCTTTCTGATGCTGTGCCAATTTCAATTTCTTTGCCGTTTGCGAGGGCTGGAATCGGTTGTGGATAGCTGCCAATAACTTTTTTCTGTTTCGTTTCTTTATCACGAAAGAGGAGGTGCAGCTGTGGAAGTGTTTCGAGGTTCAGTAGACAGTGGTTCATGGAGATTATGATTTGAAGTAACCCTAGACTGGCCTGTAGGTTCGTGTTTTTTGGTGATTGTTTTGGGAGTGTGATTACTCGAGAGTTTTTGTTTTTTTGGGGGGCGTGATTGGAGAAGGGAATGGAGAATGGTCACGATGGGAAATTGGCCGAGAAATTATCCGGCTTGAGTGTTAACCAGCACGGTCAACAAGAAGTTCATGACCAATCTAACCTCTCATCTAACAACAATGATAACTTGTATCAGGTCATGAAGGCTGTTGAAGCTGCCGAGGCCACTATAAAGCAACAGGTACTCTGGTTTCCGCACGTTCTTCGTTAAAAGTGTGATTCATTGGGTGGCGCTTGTTCATTATTTTCGTACGAGGTTTTATCATTAATTTGTATTGCCATGCGGTCCAATTTCAATGTTTTGATTATGCTTATTTAATTGTGTATTTGCGTTTATGTGCTGTGGCGCTTGCTTGGAGTTTTTGTAACTGACTATCCTTTAGGTATTGAAAAGCCAAAGGTTGAATTTGGGTCTACAATAACATTAGGAACCCTTATCAGTAGGGATAGAGTATGACTGGTAACCAAGATCTTAAATTGTAGTCTCAGTCCTCGATGCTGTGGAAAATTACAGACAAATTCACTCTATGCAGACACAAATGTGGTCGATGCTGCCACAAGTGTGGTGGCTTGTGTTGCTGTTGTGGACATCCCAAAAACCGAAACGTTGTTGCTGAAATTGCAATCATTTTTAAAAACTTGCTTGCATTTAATTATAAGATGATGTGATATATGAACCTCATCTGTCGTCCCTCTTGATTCTTTCTCCCTTCCCCTCTTCTGCCTTGATTGCTCCAATGGGGTTTCAACTTCTGTTATGCCCTTAAAAGGAGAGTGCTGTCCCCTTGCAGTTCTGGTTTTAGGTTCACTTTGGTACAATGAAATGGTGGCTTCTTTCATATCTACCATGTTAGACAAGGTATTAATAGTGCAACATGTATCTTTTGACAGGTAGAAGAGAATGACCGGCTTAAGTCTGAACTTCTGAGTAAAGTTAAGGAATTGGAAAAATATGTAAGTTTTGTATTCCGTGCTGGCATCTGCTTCATTTATTGAATGTTTATTCTGTTTGTTGTAATACAGGCTTTCTTCTTGTTTTCATTTGATTGCTTGGTTGTGTACTATTTGCTTTCTGTCTCTCTGCTTTTTTCAATCTTAATTCCATTTTTGCTTGGGTTAGAATTGCTAACTGGAACAATTTTAGCTGAACTGAGGACACTATTTGGTTTTCAAATGTCCAAGCTCTAGATTATCAGACAATGATAGACTACTTATATTTGTCCAAGATTGTATATGTAATGTGAGTGTTTTGGATTATTTTGTTTTCATTAACTCATAGAAGATAGTTACAAGGAGTTTAGATGGTAAGTGGTCCTTCTTAATGTAAAAAGAAGACATAAAAAGAGGAAAAAAAAGGGAACAAAAATGGTGTAAAGCTTCCCAATCCCTCAACATATATTGCGATTATATTCTAATTTTTTGGACAAGCAATTCAAAAAGCAGAAGTAATTTGAAAGTAAAATAAAAAATTACCAGTTAAACACCTTGTTATTTTAATAATAGGCTTATCCTAACTAAGAGAAAGTTGTAATGTTCTCTTGGATACAGCGGTTTCCACTATTATCTTTTCTTATATGTCCACGTATCCATCATCCATGGATCAACATTGACCTCCTTATTATGCTACATTTATTTTCTTTTTTGCTTTTGTTGGTGCTTCACTGCTCAGAATTCTCCATGTTAGAGAGCATCACTATTTTTGGTCTTATAGCTCTTTGGTAGAATTTTCCTTTGGAAGGGGGTTTTTGACTACCGATTTCCTATAATCTCTGAAGCTTTTCAAATTTAATCCACCCAACTTGAATCTTATTTGTGACATGACCATCAAAATCCTTATCACTCCTAAGCTGGACTCAAGAAGGGCAGTGATGATTTTCAGATTATTACTGTTGTACACCTAGAATGCAACAATGAACAAGGGGCAGAAACTGATACCATGTAGGAATAGTTCTTGCACTTGAAGAAGTGCTATAGTCCATGCACATAATGTAATGTGATGAAGCAAATTCAAGAATTGAATTATGTGCTTCATCTGCAAAATCAAGATGTCTACTCCATAAAGCAATGCTTTTCCATGAAATTAGATTCTAAAAGTTTATCCTCCATTAAGTTTCATAAGTGTTTTATTCTCTTTTTGTGATCTACGACTCTTGAAAATGTAACATTATTTTTGATAAAATATGAAATATTATTTGAGAGGAGTAAATAGATTCTTAAAAGCACTAACTTAGAAAAAAACTGCTAAAATATCTTGTGCACTTTTTGCTTTTTGGGCAGAGGAAAAAAGAATCAGTGGAGCAAAAATCAGATTTGGTTGCTCCATGGAAGGAACGAGATCACAGATCTTATGAAGCTCATCAATCTGGTCCTTCTATAGGTATTTGAGTATATCAGCTGAATGTTTACAGGGGCCTCTTTTCTAGCTGATCTTACCAGTATAACTAATTGTCCATCAATAACAAATTTCAAATGGATGCAGCCAGAGGCAATACGGGTGACCATTCCGATAGCAGTCAAATAAACGGAACATTGAGAGTGCAGCCAAACGACCAGTTGCCTCCGGATAATATAGGCTACTCTCAGTTGTCTTCACCATCTACAAGGTCAGTCTCTCCAAGCAGGTATGTCATGTCTTATTTATTCTATTCATAAGTAGTGTTGAAGAAGGGTTGTGTAATTTTGGAATCCTGTATTTGCCATAGGCATCTACTGGAAGGAGATCATGATCCTAGATTTAATTCACCTCAGCATGGTTTGATGCCTGTGGCTGAAGCAAATAATAAAAATAATAGCTTATTGAAGCAGGTACTTCCTTAAGTTCCAAATTTCATATTTAATAAGAGGTCAATATTTCTGGAGTCATGTGTATTTATTTATGATCTGGCTATTAAGATTCAGGAACATGAAGAAGAGATCATCCTATTAAGGAAACATCTTGCAGATTATTCTGTAAAGGTAAAAGGTGTACAATTTATTTAAGCTGTTATGCATATATCTTTAGAGAATATTTTGCCTCAATGTCCATTTTAGTGTCTGATAATCTGTCCATTTTTTTAGGAAGCGCAAATACGCAATGAAAAATATCTCTTGGAAAAACGCATTGCATATATGCGTCTGGTATGCATGAAATTTTGTTGACGGCTGTGAAATTTCTTAAGCATCTTTATTCTTTACCTTTTGATCTTTCCTTGTATTTGATTGAGCATATGCTCAAATGAATCATTTGTAATATCGCTGCTAGGCCTTTGATCAACAGCAACAGGACCTTGTAGATGCTGCATCAAAAGCTTTGTCATACCGACAAGACATTATTGAAGAAAATATACGTCTTACATATGCATTACAGGTTATTTTTCCTACCTGTTTCCTCGTTATTGGTGTGTTAAAATTTGGATGGTTTCTATAAGTATTTTCAATGAGTCTCCATGGACAGTAACTTGTACTGTTATGTGTTTCAGAATCGGTTTTTAAGTTTTTGCATTTTCTTTTTCTTGCCAGGATGCACAACAAGAAAGATCAACATTTGTTTCATCTTTGCTTCCACTTCTTGCAGAATACTCTCTGCAGCCACCTGTTCCTGATGCACAATCCATTGTTAGCAATGTCAAGGTCAGCTTTGATATGTTTCCTTTAAAATTAAGTGATGCTTCTACCCTTATATAAACATTTAATAGTATAATCTACAAATATTCTTATATAAACACTTAATAATCTTCAAATATGACACTTGAATGTCTTTAAGTCTCTCTCTCTTATGCTGCCTAGAAGAAAAACCCTTGAGGCTTTACTATGTTGAATGAAATAAGACTAATGGAGGTAGTCAGAGATATTCATGAATCTGACTTCTCTTTTCCTCATTTTACATAAATTTTACGCTGGGCTCTGTTTTTTATCAATTAAATTACATACGAATAAAGAAAAAACGTATTGAATTACAGAAACAGAATAAACGAAGACTCAATGACTGTATTTTCTCTTAATACAATGCAATAGCTGGTGAATATCATGGAATTAGATTGGAAAGATATGGAATACATAGATACTTAATTCAGAAAGCATGAGATAAAATGTATATTTATTTCCAAATGAAATAAAATAATTGTGATAATGATTTCAAGACCTGTCTTCCTTATGGTTAACTTAAAAAGGCAAGCCAATAAAATCCGTGCTAACCCATGATTCAACTCAGCGTTTGAAGGTCTTTATGAGGAAAATTAAAGGAATTGGGAAGAGTTAGCGAAAAGAATAATTCCATAAAATGCCATTGTTTGAATTTCAACACAAGAAATAATTATGTTAATGTTGAAAAGATTTCAAAAAATGATAAATTTCCATTCCTGTTGAGACCCAAGAGAACTGAATTACAAAAGTTGAGATGGCAAAGATGATAGTGTTCCAGTGACAGTGGGTTTCCGGCCGTGTGACCTGTTTTTTTATTTTAATTTTTAATTGAGATCTTTTGAGTCATTACATTGCTTCAATTCAATGGATGAGATTTGGTGTGTTGTGCCACTATCCAGTGTTGCTATTGTAGAATTGTAGTATCTTTCTGATTTTTTGATCATGTTCTTAATTTATCAGACAAATATATTACCCCTTTTGTACCTTAGACTTGTCTATAGAATCTGTACGTGCACAGAATTATAATTAATTTATATTTTTCCTTCTCCTTTATGGTATCAAGGCCCTAGATATACTCTTGGTCCTATCGTCCTGGTTTCTAGAAATGGAGGGAGGACCAAGGGACTTATCAGAATGACTAAGTGGAGTGTCATAGTGTAGAGCCATCTAGAAGTTAGCTCTTGGTGAACTGAGATCCTACATCAATTACAGATATGATCTTAGTATAGTCAATAAGGCTTACATAATTTTCACCTTATATGCTAGTGCTGTGTATGTGTTATGTCTTAAGCTCAAATTCTCAGTGATATTTTAAGAATTTGATTTATACAATGATGTGTGGTTTATATGGTTGATCTTACATAGTTGTGTAAGGTTACTGCTGCTGCTTTTGTTTTGTCTTCCATTATCTGTGGTGGGAGGAGTATGAAAGTGAAGTTGTGCACCTCCGATTTTCTCGAGTAGTGTCGGATATATTACATGGAAAAGTCTTTTGGATCTCTCTGTATGAAAGGTCGTATGGTGATTATTGAAAGTGTTGTCTCTTTGTCCTCTTTTTTTGCAGGTTTTGTTTAAACATTTGCAGGAAAAACTTCTTCTAACAGAGGTATGTCGGGTAGAACTTGAGTGTGTTCTATTCTTTAGGCACTTTTATAGTTCGATTTATGGTTCAATAGAATCTGTGCTCAAGTTTAGTTTCACTAGGCAGTAGATGTTGCTGAAATTTTGAAATGTTTACTTTCCCTTTTTCGTAGAGGAATTGATTTTATTGGTTATATTTGTCTCTTACAGTCAAAGCTAAAGGAGTCACAGTATCAATTGACACCTTGGCGTTCGGATACAAACCATGCTAATGTTGCCACACAATCTCAATCGATTGGTGCACCTTTGGCAAATTCTGTATGTTATTGTGTAATATTTGTCCCATTTATTTGACATGCTTAAACAAAATTCTAATAATAGCATTTTTTATCAGAATAGAAACAGCCTTGAACTGGTACCCCAGCATATGTATTCTCAAGTAAAGCCTCAGGTCTCTGTTGATGCTCAGGCAGGCACTGATTGGGATCTATTGGGTCGCCACCAGAATGACTTCAGTGGTGGTGTGGCAACAAGTGTTGATGATTTGGGGAGATATTCACCTCTTGCAAGCAGGTGAGCCTGGTCAAATGGAGACTGCTACTGTGAACTGAATGTATTGGTGGGTTCTGTTTTCATGGTATCTTTGTTAAAGTGGTCCTGATGCATGAAATTGTTTTGTTTCATTTGACTGAAGTGGATGTGGATAAACTGTTCTTAACGGATGAAATGTTATTATTTAAACTTGGAGACTTGTCTCCATAACGTGACATGCGACTTTTATGGCTCCATCATTATGTAAACCAATATTACTGTCATTGTTATCGGAAAATGTAAAGGCTGACTATATTTTCTATTGTTCTTCAAATAACTGTCTTAGAAAAAAATAACTTGTGGTTTGTAGATTGTTAGGATCTCACATTGACTATATATATTGGAAAAGTAGATCTTATAAAGGCTTGGACAATCTGTATGTGAACTAGTTTTTAGGATTTATGTTGGGCCAACTCAAATTTATGATGCTATTAGAGCTTAGCATAGATGTGATCTTGGGTCCCCTTACCTGTCCAAATTTCTACTTGGCCTCGTGGTTTTCCTAGTGCACTAAAAAACGAATTCTGCAATCTCCTTGTGGTAGATATTCAATCTTCAGGTGTGAGGGGATTACACATCTAGTAAAGAATATAGATATGGCCGAAGTAGAGCTTATAAAGGTTGAGACAATTCTCATCTCATGAGCTAGTTTTGGGGTTTATTAGGCCTGACCTAATTCAAGACAAGTATGCAATTATTGAGGTCTTGAATGAAATTTTTTTTGTGACATTTAGCTGCCATTGGAACAGTGATTGATGTGTGCATTTAGCTGTCCTGTCTGTTTTAAACTATAAAGTAGGAAATTCAATTAATATCCTCTGTATTGTTGCAAATTGCTAGTGGTACATAGTATTGTTCTAACTGTAGATTGTGGTATAATTGGCTTTGATATCTAGGTTTAAAGTTGGCATAGACGACTTTTTTTCTGCAGTCTTACATGTAGGCTTATATAAAAATTGTTCTTAAGTGTTACATGTTTGGTAGCTCAGTTCTTATTATTGATTATCTTTGTTGCCTGTTGTAGAAAATTTATTCAAGAGCAGGTTGCTTAGTTAGCAATGTGTGCCTTAGGATGATATATTGTTCTGATAGCCCAGGTGTTCCAATATAGATACAATGCATTTTTGCTTGGTTTGAGAAAAAAATGGTCATCTAGCTCGCTTGTTTCATATCACCTAGAATCTTGGTCTCTCACAGATTGTTATTAAATTTTGTTGATAAAAATAGAAATTCTCCCTTGGTTTGTGTCTTACAATTTGAGAAGGGCTGTAATTTGTTAGGGAGTCTTTTAATAAAATAATAAATGCTGATTTATATGATTTCTCACTTTCTGTTTATCCATCTTTTCTTTGTCATAATTTCCTGAAGTTGAACTAAGTTTATCAGCAGGTGTGCATTTTTTAGTTTTGATATTCAAGTAGTAATGAAAACAGGATGATAAAATTTGACATTCTTTGGGCTGTTGGAAAATGACATCTTTGCTCAATTATATTGGTCATTTCATTTCACAGGAATTTATCATCCCGTGACGCATCCACCCACCTGGTGGTTACTCAGGGTGATACCCATCCTGCACAGTATGGAGAGGAAATGACTAACAAACAGGTCACATTTCGTGACCCTGTGAGCAACACTGAAGTTGATGATCCCGATGGAGATGGAACTCATAGTGAGAGAGAAACACCTGCTAATTGGAGTTCTGGCAACACTCCTTACACAACCACTGTTGATGATCCCGGTTCTTCATATTCTCCTTATTTACCACCAGTTCTTGAAGAACCTTCGTCTTCTTTTTCTGAGGGTAAGAACTAATTGCCTTTTAAGCTTTACTATACATTCATAGCCTTGCTGTTGGCTATCGAAAGTTAAAATAAATTATGCTGCAGCTGCAGATGAAGATCCACTGCCGGCTATAGAGGGACTTCAAATTTCAGGTGAAGCCTTTCCTGGAAGGGAACTTCAGGCATGTGGATACTCCATCAATGGCACTACAAGTTGTAATTTTGAGGTGCATTTTATTTTTGAATAATTTGGATCTTGTTTCTTCTTGCTTGGTTTTCTTAAAGATTTTTCCATTATGTAGTATTCATGTTTGATATCTATTCTAAGCATTTGACAATTGACGTTACCTTGTGTCCCTGTTGGACTACCAGTGGATTCGGCATTTGGAAGATGGTTCCTTTAATTATATTGATGGTATTGTTATACTTCTGCATAGGATTATATTTTCCTTTTCTTCTTGTTTGTGATGAACTCAGTCATGATTTGTTTAACATATAGGGGCGAAGCAACCTGCCTATCTTGTCAATGCTGATGACGTTGGTACATTGCTTGCCATTGAAGTCCAACCCCTGGATAACAGGAAGCGCAAGGTACTTTTTTTCCTCCTAATATAATGGAAATCTTACACATGTATGCAAAAAGAAAAGGGAGCCTTTATAATGTGGAAAGCCATCTGGGCAACCCAACAACGAATTAATAATTTCAAGTACTGGCAACCAGTGACTACTATTTGTAATTTTAATTGATCATACTGTTCATTTGGGTATATTGGGGTTTGAGGTTTGAATGGCTACTTTTTATAATCTTGGTGAATTCCGTTTCTCACTTTGGACATTGGGTATAGGTCCGAGTCAAACCACATCAATTTCCTTGTCTCTCCAATTCCCTTTGTTTTGCGTTTACCTGATTGCTAAAGGAGTTATCTAATCACTATCTTTCTTTCCAAGAGAATTTCTCTTGATAATACCCCGACTCACTGTCTTGGCAGTGTGGTTCATGACAATCTGGCATGAAGAGACATCAAAGACTGATAAGCTAGGTTGTCATAGGTTTATTCATTTAAAATTTTCTATGTATTTGAGTTGAGAAGTCCACATAAAGCAACTTGAACATCTGTACTTTATTTGTGTAAGAACATGCAGATTTCTTTATTCATCAATTCACCCAAGAAAATCCTTTACCATTGGGATCATTAGCATCCTGTTCTTGAGTGAGATTGAAAATCTGCTAGGTGTTCTCAAAGAGGGTATATGTAAGGTGAGATAATAACTCTAAATGCAAACTAACTCTAAATCACTTGGATGCAATTTGTGGGGTTCTGTATTGTGCATTGGGGGAAACATGGACAATGTTTCTTGGCAAACATTTGGGTTAAGACTCAAAACTTACTAAAGGAAATAGACATTGAGAGAAAACCAAACCATCCATGTGATATGTAGGAAAATTATAGCCAAATTCGCCAAGCACATTAATGTCTTCTACTAGTTCCCCTACCATTGATCAGAGTCTGAAATCAAAGAGGCTCTGATAGGTATGAGCGCAGAAAAGATGAAAACATAGACAAACTGGATGAAGGAATACAGGAGGGTCAAATTAGTGGAAACAGTACAGTCCACTGTTTTTTCTCTTATGGTTGTTTCGTCTTTTGTCTAATACAAAACTTAACCGCCAAGTTTCCACAGTTGCATGTGAAATAGCTGCTAGATTTCATTTTTATTTTTTTTATAACAAATTAGCAGTAAGAGAAAATTTCCAACTGATATGTAAGCTGTACTCTCCAAAAATTGAGGCAGACAATGTGGGATTTCCTAAAACCCCACTCCACAAGTACTTGTCAAATTAGGTGGGTGAGCCTTCTAGAATTAGCAATTGCTAAGATGAGATGTAGACTCCGATGCAATGTCAGATTTTATCTTAAAACCAATTGGTATTAAGTGAAGTTGCCCAACATATATATAATCCAAGAATTGAGGTAGGCAATGTTGGATTTTCGAACAATAGCTGTGCATTTTCATACTGTACAAAAGAAATTTGAGGATAGAAAAGAAAAATAAAATAGTAATGCATCAACTTAGACCCAAAAATTATGAGCAGTCAATTTAGTCTCTAAAATTATATAAATGTCATTTTATTCCTTTGAATTATCAAACCATGACCATTTAAGTCCTTGAAGTTATCAAATGACTGATATTTTAGTCGCTAAAATTACTGCCATAAGGACTAAAATGACTTTTCTTTGGTGATTTTAAGGACCACAATCACATTTTTTGTAATTCTAGGGACTAAATTTCTGGTCCTTGTAATTATGTGGATTGAATTGATGGATTACCTAATGGGGTTATTGGAGGAAGAAGGGTCATACTTTGACAGAGGAAGAAGAAAGGGGGAAGGTGTAAAGAAATTATTAGGCACACATTTTTGACACAGAAGCATCTCCACTGGAATTTTTGCCTCGTTATTGAGGGAATGACATTTAATATTCCATTTTATTATTTACAGAAGTGCTTTAACCATTGAAAAGAAATCCAAATTTTTGAATAAAACAGGGACTAGAAAAAAAAGTATTACTAACCAAAACAAAAACTGACCTATTGTATAGGGACTAAATGTATTAAGCTTGTATTTTAGTTGCATGCTAGTCTGAAAGGACTTATTCATAGGTAAATTTGGCTGGAATTTACTATCAAGGAGCTACGAAATCTAACATAACTGAATTCCTTATTCTTAAAACTTTTGGTGTGGCTGGGCATCCAGCTAGGATCCCTGGTAACAGACCAGTCTTATGTATTGCTCCTTCTACTGGATGGCTCAAATGCAACAGTAAGGGGCTGCCTAGGCTCTCTGGGTACTGCTGCCTGTGGGAGTATATTTTGGAACAAAACAACATCAATTATGGGCTATTTTTCTCAATTCCTTGGGTGCAATTTGCCTTATATGCAGAAATTATGGGTGCTATTTTTAGAATCGAGAATGCTTTCACCAAAGGATGGTTTAGGCTCTGATTGGAATGTGATTCTCAGTTAGCTGCCCAGGCTTTTAAAAATTCAATTATTGTTCCTTGGAGATTGATAAGTGGATGTCTTTACGACATGGAGAAGACAAAACATACAAATATTCATGTTACTCGTATCTTTAGGGAAAGAAACTTTTGTGCGGAAAAGTAAGCCAATTTTGGTATTAGTGCACAGTTCTATACATGGTGGGATAATATACCTTCCTTTGTAAATCTGGTTTTTCCAGAGATAGATTTCAACTTGTTATAGGTTTTCTTGGTAGGTCTTGGTCTAGTCTTTTCACTTTTATTTTTTCCCCTTTATTGTATGGATTGGGGTGCTGCAGATGGTTGTTGTTAGTTGTGTTGCCAACATAGCAATGAACATTTGATACTTTAGCTCTACCATTTTATTGAAAGAAAATGGATTAAATATGTTTTTGGTTCCTTAACTTTCAGTGAAAATTGAAATGAGTCCATCTTTGAAACTTTGGACTAATTTAGTCTCCAATTTTTAGAAATGCGTGAATTTAGCTCTTTTAATCAAGTTTTGTTAAATTTATTTGACGTTTCTCAACTAACATTGAAGCAAAAATGTGTCCAATGGTGTAAACAACTCAAATTCTATTATGAAATGTGTTTAAAACGACAAATAAACTTAATAAAATTTGGTTAAAAGGACTAAATTCATACATTTTTAAAGCTAGGGGACTAAATTTAGCCAAAGTTTCAAAAAGGATTTTACTTTTTAGTGAAAGTTAGTGGACCAAAAACATATTTAACCCTATTTTAGTTGTAAATTAAACTTTTCATATATATTTTTTTCATTATACAAACATTTTCAATGTTATATGCTGTATTTTTGAGTTAAAAATAAGTACTTTGATATTTTAATATTGTGGGTTCGGTGTGCTTAGCATAGGAGTATTGTGCATAATGCTTATTAAAGTACTTAGCTATTCTGTATATATACAACTGTAGTATGTAGTCAGAGCTGTTAGCGATAGGTAACAGTGACCTTATGTAACCTTTTCGGGAAAGGGCTAGCTATACATACTTGTGTGAACTTCTCTTTCCACTAGTGAAATGAATACCATCCAGTTTGTTAAACGTTTCTCTTCTGTTCTGTCCGTCTAACATGGTACAGAATAAGTAATTTCATACTCTAATAATGCTTAACAAGTAACTTCTGATGTGGGAAGCTAAATCACGATTCATGGATGTGTGTTTTGTAAATTGAATTAGACAGCATTTCTTTTTCTGCTAATGGTTGTCTAGCCTTTTATTATACTGAATCTTGTGCATTCTTTGTGATTGTAGGGAGAACCTGTGAAGGTTTTTGCCAATGATAGCAAAAAGATCACTTGTGGTGAGTATATGTATCATAATATTATGATGTTCAGTTGTTGCTACCTGCTGTGTAACTTGAAAGATATACTTTATAGAGAAGTGTTATGCATTAGGGTGATTTACTGTAAATCTGTGATTATGCTCCCGTCATTTGTCATGTCATCACGTGTTGTAGAAAAAGAAAAACATGTATAAAAGGACATGATGGTTGTTGTGACTAGTGAGAAGGAAATTGTTATATTTGTGGTATGTTTTATAGTTAGGAGGTAAGGAAAGGGGTTCAAGAGAGAAGGAAGGGTGAGACAAGATGGTAAGCCCTACCCTAAATATTGGAAAATATCAGGGACCTAAATATCTTCCACACTCGTTCACTTGACCTCTGACTCACGAGACTGTACTGAGTCCATTGAGTTCTTTCGAGTCTGGTTTGAGTTTTCTGAAAAACAAGTTTACACACGAGTTCATTCAGGACCCAACAACACTGGACTTCTGAACCCAGAAGGGTTTACAACGTGGTTATCAAACTCTTGGGTTAACCTGTTAACCCTTTCAAGTTTATGAGTCCAGTGTTGGATCACAAGGAACTCGTGCTCTAGAGTCATTCTAGAGCAAACTCAATGAACTTGGTACAAACTCGCGAATCAAACGTTGATGAACAAGAGTGGAAGAAAATACCAAAATGATCTACACATTGGTCATTTAGTTTACTATTATGATTTAGGTTGCGATTCATACTTGGATGTTCGTCTTTCAAAATCTGTTCACCTTCGTCGTCACCTCTCCTCTTCTCTCACCTTGTCATCACATTCTGTCCTTGCCATTCTTGCCATCGCTTTGCCTTGCCATTCCTTAGCCTCACCTAGACATCGTGTTTGTGCTCATTTTTTGTTGCCCTTTTTTGGTTCGACCTGTGGTTGGAGGGAGGGTTTTCAATTTGTGGCTTTGTTCTTTTAGAAGCTGTGGCTTAGTTTATTTAGGGTGGTGTTTTCAATTTGGGGCTGAATTTAATTAGGGTTCTGTTTTTATCTTGTGGCTTCAATTTAATTAGGATTTCGTTTTCATTTTATGGCTTCAATCTAATTTCCGTTTTATTTTTATTTTGGATTTGCATTCAGTCTCGATTCGGGTTCATGCATGTGGAATTTGTATCATGAATGTTTATTTATTTTTTGTTGAATTTTCTTATGAAATAGACTTTTACAACTCTACGAGTTGAGTTTATAGATAGATCTTCCACGAGTTTAGATAAACTTTCGAATTTGATAAACTTGGTTTATGGGTTAACCGTAGAGTTTGATAACCATGCTCATGGCTACAGGTTGCTGTTCTCAAAACATGACAAATATTTCTGATAAAATATCTTGGCTGCTATTAGAGAGATACTGATGAGTGTTGATCTAAACTAAGGGGGTTTGATGTAGATAATTCAGTTAGTGTTGTTTATTAGATAGGTAGTAAGTGGACTGTTAACTAACTACTTGTAACTGTACTGTAAATAGCAATATAGTATTGTGATACGTAGAAAATGAACATTAAGCCTAACTCAATCTGTCAATAATTAGCTTGCAAGTGAGGTTTGAATGCACTTATATATTACAATTTAGTTGTATATTTAGTTGATATGAGATTTCTAACACACTATCCCACTCTGAGAACTTGACATTTTAAGCGTGAGACTAGATATTTCTGGATGTCATGATAGGCCTATTAAATCTTGTTAGAATGTTGACTTTAAGCCTAACTTAACTCATAAAACTAGTTTGCAAGGTGAGATTTACACCCACTTATATATTATAATTTGGTTATATATCTAACCGATGTGGAATCTTCAATTGAGACAAATAAGTATAAGGAGGGATATTATTTCAACTTTTATGCATTCATTGGGCTGAAGATATCAATTTTTTTTTTAAATCATAATATAAGACTTTATTAGAATAAGAGATTAGAAGCAAGGAGGATAAATATTGTCCAGAAAAATTAAAAACAATTTAGTCTTAACTGACCTGTCTGCTTTGGACGTGTCATACATGTCTTGATTTGAATAGTGTTATAGCTTTTTCTTTTGTCTCTCTTTTTATCTTCCTATATTGGACTGCAATTTCTGACCAGTCATAAATAGTTTATTGAGTTATTCTCCTTTCGTATTTGTTTTCAGATCCTGAAATGCAGAACCTCATAGAAAAGGCTTTTTATAGTGGACATGCTTCATATAGAGTTTCTCATTCGGTAATCCAATGAAAGTAGTTTTCATATTGCTATGATTTTCCTTCAAATGTCAATGTCAAAATATTATTTTACCTATTAGTCTTGTTTATGAAGAACTCCTAACAGTTTCATTAATATTTTTGGCTTGATATTTCAGACTGGATATCTTAATATATGGGAACCAGCCACATTGGCCATCAAGAGGGAAGGTTACAGTATCAAATGCAGTGGACCAAATGGAGTTGTTATAACAGAAAAATTTTCACCGTCCACCCAAGTATGATGGTTTATTCTTTGATATTCTGTTTGAATATTTACCTAGATTATTATTTAGGAAACTAAGTATAATTCATGTAATTCCCTTTTTTTTTTTTTTTATATGAAATCTATTATTTACTCTCGTGAAAGTTCCTTATGCTAAAAAGAACTCAAGTCTCACGTGGCTAAAAATAGATTCTGAAAAGTTTACGTAAGTGAAGGACAATCCTAACAACAAAAACTGATTTTGTAAGATTGAGTTAGGCTAAATCTTTGATGAAACATGCTGGCAGTGTGGCCTAATGTTTGAAAATGATAATTATAACAACACACCATGTTTAATCTCAGGGCAATTAGGTTTATCTGAGCATATTTAGTTATCTAGAATAATAGTTATGTTGTGATTACAGACTACCAGAAATCGTAAGACGCATTAAACTGCAAAAGATTTGTCTTTTCAACTTTATGGACTGTGTTGGATGAACCGAGTTTTCTCATCAGATAGATCATTCATGTACCCTGCTTATTTCTCAATAATAGAACTTTTTAAATAGTTAATTTAAATTCTAAGTAGTCCCCCATGTTTTTTTATCTTTCTTTTTCATTTATTAATAAATTTTTGCATGTGGAAGCAGATGATTGTTGTTCTTTAGAATCTCAGCATAGTGGAGATGTCAAAGTGCATAGTGGTGATGTCTAACATGAATTAATAAAAAAATAAATAAATTCTAAGAAGTATGATGTTGCCAAGTTTGTGATTGTCTGTTGAACTCTCTAACCTTTGGCTGGAGTTATCTCACCTGATAGATACCAGGAAATCCAAAAAGAGTTTGTGAAGTTGACAATGAATAATTTTTTAACCTTATTTATTTCTTGATGACAATTTGTTAATTGTTGAAAAAGAATTAAACTGTTTAGATATATTATATTTAATGATCTTGAGTGGTTTGCTAAATTTTATATATCCACTCTTCATTTTCTTCTGTAGGTTGTGATTCCATATGGACACGCTTCAGAATTCATTATTATTGGTTCCAGTGGTTCTGAACACCTTTTAAAAGCAGAAAACAACTCCACGGATATCAGTGGGTAAGTATTCTCACGGTTGTCTTGTTGTAATAGTAATTGAGTTGCACATATGAAATGTTCTTGTGCAATATTTCTTCATTGACTGGAAAAAAGATCATATTATCTCATTGTTGTGTTTTATTACTTGCTAATGAAAAGGGATCATATTAAATGGAAAACCTTTGTTTTAATGGTCTGTTAGGTAAGAATGTATGCTTATGGAATATTTTTTTTTGGAGCAATTCTTAGATGCAGTTTGGCTTTTCTCTCTAATTGAGTAATAAGATCTGGGTTGACTTGACTTGGCCTGAGAGAGTTACTGGGCGTTTCATATGCAAATGTTTCAGCATTGACTGGAAAACTGATCCCCTCATGAGATTTCACTATCTTGCTTTGTTTTATTATCTGCTTATGGAAAGTGATCGTGTTAAACAGAAACCCTTTTTTTTATTATGTATGAATGTGTGTATGAATAATTGGATATTCTTAGTTGCAGTTAAGTTTTCATTTACATAATTGAGTAATAATACATATATCTGGATTGACTTGACATGAGATAACGGCGTAACTTTTAAACTTGAACTAACCTAAAACTTCAAAGTTTTGAACCCTTTTGAAGACACTAGAAAGTCCTATCTCCGTTCTCTCTCTGAACAGTCTCTTGGATAGAAAATAGCCGTAGGCCTCTTTGGTTCTTGATGTTTTTTGATAAACGAGACTTCATATCAGTTGCCAAACATGATTTTTGTGCCTGTTGTTGGTTACTTCTGCATCATTCGTTAAATTTAATACTGGCCTCGAGCAAAATTTTAATAATTTTCTTCTGTAATAATATACTCCTTTAATTTTTGTAATCTTCATCACCAAAAGTTCGCTGCAATTTTGAGAAAATAATTCCAGTTCTTCTGTCAGTTTTGGATGACAAAGGCAAATACATTTTTGGCTGAGGATGACAGTTAATTTTTGTTCTCTGTTAAAAGCCGGTGAAGATATTCTTCATAATATATTTGAAAAATTCTATTCCTTTTTTAAATACCGCTGCTCCTCACTCTCAACTTTGTGCAACCTCAATTGTGTAGACTATTATGGAGAAAGAGAACGAGACAAGTGAATAAACTTGTATTATGTTAATTTTATTTGATTTAAAATGCGTTTGGAAATTGGAATTTTTTTCTTATCTCTCAGCAATAAAGAGAAATTACCTTTTTAATCAAGAGAAGTGTCCTAGGTCAAGGTTTATATTGTTGCAAATTGCAGTTTGTAATCTTGTGTGATTTGTTTATTTCTGATTTATTTTTTTCTGTTTTGTCTTCTGCTTTTAATATTATTTATGTTTATTCCTTTTGCAGTGCAAGAGATACTATTGTGCTCACTTTGAGATTATTCATCCTGAGGAGGGTATATATAAATTTTCTCCTGAATTTATTTACTGATTAATAAAAAAGCCGTAGTTTATATATATATATATATATATGCTAGAATATTTCCATTTTGCCTCAAGTTTGCTTGGCATGTCATTGATAAACACTTATAATTTTTTTTTTCTTTCTTGAAATGCACCCATGCTCCTTGCTACGTTTGTTGGTAAACCAAAAAAATAATAGTAATGAGAGAAGTTAGAGAGCATCAGTTTTCCAACATAGTAAATTTTGTTCAATTTAATCCGTCATTATTGTAATGATGAACTCTATTGCTTCTTATGTAGAAACTATAAATAACTAGCATTGATATATATGTTCCCTGCTTGGGTAGTATAGGATTGTGTGAAAAGATTCCTTTAGTTCCCGTGATTTGAAGTCAACTGAGCTTAAGGTTTATGATTCTGACTTATTGCTTCAATTCCGAGAGTTTTATTGGAAAGCCAGAAAGAATGTGACTTCATCTGTTTGGTTTATTTCTTTGTTTTTGGAGTATAATATTGAGTTAGCATGGAAGATTATATGTTGAAGGTTTGTTCTTATTTTTGTCTTGTGCAGCCTGGAGAGAAAAGGAGAGTAAAGAAAAAGGGATTATTCTTCTGAGAGGTTGGCAGAAAAACTCCGCGGTGCGTGGAATATCCAGACAGAGATGGGGATGGGGAGTTGTGTTTTGTGTGCTACCTAAAGTTTTGCTCCTTTTCATATTCTATATAATAGGGCAGAATTAGCTTGATCTGTAATTGTGAATTTATGCAATCATTTTTTCTTTTGTTCAATATTTAGCAATTCTTTTTAGCTCTGCTCTTTGCCATGTAAGTCCATTGTTTTACTGCATGCTGCTCTTACCATTTTTGTGCATCTCTTTGCGTGGGTGCCTGCATCCACATGCTATGTACCCCCACTTTCATTTACTAAAATGGTTCAGAGAAAATGATATAGTTGCCATTTGAAATTTAGTGAAACATGTCTCATATGTCGTAGTCGTGTATTTTTAAATAAAGCAATCCTCTTGAAATCCTTAGTGTTTCTAGTTTGTCCACAGACAACTTATTGAAATTATTTCCGCTCAGTCCGACAACTGTTATTGCAAAACACCTTTTGAAGGTATCCAGAAGGAAAAAAAAAATCCCCATGTAAAAATTGTGCCATTGTTCAATTAAGATTTGAGCTCATGGTCATATTTAGCTAGACCCAAAAATTGTACTTTAAAATGTATATTTATTGTAGGGACTATAAATACTGAATTTCCTTAATATTTTTTTGAGTAAATTACAACTACAAGCTTACAATTCTTTTCAAATTATACTTATGTTCCTGACTTGTCATAATTACAATAACTAACCTTATTAAGATGGTAACGAGTAATGTTTTAAAAATCCAAGAGTATGCATGTATAATGTAAAAAGAGGTGACATTGTAATGTTTTAAAAAATAAATGGTAAGTTCGTATAGAATTAACAAATTTTTTAATGTCAATGTAATTTGGGAAAATATACGTCGCTACCATTGTAATTTGCTTTATTTTTTAAAACACAATTAATTTTTACTTGCTTTGACTTTGGTTATGAGATACTTCCTTGGAGAAAATAATTTCTTACCATAATTTTTTTATTTGAGCCTGCCTCCTAGATCTCAAGTATACCAACACTCTGATTAATAGATAACACTAAAAGTACACATTTTTACTATTTTTTTAACAGTCTATAGAAAGCTACATTATATGTGAACCTAAGAAGTGATGATTTAATTACAGTAATAGTTTCTATCTATTTTGATGTCTTCGTACGACATTGATGATAAACTCTAATAATGGAGTTCAAAGGTGAAATCTCCAAGGTGTCAAAGATGACAAATTTTGGTTCGATGTTTTCTTCCAAAGAGTATAAGAAGCGCAAGATCGTGATGGAACCTTTATAGGCCAAAAGAGTATACAAATGAGATATTAAAGAAGATCTACATAGATAATTGAAAAGGTACCATCACTCAAATGAATCACCAGTAAAAAAATTCAACAAACAGGATAAAATTGATAAGGTGGATGATTACTGTCCTATAGAACCTTAATTGGTTGCTCAGTATACCTTATAGCAACCAGAACCAATATTATGTTTGTAACATGAATTATTTGAAAATTTATGAATTTTGTCTGTGAAGTGCATCATTACACTGTCAAACAGATTATGAAATTTAGTAAAAGGAGTACTATAAACTATGATATCAAGTATACTTATTCTCAGAATTGTCAATTGCAGATGTTTTACCAAAAACTCTTCCTAAATCCAAATATGAATTCATGAGAATCAAAATAGGAATCTACAGCAATTAAGGTAAGGCGGAGATACGTTGCAAATTTAGTTGCCAGTACCAATTACATCATTTGCTTTCCTAGTTTTTAGGAGTTTTGTTTTGCTTCTGTTTCACCTTTCAAATCTCAGCTGTTGCAGACTTTTGTTTTTAAGATTTATTATGTCTGAAATTAAGAAATGTAACTGATCTGTTATAATATGTTTCTCTGCATGTTATTTGTTATTTTATGTTCTCATAAAACAGAAACGACAAAAAATAAAATATATGCTTTAAATAGGATATTTGTATATTAAAAAGTAATTTTTTAAAAATGTAAAAGCATGTCAAAGCTTAACTGAAAAGAAAATAGTTATAGCATAGTGCAAATGAGTCGGGTTTGTCCAGAATTTTGTTCACTTCTAACCTTATGATTGTGTAATGCAACTTTTTGTCTGAAAGTGCATCATATAATGCGTGGTTTAGGATTAGTTTTCAAATAAAGGTTTAGAATTGCCTTTTTGGGCACAGGTTTTTTCATCATATGATGGGAACAATCCAATAAAAGAAAACTACAAACCTTTTCTTCTTTAATTATCAACAATAGATCTTCCTCTTCAACTCCAAGTGGACAACGCCCCAACCTTCTTTTTGCTGTGTGATCAAACAAACACTTGATCTTTATCAACTTTAGCTTCTTTTATTTCTTTCAACCCTTGACAATGCTCATACACAGTGTGATCCCCTTTATATATTTTTACAAAAGTACACTTTTTTTTTTTTAAAGTATAATGTCCCAAAAGCTTGAAATGTTAACCATGAACTATTGGGTTTGAGAGATGAATTATATGTATGTGGGTGTTTTTCTTTCTATTTTATATATTAAAGAAATAAATTTTAAGTCTAACACAACTTTCCATTTTATCTCTAGTTGACATGGGATTTTCAACACATCCATTTATGTTGAGTCATATACATAAAGTATGAGACAAGACATTAATGAATGGTCCGAAAAGATCCGAAAAGGTTCTATAGTTGGTATCACAATAATTCAACAAACAACAAATCCTGTTAAGTTCTAATACTATATTAGAAGTGAATTTTAAACCTAAATTAATTTTATAAAACACTTATAAAATAAAGATTTGTACATATTTATATAATTGTAAACTCACCTTATTCTGATTGATGTAAAAACTCTAATATTTTACTTTGTGAAATGAGAATATATATAACATTAGAATTTTGAATGGATAGTAGCTTCTTTCTATAGCCTACTTGTGGGGCCATACAGAGGTGAAAATAATGGAAAATGTCTTTTTATGGTGGAAGACTTAATTTAGAAAAGTGGTAGTTAGTGGGATAGATAGTTGATTCTGATTCTAATTTTGTGAGAATATTTTTAGATTCTCTAGTGAAAAGATTTTCCATAAGGATGTATATTTTGGCATCATATATCTTACGGTTTATATTCAATGAAGCAAGATAGAATCTCATCATGGATCCAAATTTTCATCTTCTTCTCTAGTTAATTTATCCAATGATGTTAGCTTTTTCTTCATACTCTCTTAGTTAAATCAAATATGGTTTGCATTCTCTCTAGAGTTTCACGTTAAAAAATGAACTATATGGTAACATGGATATGATTTTACAATCAAACAACATGAAGGTTTTGCCTTAGCTCTTAAAGTGTTTTATGCCACTGAGTCTTCAATCAGATAAGCATTATATGGCAAGAAAAATAGCTACTATATTTTTTGGTGCTGTCTTTTTATTATATTTTTAAAATTTAATAATTTTAAAATATTAAAAGAAAAGCTTAATAGCATTTTTTTATCCTTACATTTCTAGCAATGATTTATTGTTTTTTCTTTATTTATAGTAGAAAAGAACACATTAAGTATTTTAAAAAAAATACAAAATCACATTAAAGAAAAAAAATTGAATTAAGTTACAAATATAAAAATTAAAAATGCTATTAAACTTTTAAAAAAAAGTTGAATGCATTTTAAAATATTAAAATCAGTATATTTTGAAAATTTATGGTCAATATTGTTTCAATATAAGCCAAAGTTAATATTAATATCATTTTAGAAATTAATGCGTATTATTCTCAAGCAGCAAACCATATCTGCATAAAATGTAATTTAGTTTTCTTTTATTAATATCTAAGAATAGAATATTGTAAACAGAAAATTTATATCTAAGATCTGAGTACTGTTAATAAAAATTAATAACCTTTTATTTCTTTCAATAAATTAACCAATTTAATTAGTTGAGCAAAAGAGCAAATGCAGAGAAAAAAAAAACACCAAATTAAATACCCAGACTAGTGCTTATTTCTTCTAATTCCGAACTTTGAATATACTTGTTGACCAAATTTTTAGAAATGTACCTTAGATAGTAAAAAATAAAGAATACCTTAAGTTATTGGGGGTTAAAAGCAACAACCCCTCTTTCAAGAAACAGTAACAAGCCCAATATAGTAAAGAATAATAAAATGAATTAAATAATATTTATAAACTATTTGTTTATCAGGAGAAATAGTAAGAACAGATATAGGTAATAGAATTGCAATAAAGAAAAGAGTGTGAAAGGTGAAAAGGTGAATCTTGTGAAAGATATTTAAGTAGTGGAGTGAATGCAGGGACTGCTTACATCCATTCACTTCCAAAAACAATGTTTATTTATCCTTTATGCACATGTTTTTAATATTATTTTTATCACCTTTTTTTAACAAATAAAAGAGATGCTTTAATGATGATATATATTTTGTCTTTAGATTTTGTTTTAATATGTTTTTAAATTCTTAAACTTTAGGAAAGAATTGAAATTCATTTCTTTCAAAATTTTGATACAATTTGATTTTTTAGACATAAAAATCGAATAGATATAATTTTTTTATAGGTTAAATATTTTTTTGTCCCTTAAGGTAAAATTTGTAATTAGTCCATTTTCAAAACTTTTGACAAAATTAATCGTTCACCTTTAAAAATGCGTGAATTTAGTTCTTTTAACCAAATTTTGTTTATTTCATGATAGTATTTGAATTGTTTACACCGTTTGACACATTTCCGTTTCAATGTTAACTTAAATATTATGATAAAATATGTTTAAAATGTTAAATAAATTTAACAAAATTTGGTAAGAATGATTAAATTCACGCATTTCTAAATATGAAAGACTAAATTGATGTAAAATTTTAAAGAGGAACTAATTTCAAAATTCACTGAAACTTAGAGACCAAAAACATATTTAACCCTTCTTTTATAATCTAATTAGATTAAATTTATTTTAACATTTGAATTATTTATATTAGTTTACATTTTATAATTTAAATGTCAGTTTCAAAAACTATTTAACACATAAAATAGTTAATATATTTGCATTAAAAAACTATAATTATTTATTTTTAGAATTAAAAACTAAAATATATAAAAAATTCAATTCAAATCAAAATAAATTTTATTTTAATTTTACTTCCAAAGTTAGAAGTTAAAAATACATTTAACATTTTCTATTACAAAGCAAGTAAATACTGCTACATGAAAATAAAGTTATATTTTAATTATATTATTAAAGCCTACTAAAGCCATAAATGCACCATCTCAACTCTTTAATAAGATTGGATAAATTAAAGGAGCCAAAGAATGCATAGTTGCATGCTGATTATAATAATAATAATAATATATTATGTGTATTTTTATATTGTAACACTCGTGGATTCCATAAGCCTATCCAGATTCCAAGACAATAATAATTGTTGGAAGAGAAGAACGTCATCAATGGACAATTAATTTATGAGCCAAAATTTGTGGCATATATGATGCTACATGGCGTCTCAGAGAAGAGACAAAATTCAGCACGATTTAAAATAAGTTAAAAAAAATATTTTTATTATAAAAAAATATATAATAAAAATATATTTTGTGATATTTATTTATTTTTAAGTTATTGATTTATTTTGTTGTTATGAAGACTTGAATCTCCTACTATTATTTTACAATTTTCTAAATATTCAATTAGTATAATTAATTTCATTAATTAACCAAAATGTTTAAATTTATAATAATATTAAATAAATCAAAATATTATATCCAAGTTATTTAAAAAAAAATCAAATTAATAAAATACAGAAAACACACCCAACTGCAAAAGAATAAAGAAAAATATTATAAAAATACATAATTTTACAAAATCAAATAAAAAGATTACAAACCTTATTTTTAAAAATAATAAATAAAAAACATGTACAAGCGCAATTTCTAACCAAAATATAGAAAACACACAAGTATAGACGATGTGCACAAAAAGTAAAGAACATGCTATCAATTTTTTTTTTTTTGTTCAAAAGAAAGAACAATGCAAGTGAGTGCACCTTTAACACACATGAAAAAAAAAGTGTACACAAGACTTTAGAGCATGACTTATTCATTTATCACACCTATTAATTTTTAAAAATCTATCCATTTATACAAAATAAACATTGAATTACACGATTTTAATAAGTTCTTAGCAAATAGTATATAATATTCATAGAATATTAATTATATATATTTATCTGTTTATTAAAATATCCAAATAATAACTTTTATATTTAATAAAAAATTAAATAGAAATTATAAATAGTGTGTATTAATTCTGTTTGATAATTAAAAAAATATTAAAATTTATTAGAAAAATTAAAATTATTATATAATAAAAATAAAAGAACTTCACTTATCTCTCTTCAATTGAAGGACTCTTATATATTTCCTAGTTTTCTTTTCTAGTTTTAAAATATACATTTACTGTTTAATATACCTTTATTAAAAGGAGACTCACACTTTTAAATAACACATTCAACTCTTCAATATTTTTTATATAGTTTCTAATAAATGACGTTTGTTTCTTATATATTTTAATAAAGTTACATTTATTTATTTTATTTTATTTTAAAAATACATTATATTAAATAAAAATTAAAGAATTATAATTGGAAATATAAAATTGAACAACTTTTATTGAATGGTTTAATTATTATATATTAAAAATGTCGTAAAGAACTCATAAATTATAAATTATCTTATTAAAATATAATTTTTCCAGAAAATATTATATTACTATAAAATATATCATTAAATTTATTAACTGGTTAATATATTTACAATTAATCTTAAGATATACATATAAAGAATAATTATTATATTTAGGTCTTTGATTTGTTTTAGTTCTTATATTCGTTTTTATGTTTTTATTTTTTGTAAAGATTCAATGTGATCCTTTTTGTTTTTTTTTTAATTGGCATAACGTTGTTTAGAAGGTATTACATGTCAAAATTTAGTCTAATATGTGTAAAAATTAAGGTCATTTTTGATGTTGAAACTCCTTAGACACGACATGTGACACCTTAAAAACTATATGGCAGGCTTAATTTTTGATATGTCACATCTTCCTTATAACTTTAATGTCAATTAAATGAAAATTATCACCTTGAGTCTTTTTAAAAAGCTTAACCACCCCAATTGAGTAAAAAAAAATATATAAGAACCTGCTATATACAGGGATGATGGTACTAATTAAGTCTATAAATAAAATAAAGGTTAATTATATTTGTAGTTTTTGAACTTCGACATGAACTTGGAATTCAGTCATGTTCGAAACTTTGATATATTTTTCCAAACTTTAAAAATGAATGGCTATAGTCCTTTTAACCCAATTATGTTATGCTAACAAATCTTAACGTGTCAAATGCAAACAGATATTGAAGTGAGAACATGTGAAACAGTGTAAACAACTTAAATGTTATCATCAAATGCGATTGACACGTAAAATTTTTTAACATAGTTGGGTTAAAAGAATTATATTCATTTATTTTAAAGTTTGAGTACCAAAATGTATCAAAATTTGAAAAATAGATCAATTCCAACTTCGCGTCAAAGTTCAAAGACTAAAAATATAGTTAACCAATAAAATACAGAGTACACTTATCATGTTATTAATAGTAAAAGAAAGTTTCTTTTACAATTAAATCATTCAAATTTTGTTTATAATAATTTTTATAGTTAAAAAATTTAAATTTAAATTTTTATAAATTTCTAAAATTTATTGAATATTTATTTTGTTAGCCAATCATGATGCATGCAACTCGTGGTATTTAGGGATGACAATCGAATGGGGTAAGGACGAATTTTGCTATCTCATACTCATTCCTAAAGAACAAATTCATCCTCATCCCTATACTTAAAGTGAATGGGTATCAAATTTTTGTTTTATCCCCATCTACTTGAGTAAAGGATATATACTCGTACCCGTACTCATGAACTAATTTTTATAAAATAACAAAAAATACGGTAAAAGAAACATAATGTTATAAAAAAATCAATATTAAAAGAAAGGTTGTTTCTCCAATATCAAATATTTAGAAAGAAAAAATTATAATTGTACGTTTCAAATTAGAATACCAAATAAAATTTCATGAGAACCAAAATATTTATTAAATTTGTAAAATGTTATGAAATGATTAAAAAAATAATACTATTAATAATAAAAATATGAAATAATATAATAATTATTAGAGCAATAATAATAGTAAAACATATATATATATATATATATATATATATATATATATATATATAAATATATATAAATAA
>Ga0099823_1000272_pt1 | contig 30718 bp, 12 predicted proteins | sample CowpearedBW_FD_76831 | JGI IMG/M metagenome (GOLD analysis project Ga0099823, IMG submission 76831) | Root nodule microbial communities of legume samples collected from California, USA - Cow pea red BW | ecosystem: Host-associated > Plants > Roots > Nodule | place: USA: California | collected...
ATATATATATATATATACATATATATATATATATATATATATATATATGTATGTATGTATATAAACTTGCTTCTCTCCAGCAATGAGTCATGACTACAAATCAGGACAGTATTCAACTATAAGGAATGAAGTACAGCTCCTTACAACAGAAAAATTCTCTGTAAACGTAAAGCCAATAGTAGAAACGGCAAACCACCCTAAAAACAGCTGAAAAAAGTAAAGAGTGTTGGATGTTCAGACCTCAACATGAGAGGAGTGTTGGTGATCCTAGTAGTGGTTGTTGGACCTATTGAATTACCCACTATTGAACCATCTATAGAAGTCAAACTTTAAACTTGCGATGTCTAGTTCCCAATATAAGAGGGAGATGTTAGAGATCCCAAATAAGTAATGCGACCAAAATAGTGTAAATAAGTAAGCTTAGAATTGAACTAAGGACCTAATTCAATCCCAAAATATTGGCTTGTGAAATGATGATTGCCCAAGCTTTGTAAGCTCTATTCAGTTATATCTTTAATTGATATGGAACTAAGCACCATCCTTGAGGTCACAATTACAGCAGTCCTCAGAGAGGTTGCAACTAAGGTGGCCTAGTAGATATCGCATTAAGGCAGCTTAGGGTAATTGCAACTTAGCCAACATTCCAACACTCCCCACCACACTCTAAGCTACCACCTTTCAGTCTGGTAATGAAGATGGCTCAACAATGGATCTAAGATAGGCATCAATACCAAAGGGGCATACCCCTCCTCCTCTTCTCCTTCAAAAAAGCTATTGTCAAAATTAAGTAATTATTCAAACCCAAAATTAAAGCTATCAAATTGCATTTCGTTCTCAACCCCATATTGAATCTTCTCTTTTTGCCCCTCCCTCCTTTTGGGGCTCATGTTTCACCAGGACTTTTCTTAGAAGCTAGGGAAGATTCAATAACAAGACTACCACTTAGCTCTTGCTTTCTTTTACTGTTTGCATTTCTCCTTCTATAAATTCCTGGTAATCCGACTACCTGAGAAATAGTTGCTCAATTAAGAGAGGGATCATCATAAAAAGCCTACTCATTTCCCTATCTTCATTAACATTATCATCATCCCATCCACTTGTCCCATTAACCACTCATTTCGCTCACCAATGTCATTCAATAGAATAGGGCCATGTCATCTCCAATATTGTATCTTTGAGATAGTTGTTGCTATACTTTATGCAAACCAAATCATGCAACTTTTTTGTGGTCAAGTCTATTCCTCTTTTTTGAATGAATTTGCATTATGAATAAGTTATATGTTAATTAATTTCTTCCTACTTTGTACAAAATAAATTATTAGTGAAATAAGTCACATCATGAACAACAATTTTTACTTGTTCAAATGCACTAAAAACTGCACTCACGCTCCCAATGAGCTAGATAATAAGCTTAAAATCTTGATTGCTAGCTTTTATAAGTTTGGAGTTTTGTGACCATAATTCTTTCATGGTCACTCCAAACTAACACTCCGTGATGCCCAACATAGTTATTATGAGTCATAATGCAAAACCGATTCACCGCCATCATGTTTTGGTGGCCAATGGAAATTCTGCCACCAAAATCCACCATGGTCGGTTTTTGATAACACTGAACCTTGTCTCTAGCCAATATGAGACAATCAACCTTTCACCTATCAAAATGAGGATGCATGAGGCTGCAAAATAAGGCAAGCCAAGGTTCCACAATTAAGGGGACATTCTAACACTCATCAACCACCACTAACCATTCACACTGACTCCCTCTAAATGATGAGGTTCGTCAGGCCTTCAATTCCCCATTAGTTTTGTTGTATAAACTAAAAACTCTTTTTTGGTCTTTCTCATTCCCCATCTATTGGTTCTTGAGTCCTTGACTCTAGGGCTACTAATTAGATTACTGGTAACAAGTCTCTTTTATCTAACCTTTCCCTTTTGGTATTTTACCTTGCTACCATGGCTAAAAGGCTGGCTTCTAGGCACAGTTTAATTAGGAACACTTCTGACTCACCTCTACTAACCCCAACTTATTGGTCTTTTCCAGCCCTCTCAGCAAATACACAAATTTAGTAATGCCTCATATATCTTCTGAGTGTAGAGCAAAATAAAAAACTAGAGTAAAAAAATAGGAATACAAGAGAACTCTCCTCGTTCTGTCCAAGGCCATTAACCCAAAATCACCAAATGCCACCCTCACTTTCCAGCCTATCCTCTATGTGATTTTCTCCACCATTTTTTCTCCTGCACTTCTCCAATTCCTGTTGCAAGTTGTCCAGTTTCTTTGCCATTACCCTCTCTCCCAAACAATTTCTCCCTTCTTTCGTTGTATTTCCATCTGTGTCTCTTTTTCTCTCCTTCTTTCAACAGGCCTTCACTACTCTCAGGTACATCTTTCTGTTTCTTTGTATATAACTTGCGTCAATGGCAATCATTGTTTTTTCAGGCAATAAAAAACACTATCCCCTGACCAGTTTTAACATTCAGTAGTGAAGAACTTGAACCTTACCCTATTTGATTATTACATTTCCAAGACGGACTAGAAACTAGAAAGATGACTTTGTACAGTTTACAATTATGTTTAAAAACTTGAAAATCAATAAGTGGCAAAAGAAAGTGGAAAATAAAAGAAATATACTAAAACGAATATGCATTAAGTGTAACCAGCCAATATTGTACAGCGTGAAATGTATGTGTTGGCTGCCAAGTAAATGGCAGTAAATTTAAGAAAAAACTAGCTACAGAAGGCAAATAATAGTATAATCCCCCAAACGGAAAAAAAACACTTAAAAATTGTACCTTGCTTATAGTATTTATGTAACAGTAAGCATACTCAAAATATTTTACATAGGTTGACTGAAAACTACAAGACCCTGAACACACCTAGATATTCCTTGAGGTAAAGGGGTAGCAGATCTACTGGCTTGATTAGGCTGGCCATTAGCAACATTTTGCATTTGGCTCTGGCTGACCTGCTGCTGAGACTGTTGAACTGGTTGCTGTGGCTGGGCATTTCCCGACTCTGCTGGTAATGGTTTTCCAGCCACCACTTGATTTGTAGAATTAGTTCCTTGAGGAAGCTGGGATTTTTCAGCTTGTTGGGCATAGCTAGAACCCCTTTGTTGGAAAAATTTGTTAGATGAATTATAATTGTAGGAATATAGATGTTGGATCTTCTGAAGGACCTCTTCAACAGGAGGTGGAGGTCCAGGAGATTTCGCATGCCTGTATCGGCAATCAGGACCATTAGGACAAAATCCCAACTTGTACCTACAGATGCAAAGTTTTAAAATTAGAAGCATATACAATCTTATCTTACGCAAAGAAATTAAAGTAATAAACAATTGAACTCAACAAACATAGAATGAAAAACATTTTCTTGGACAAAAAATGAAAGTGGAGTAAATAACACAAATGAAACGTCCTCGGTTATATATTAAGCAACTTGGTAGTACGTACATAAGATTTTCTTAAACAAAAACACTTGGGAGCACAGATCCTTTACACCATAACTCACAACCCAACCACAAACAACTCAAACACATAATATGACAATATAACATTCATCACAGCCTAAATACGAACGAACTTTACATACATATATGTACATACATGTACTCATACACTTACATGTTACACTCCTTGATGTCTTCATTCGTGTGTTTATACACGCAATCCTGTTCCCGACACTCTCCGTAGAGCCTGAAGAATCGGCACACAGGCATCCGCGCCTTGTCGTACTGGTGCAGAAAGCCGCACGCGTCGCCCTTCATGCACAGGCTGCGCAGCCAGTGCCGGCATACCGTCTGCCGGAAGCTCCGCCGGCCGGGAACGTTGACGGCTGCGGGGTCCGTTGCGGAGGGAGCCGGGGCAGGAGGGCCTCCGTTGGACACGGCGGAAGCGGCAGCGGAGGAGTCGTGTTGGACGAGCGGGCCGGAGGGAGCGGCAGCGGCGGAGGGAGCGGTGTCGAGGCCGCCCTCGAAATCGAAGCTGAGGACTCCCTCGGAATCCTCCATTGGTATTGAAGATTGGATTTGAAGCGGATTAGGGATTTGAAAGGGGCGTGTGAATATGATGCATTCAGAGACGAAGGAAGAGTAGGTCACTAGGAGAGACTGAAACGAAAAAACTCAGCTTGCTTGTTCTTGATTTTTTTTGGAGGGTGCAATTGGGTTTTTGATTATTTTGTTTTAGGTTTTTCTTGGGTACCATTTTTTTTTTCTTTTGTTTTATGTTTAATTCGTAAAATTATGATTTTAATTTATTCATTTCAAGGAACTCCTTTAAAACAGTTGGAAAAATTCAAGTTCTTAAATATAGTTTATAAATTATATTCTTTGCCGAATTGATACTTTATTGTATCACTCATCTTGAGATAAAAACATTTTGATAACTTAATTTAGTAAATATTGTTTAATTTTTAATTTTGTTTATGATTGTTATTTCCTACCTTTATAATTAATTAAATAGGTTTTATAATATTTAAATAAATATGTTTGATCTAGATTCGATTCAAGCAAAATAAAATAAATAAAACATGAATATGTTAGATCTAGTACTCGATTCAAGAATAAATAAATATATAAACATATTTGCATTTAAATGTGTTATCAAAATTCCATATTTTCTAAAATAATGGTAGTTAATATCTCTCTTAAAATAAATAATCGAAATTCCGGATTAAAAAAAAATAAAAGAACCAAAGTTCTATTTAAACTTGATTTTAATTATTTGTAAAAATATTAAAAAACTACATAATAGAATTTCTGTGAATAATAAAAAAATATAAAAAAATATACTCAAATGATTGTATGAAAATAAGAAATTAATATATAATGTAAGATAATTACATATCAATTATTCTAACTTTCTCTGAGGCCTATAATTAAGTTTTATATTCATTAATTCTTATTTATAAATTAAACACCATATTAGATATATTAAAATTAACCGAAATAATAATCATATGATAATTTCAAAAATTGTAAAATTATAAATCATAAAACCATTAGTATCTGTAAGCATAGTATTAAGATTAGCAAAGTAAATTTTGGTTTAAATTTTTTTATACAAATTTGCATTTACAAAAATTTATGATGCACAGATACTTTAATTTAAATCATATATCTATATCCAACAAGTATTCGTATCAGATACTTTAGAATATTTGTACGATACTTATTAATAAAATATCTAATATATACAAGTATTTTTATAATGACAATAATTTAATTTTTTATATTGATAATTTTAATACATATGATTTTAATTCAAATTCACACGATAACAATTATATATCTATTATATTTTCAAGAATTATAGTATATTTTTTGATATATCAATTATACTTTTAAAAATTATTATATATTTTTTGATATGTATATAATACGTATTGTATCATATTATTTTCAATACTTGTACGTATACATATAGAAAAAGCAAATCAAGTTTTGTGGCTATAAAACAGAGTTTCTATACAACTTTAATATACTGATATATTTTAAAGACAGTCCAATTTGAATTTATTCCCTAAACTAAATTTGAACACCTCAAACGAAAAACAAAAGCATAGACTACAAACATGGGGAGGCCGGATCCGTAACTACTCCATTTTTCTGACAGAAAAACATTACCATTTTTATTTTACTTTAATTAAAAGACATTATCAATTAACCCATCAATTCACAAAGTAATCCTCCAAAACTGAAGGAAAAGCTTACTCGTAAGCCACCGTTACCTTTCAGTGACAATATCAGGTACCATCTCAATAGCCTATAATATCTATTGCAATATAAACAAATTCTATAACAAATGAATACTTAGTAATCATTAATACAAGAACTATGCCATATAATTAACAGTAAATCATATTGTACAATCTCAATTACAATCCAAGATTCACCAATCTATTCCCAAGTCTCTAGAAACAAAGAGTTTGTCGATGTATTGGATTAGAGGTGCTGATGCAGTGACATAACTTTGCATGTGAACTTTTGCTGTCACCTCTGAAACAAAGATTCCAATAAAAAATACAACAGAAAAGTGAACATCATAATTACGTCAACTTCAATTTACTAGACAAGTTTGAATAATATAATATCTGACATGACTTCCCCTTTCCCTATTCTTGTACACTGACTTGATTTACCTTTGAGAAAGAAGGGTAAAAAGAACAATCACAAGAAACAATATGATGAAACGAATAGAAACGATATCATGTTCGTTTTAATCTTTATGCTTCTAAAGCTGTTAAGGACATAGTATACGTTTGTATTTCAGTTAGGAAATTAATTTGAATTGAAAAGAAACAATTCATTGCAGTTTTTAGATCAACATGAGTTTATGGTGAAACTTTTCCTCTAACTAGATCTAAAAAATACCAAACATGTTTGCACAATATTCAATAAAAACTGAAAGTTGGTCTGAATGCTCCACAACTGAAATCCAAACTCATTCATAGACGTGTGGCAACAAAGCAACTTTGGATGAGGGAAAGCTTTATCATCTAAACGTAAGTGGTAAGACTGAGATCACTATCACAAACTTCAAGGTTAAACAAGAGATGCAACCACTAACTTAGGATAGGCAGGGTAAAATGATTAACCATTCCTGATTCGTCATGCATAGATTTCACAAAAATGATATCTCATACTGCCTGCCTCCCCTGCTCAAGCTCTAAAAACAACCACACTTTAAATTTGTTTTTTTTTTTTTCAGGATTTAAATTCCAATAAAAGTGCAAGCAGGCCAAATCCTCTACTTACCATCTTCATTGAGTTTCTTCAAAAGTTGTTCCTTTGTAGGAAGGACATACATTCCAGCAGCAACAGCCTTCCTGATTGCCCAACCATGGTGGGGTGCAAACACCTGATCATAAGCTTTGGAAGCTGGATCCTTAAGGGAATTACCCCTGCAGAAAAGACACCCAGTAACTCAGCTCATTTACTATCAGATCTAACGACATGTGTTTCTTACACAGATGTATTTGCTGGCTTCACGTAAGAAACAAACTTTTGCAAATATTTATCAATAATGCAACCCACCTCCGCACAATAAGGCTGTGGATATAAACAAAAAGAATGGAAAATATTCTCAATTTAATCAATTATTATTTTTCTGTCTTATGAAACAGGTCCGGAAACTGAACCTGAGCCAGTCGGTTGCTGATGAGAGTACTGGAGTGTGCTTACTGGTCACTAGTGGTTAGTTACAAAGAAAACACAGCAGGTAAGAGAATTAGATCAGTTACCAGCCTGAACAGATTGCTCGTATTTTTTACAGAATGAACGTAGGAAATGACAAGGTATGAAAAAGAACCACAAATGAACACATAGTTCAACACTTAACTAGATTCTTTTAAAGGAAAAACACATATGCTAGGCACCACCAACCAAGCCCATAAGATCAGGTGTGACAAAGTTGAAGATTAGACACACAGCTAGGCAGGCCACCTACCTTCCTCCCTTATTCAACAGTTCAAAAAACACAAACTAAATAGATAATTGAAATAAGTGGTAAATATGGAACTTTTATTCCCCATGCCTTAAGTCATATAAAGCAAAAGGGAAAAACCCAATCATTACTCTCTTTTTTTCTAACGGATGAAATTTGCTTAACTTTCAGTTTTATTGCACTCTATTTCTACTCTTTGGCAAGGTTTTAGAAACGGTCCATAATCAAGGTTTTTGGTGTCTCCTTGGCCATATTACAACTGCAATCCAGTTTCGGCAAAATCTGGGATGTGACCAAGCTACGACCACAACTTAAACCTAGCTCTTCAATGTCTTAAAATTATTCAACGGATAGCAGCATAGCAAGCATGAAATTATTTATCCCTATTGTTTCACTCATACAAAGCAAAACGGTAAGACCTCAATTATCAATTTTCCACATTAACTATGGCGTACTCGTGGATTAGTAATGGAAGTCATTTCTTTATTTTCATTGCACTCTATTTCCACTCCTTTGGCAAGGTTTTAGATAGCAACCCACAACCACAATCACAGTTGCAAAATCAAGGTTTTTGAGGTCTCGTTGACCATATTGCAGCAGCAGTTGCAGTCTATTTATCAGAAATTTTTTTCAAATATGAAGCATCGCGACTACATCACAACCACAATTCAAAACCTCACTGCTTACTGTCTTAAAACGAGAATTCTTATTGCTCACAGCTTCATCCATACAAAGCAAAGTTGGAAGATCTCTATCGCCACTCTCCTCAATCCATCCCTTCATTTTCACTGCACTCCATTTCCACTCTCTGGCAAGGTTATAAAAACAGTCCACAACAACTGTGATGGTAACATCAAGGTTTTGGAGGTCACGGCACCACATCACAACTGAAATTGCGACTGAAACATCAAGGTTTCGGATGTCTCAGCTATCAAGTCGAAACCAAAATTGCAGCCACAATTTTCGATAGCATCAACAGTGACAATTTCCAATAAAATTGTTGAAAACACAATGTCGCAAAGTTCAAATAAAAGAAGCTAGGCAAATAGTAAACAAGTGAGTGATGCACATACTCAGTAACCAGAATCTGCTCAAAGAGTACTCTGACCATGTCAAGTCCGCGCTTCACTCTCAGCAGATTCCGCGTGTGGCTACCTCCCTTCCTGACGGTGCCACCTCGGACATCCAGATCAATCAGAGACTGTAAGCTCTGAATAGACTTCGACGCCTCTATCAGATCATGAACCTACCACCACACATCAAACAATCAACCACAATCCAAACCAGAAACAGCCATAACAAACAGCATGGAGTGAAAAATAAATAAGAAAAAGGTTTAATTGAAGGATCCTGAGTGAGGGAATCGAATACCTTGGCAACGTAATCCATCTCGGCGAACTTGAAGGCGACACCCAAGCAACCAAAAAGAGGGGAAACGAGAGAACAGGCATGGGAGAAGGGAGCAACCTTCACCTCCGCGTTCTGCGAATCGGTGACGACGCTTGCGAGGTCCTTGAATGCCTCTGCGATTTTCGGCAGAGTTCTGTCACCGTTCCCCTCTGCCATCCACAATGATGATCCTTTCTTCGCACTCTTCCTCTGTTATGCTCTGCTACGCTCTGCTATGCTATGCTCAATTCCTGCGTTTGCTTCTTCGGCTTGTTCTAGCGACAACTTTGCAACTTTACATGGAATCTGGTTTTAGTTTTTATTCTTTTCAAAATTGTACTTTTTCAAATAAAAGCATACCATAAATACTTTTTATATATATAAATGTTGGAAAAATATCCAACACCTTTTTTCTAAACACGATTTTTCTCACTGATTAAAAGTTATGAAATTGTAAAATTAATTACAAGATCTTGGCCTAAGCTCTATTTAGGTTACACCAAACAAAAATTCACCTAATTCAACGTATATCAGAACTCTTTTGTTTAACTTAAATCATTTTACAGATTTTTCGAACTAATTCATTGGAAGAACCTATTTTAAGAAACTTCATGTTAACTTAAATGTTAACTCATTTACTTTACTAATCACTTTATCAGTTCCTTACAATGTTTGGATAAATAATAATAATAACTTTTGAACCTATTGACAAAAAAAGTGAAATTATTTTATTATTACTCTATTTAATAAAAGACACAAGTCTTATATTGCAAACTATTTTGCCTAAGGTTTCATTGATAAAATTGATTAACTAAACATTTTTAATCCTAATAATATAGATTTTTTTATTGTTATTTTTTATTTGTCTATATTATCAATTTGTTTTATTTAATGTGCGACTATAACATTGATAATGTCATCACTGCTGCGTCATTAAAAAAAGGTTATATTAATATTTAATTGTAATGAAAAAAGGTATCGCATAAACGTAGGACTGCTATCAACAGATACTTAAATATTACTTAAAAAAAAACAGATACGAAAATAAACAAATGACGCGATAATATTTCATTGGGCTTTCTAACAATTTGGAAAGCTTCTTCTTTCTTCACCCCCATGATACTACCTGCACTCCTACGTTAATAACAAGAGATTGAAATAACTTTCTTTGTTGCACTTCTTTTGTCGTAGTCATTGTTACCGTCATTGTTTTCAATATATATATATATATATATTCCATTGGACTTCACATTTTCATTGTACACTTGTTATTGAGTCATGCAACGATGATCACTTGTTATTCAATTTTTTTTCCACTTAAATTGTCTAATTTAGTAAAGTTTTATATTGGTCATTCTGTAATATTTTCATATTACTAACTTCAGAAAGGAAGATGGGTTTATGTAGAATTTCAGAAATTTGTTATGAAAAGTTTGTCATAAAAAAACTTCTCATAAATTTCAATAAGTTTGTTCCAAAAAATTTTCTGGAAAAACTTATTTTAAAGGTTGTCTCGAAAAACATCTCGGTATGTTTTGGACATTTTATTCTAAAAGTCTTGATTCAGAAAGTTTGTTCAAAAAGTCTTGTTATGCATATACTATTCTACAAACCTTGATTTACAAGATTCCGTAATAAAGAATTCTAAAATTATCATTAAAATATAGCATACAAGCTAAAATCATCATTTAGAAAATTATCAGCGTGGATTTAAGAATTATGGGAGTGCAGAAAAAGAAAAGCCCTTACCAACAGAAAACGAGATATTTTCTATTCGCCGGCCCAAAGGTGATTCCTGAATCCGGTTTACTTTAACCAAAAATTTATAGGCCAATTGCTAAATACACTTCGTCTTTTCATTGTTACACTATCATTTTTATCTTAAACTAGAGTAAATATATGTGTTATCGTGTCTATTTATATACGTTTTTTAAATATAACATGATATTTATTAACAGATAATAATATTATAATATTATTAAATTAATATATAAAATAAATTTATATGTATTAAATACAAAGTGAAGTAAATGTAAAAAATATAAAGAAATAATTGTTCATGAATAAAAAAAATAGAAAGAGAAAAAATAAATAATTTTATAAAAAATAATTAGAAATAACGGTTAACTTTTAAAATTTTAATATTATTATAAAGAGTAAAATTAAAATTGTGAAATATGAATACAAAACCGAGAACCCAATTTATATATATAGTTATAAATTTAATAAAAAAAATTCTATAAAAGAACTCTGTCTAGATACCAGTAACCAACATTTCCCACACACTCACTCGACCTAAATCCTAAATTGCCATTCATATCTGGACTAAAATTAAAATAATTTAATTTCTTCATAAATTACAAAATTTAATTTCGAGAAAGTCCAAATAAGGGAATTTTTTACGTGTGAATTTATATATAACGTAATTTTTAATTTAAGAAAAAATTATGTTGAATTTTTGTTTTGCTTCTAAAAATACACATGGAGAATTTGCACAACTATAATCATTATTTAAAGAAATTAAGATAGAAAGTTCAATATGGGCTAACATAGTGACTTGGGCCATGGGAACGGGAAAATAAAATTTCAATATCAGGAAGCGAAGAATAAATCGGTTTATCAATTATAATAACGTCCTTAGGATAAAATACGGAGTTGCAGTTTTTACTTTAATATTAATATTTATTATGTTCTTTTTCTTGATCAAATAATTGTTTTGGATTTGAAACGAGTTAAATTGATGAAAATATCTTAATTATATATAGAAATGATAGATATCTTAATTATATATAGTAAGGTAATTGATAATTTGTTGTATGACAAAAACTTTTCAATTAAATTATTTATTTGAAGTTAAAATGATGTATGTCTTATTATCCTTCAAGTTGGGACAGCTTACTCAGCAGCCCATTATGAAAATACATTATAAAATATCGATTCTTGATACATAGGAGAAAAAACAAATACTACGAATGGACTTATCCTAGAAATACAGGAAAACAGACAGAAAAATAGCTAAATATGAGTAGAGATAAGAAAATATAAATATTCTTTTCATATTTAAAAGTAAAAAATAAAAAATAGTGTTAATTATTATTGTAAAAAAAATTTCCGTAATCAAATGTGGTAATACTATAATATATTATAGTTCGGACAATGATATTTTGACAACTAAATTTTAAGGACAATGATATTTTGACAACTAAATTTTAACAATTTTATCTTTTAATCTGTGTTGATATCTTTTAAGTGATTTTGAAATATAAAAAAATAAAAAATGAAAAAATGATAAACTACTTAAAAATATCACGTCAGATCGTAAAAAAAAATTGTCAAAATGGTAAAATTATTTTTCTTAGGGTCCTAATTTCAAGTGAATTGTTTTACAACTTTCTTTTGCAACAGAATATAAATATAATTAATTATATAAAGAATATTGTGTTCTTGGTGTTTTTTCTCTTTAGTTGTGTATATAAAGTATTTGGGTATTTTTCTTCTTTCTTTCATTTTCGTACCGATTAAACCAACAAACTCTTCTTTATTTGTGTTTATTTTTTTTCATGGCAAATACACAAGCATTTATATAGAGATGCATATAATCTATAAAAATCATAACGTAATTTGAAATTAATAGTTTAACTAAATAGGAAAAGGGTGGATGATGTTAAACTGCTAAAAATGTCACCTATGTTTCTACAAATACAACTCAAGAACACTATAAAGTCCCCTTCAACATTAATACACCCTACCACCCACCACAAAAACTCCCGTGGCAATTCCACTCTCATTTTTCGACCCACCACGTACCTTAATGCATTCAAACCCTGCCAAAAGGGTTTTTTTGTTTAAGCTAAATGGAAATACTTTACCAAAATTGACTTTGAATTATAGAATGTAAATCCAGTAGTAAACATTACAACTTGTACTTTTCACTAAAAATGTGAAAATTGTTTTCTTAGCGCCAAAATAACTTTAATAAAATTCAATTTCAAGTATATACTGTTATTTTTTGTGCTGGTTTTTCCGTGCCAAGTAGTGGTCCTGCATGAAAAATCTTTTCGTAAATTTCAAGCATTGAATACTATTATTATTATTGTCTTGGTATAACAGCATACTCAATTTCAACGTGCTACATGGTGACCACTTATTTTCAAAATACTGAACCAATACCAGCCCTACACAAAAACGTCAATACTGTGTCACGCGTACGTATTAATCGTGCTAACCTATTCATTCTAAATCATTCCTGCAACTCTCCCACTAAAATACTTTGGGATCACTTAACAATTTCTGTGATTGAATTGGTAATGACTATTATTAAGAGTGAACTGTAACAGCTTCTGGAATGCCAACAAAAATGGCATTTCCAACTTCGATTTCAATTTTACTCGATTTGACGAGCGAAGCTAAGTACAGCCTTAAATTTTATCGCGACCAAATATCCTATTCTCAAAACTACCATAACTTCTAATTCTTTTAAGAGGATGGTATTGTAATGATCCTGTGTTTCCTTTCCAAACAATTTAAAGGTGCAAATGATCCAAATTTCCAAAATCAGTGTTTTTTTTCATTGCATTCATTCAGTCACAATACTACTACTATGAGACGTTCTTACCGAACAGTACATTTCTCTCTTACAAATCAAGCACAGCTCTAACCTTAACCAAAATTCATCCGGGACAATAGCCATTTACACAAATCACTATCACTAAATACATGTAATATATACGAAAAACTAAAGAAAAAAAAATAATTTAGGAAGGCAGTGGAAGTAGTAGTAAGGATTCGGTTCTGCACAGCTCAGTCTCAATTTGCCTTAATTGGTCCCAAGCGGCAGCTAACCCAACACCACAAACTTAAAAACTCGCATAAAAATTCAACCCAACAATCAAATCTAACTTTGGATGTTCTTCCCTCTGATCTCCATTGTTTGTCTTCTCCCTCAACAATTAGAAGACAAAGTGGACAAGGTTGTGGCAGAGGAGGTTCTGCTGGGGGAGGGTGAGGCGTTGTTGTTCTTCAATACCACAGTTGGTAAAATGCTGGTTTTTCTTCTCTCTCCTTCCTTAATTATCTCTCCCCCAAACAACTCTAACTTCTCCAAGTTGGAGTTATTAGCCACCTTCTTCCCTTTGAACAAAACGGATTCAACGTTCTTCTGCCTCAACATCTCCTCCGAAACTGCCAACAAATCCGTCTCTGATTTGCAGGACTTCACCTGCGGGCCCTTGTTCGCCTTCGACATAACACCGTTTGACTGAATCCGCACATAATTGTTCATCCGACAATCACCAAATGCCATTGATACGGCTTGATCAACCTGCATTATTTTATTTTCGTTCCCATCAGAATACATATCTAAACCAATAATTAAAGTAAACCAATTCATTCATTCTTTTTATTATTCTAGTTACATATAATTATATAACCAAATATGTCGGGTGTGTTTGTAAGGTAGTTAACACATTTATTGTCCTCTCTCTCTAACTACCAAATTAATTAAAACTTCATGTTAACAAAGCATATTTTAGCATATGATTGTATTGTTATTTTTATTATTACATTTAGTTTATAGGGGATCAAAAGTAACTGGGTTAATTATTGGTATCATAATGATTTCTTTAATTAATCTAAAATGTTTAATTAGAAGAATAAGACTAGAATGTCATTAACTAAACTGTGAATTGCAATGCGTTTTATTTTATAAGATAAGAATGCACATAAAACATGAAGATTATTAAATTTGGTAATTCTTACCATATCAGAAGCACCTTCGCCAGCTATCTTTACGAAACCAGACGGTGATTTAACGGCGTTAAAGTCTGACTCTCCGTTGCCGAGGGAGAGGACGAGAAGGTCAGAGACGCCGTTACAGAAAGGGAACTCGTGTTTGTTATTGAGCACGTGCGTGATGGCGGCAGCTGTTGGATTGTTCATCGCAACGCCTCCATCGACGGCCACTATCTTCGTCCTGCCGTCGACGGACCGCATCACGGTGGGGCCCGCGAAGGAAGGGTCAGCTGACGTTGCAGCGCACACGTCGCTCATCTTGAAATCGTAGCCGTCCATTTCCAGCGCATCGGCGCGCGAGAAAACAAACGGCGCGCGCGTTACGAGGTCGTAGCACGGGATCAGCACTGGCTTCACGGTGTCCCTAAGCGTGCACTCGCCGAACGTCTTTCGGAAGAGCTTCTCCGCCTTGGACTCGGGCCGGAGCACTCGACGGAGGATCCCCGGCCGGCGGGAGATCTTGCGGCGGTTGTCAGAGAGGAATTTCAGCGCCTCCTCCGCGGTGAACAGCGGCTGGCCATCCTTCCCGCGAGTGAAGAGCAGAGCAGCGAGGACACCACCGACACCAGAGCCGGCAGCAGCGTCGAAGAAATCGGCGACGCGCGAGTTCGCGTCGCCAGACTTGCGGCGAAGGCAAGCCTCCAGGTGTGCAAGGGACTTTGCGGCAAGGATGCCTTCAGTGGCGCCGGCGCCGTCAATGCAGAGGATCCTGACTTTGCCGGCGGTGTGTTTCGCCGGTTTCGCGTTTTGAAAGGAATTGGTGCGATTTTCGGCGTCGCCGTAGCCGAAGAGGAAATTGTTCTCGAGAATGGAGAAGATTTCGTTTGTGAGCTTGTCAACTTCGAAGTTAGAGTCAATCATGTTGAGGTTCATTGGAGATGTGGGCATTGCCGCCATTTCTGCAGTTGGAGCGAAGTTTGTTTTAGAGAGAGAAGTTGTAGAGAGAGAGAAAGAGGTTTCGAGGAGAGTTTGAGTTTTGTGTTTGTGTTGTTGAAGAATTGTGATGACGAAGAAAGGTGTGGAAGGTGGGTTTATATAGTGGTGAATGAGAGTGAGTGAATGTGACGATCGAAGAACATTCCACCTCCCCGTGGTGGGCGATTAATCGGCACGCGATTTGTGTTTTTGTTTTTCTCTCTTCTTTTTCTGAATTTAATATTGCGTGTTAAGGGATTGGGCAGAGCGAGCGAGGGAACTGTTTTTGAGATAGATGGTACTTTAGAAAATAGCAATAATTTAATAAACTACCAATTTCATCTTTGCCTGAAAATATTAAAATGAAAAAAATTGTAGACATTATTTTCCAACAAACAACTATGGTGTATTTATAGTAAAGTTTAACAAAAGAGTATGTGTTATGAAAAATGTTGAAATGTAACCGAAATGTGGTTTAATGTTGGGAGGGAATTGTGTTTGAGATGGGTGGAACTGATGGCACTTAAAAAAATGAAGAGAAAAGCGATGCGTTGAAAGGAAAGTAAAATGAGGAGAGCAGAAACAAAGTTAGAATTGAAGGACTTTATGGTGTGAATTTAAAATGTTGTTGGTGGGTACAGTGTTTGGTTAGTCTTCTTTCTTCTTTTTGTGTTGCACCCTTTTCTTCCGTGCTGTTGCTTTATTCCGGTTGCTTTCAATTCAGATCGTAAATTTTAAAACTTAGTGGGGGGAATGTCATGGTGCTGTTACCAAACGGAACTCTCTTCTTCTTATTTTAGTCTTTCACAACTATAATATTCAGTTTACCATTGTTTAATTAAAAGTGTTTTGGTACACTAAGTCTTTTTTTTCAATTCTTCTTGGAAGTGGTAAGAGAATGACATGTTAAAAGTATTGTTATGGATATTGTTATTTTTTAGGTGTTTATTATTCGTTAAATCTCATTCAGTTCTAGATATAATTGATTTGTCACTTTTCAGAAAATATGATCTTCAAAAATTTTATAAATAAGAGTTAAATATTTTTTTTCTTAATATTTTTTTGCTGAATTTTGTAATTAGTTTTTTTCTTTAAATTATAAATCAATTTAGTCTTCGTCCTTAAAGATATGTGCTTAATAATTTTAATCAAATTTTATTAAATTTATTTAACATTTTATATGTATTTCTCAATTAATATTGAATTTAAAATTTGTTAAATACAAATAAACTACTTGAACGATATCATAAACATATTGAATGAAAACTTCACTAACTAATTTTAATATTCATTCAAAATTAAAGAACAAAAAATATATTTAATTTTATAAATAATTTTAAAATCAACCGAGTTTTATAATAAAACCTCTTCTATACATAAGATAGTATAATTACATTCAACCATTGTTTTATAATAAAACCTCTTTTATACATAAGACAGTATAATTACATTCAACCATAACATTCTTAGCTCTTATTTTTAACAAGAATAAGTTTGGTGTGTTTTCAATTAAAAACCGGTTTTAGCAATTTTTTTAATTTTTTAATTATTTTAGTTAATCTCTTACTTTTTAAATATTTATCAACTCTAGTAATATTTCATTATATAATATTTCCATATATAACATATTGACATGAAAAATTTTAATGTCAAATATAAAGAAAATATAATATCATAAAAAATTTAATATTCAAATGAAAAAATTATAATTATAAAAAATTCAAAAATAGATAATCATATATATATATATATATATATATATATATATATATTGTGTGTGCGTCTTACTGGTATTTATATTTAATAAATTTATTTATTATTCTTTGACACAAATTCAACCAAATATCTATGAATATGAATTTATTTATTCACCTATACTACAATTTATATAAAGATATTTGTATTTTGAAAACTCAATTATCCTTCTCCAACTCTTTATGTCCTTTCAAAACATAAAATGTCTTTTTTTATTGTGCTGACAAAAAGAATACTTTCACATTATAAATTCAATATAGCATGCTCTCAAATGTTGAGATTCAGTTTTTTTTTTTGTCGGAGTCAAATTTTATCTTTATAAAGTGTAATATAGATACTTTTAAATGGTTTTGAAATATAAAAAAATATAAAAAAATAAGAAAATGAAAAATTATTAAGAAAATTCAATCTCATATATTTCAAATTGTACAAGAAAGTTATCAAAATTTAATTATTAAAAATGATTTTCTTAAAATTATATAACATGACATTTAAGATGTTAATCCACATAAATCATTTAAGTTTCAAATCTTAAAAGATTGATTGTCATAAATAGTACTTTAACACATTTATAGTAAGTAAATATGATATCATTTATTTATTGTCTTTGGGTGAAAACATTTAGAAAAAGCAATGGTTTGGCTTTGATGCAAATTTATTATTTTATATTTTTTTAAAAATTTATCATACCTGTTAAATTATTTATAATTTAATTTTTTTATATTTCGCTCTTATTAATTTAAAGAATCATACCTTTTTATATTTTGTGTTCTTTATTTTTATCATTCTCTATTTTAAATCCGTCTTTAGCCTTTGTTTAGATCAAGAAATGTATTGTGGCCACTAACGGATATGTGAGTATTTGAGATGTTTGTTTCTGCATGTTTGGGGAGGAGTGTTGCGACGAATTGAGAGCGATGAATACAATGAACCATCTTACGTTTTGAAGAGATGTGCAATTATATATTGTTCAAGTTCTTTTGAAAGACTTCAACAACCTCTCCATTCACGTGAAAGCAAAAATTTGTTGCTTATGTCGTTTTTATTCTCCCAATTTTCTTATTTCATTCCATTACTTTTTAAGTATAAAATAACACTAATAATAATAATTTCACTATTTATATTTAAATTTATCACCTTTATCCTCATGAATAAAATGATAATTATATAATTTTATTCATTACAATATTTTTTAAATCTATCATACATAAATATATATAAGTTTTGATCTCACATCTACTTAAATTATATCATATTTCTCTTAATTCAAACAATATGATAGTCCCCTTTTTATTCTCTTAAATTCATCTATTCACTCTTTCTCAAATTCTCACTCAAATCCAAACACACCACTAAAATTTAGAATAATTTAAGTAAAAAATAAATGAAATAAAATCCATCAATATAGTTTATAGGATATTTGAGTGAAAAAGAAATGAAAAAACATGAGTTGGAGGGATGAAAGAGTGAAGCTACGTAGACATACTTTAGACAGTGTAGTGTAGGCACCAAACTTGTACGGTCACTATTCCATAGCCTCATAGCTCATGGTTTTCCTTTTTTGGACTCTTTCAAGTCTCTTCTTCTTCTTATCATTCTCATTCACACACTCACCAAAGGGAAGGTCGGTTATTTTGTCTTTCATCCTCCGAAAAAAAAACACAAATCATTCTTCTAACATTTTTACCACCTTCTAACTACAATACAAGTTCCACCCATCATTTCCAATAATAATACCATACTTCTCATTCTCAAAACAACTTCAATCTTGTTTCATTGATACAATAGTGCCAAGAATGTCAATATTTTAAGAAAAATATAATATTTTTTTTATTTCTTTACCACGTTGAATGATTTATTATACGGAAATTTTTTACGCGTAGCTTGGTCATCGATTATTTTTAGGAATATTGTGAAAAATGTAATCAGAAATCTATAGTAGAGTTGAATCCAATAGTGAAATAAAAAAGAAAAAGATATCGTGTTATTAAGATGGTTAAATAAAACATTCATAAAAAAATATAAAACATTAAAAGATATTACTATAAAAATGGTTAAAATAAGATTTGAACTTGGAATTTCATTAAATTGGAATTTCGTCGCCATTATATAAAGAAACATTGGCCCAAAAATTTATGAAGAATGCTTTTGATGTCGAGATTTAAATGCATTAGGCCATTCACAACCAAAGAGGGACGTCCCACGTGTGCAAAAACCAATTGTTGGTTATGAAATAATGAGAGCAGTGCCAAAGATACTCATATGATATTTTCTTTGGTGTGTAATTGCAAATTTATTTTTTATTCTAGTTAAATAATAAATTTTAAATTAACTGATTTGTTCATACAAAATTACATTTTTATATTGTATTATTGTTAATCGCTTTTACATTTATAAATTGTGTTCGTCCTGCTAGTTTAAACTGTTAAATAATGCAAATTAAGTTGAATTATTTTAAATTTTGTGCGTGATCACATTTTTGTTTGTTCATTTTAATCTATTAGTTGTTGGATGAAGTCACACGATAGCCTAAGCAATGTATGAAAAAAAGGAGGTTTCAGTATGAACTTCATATAAGGGCAGACATAATTCATAATAAAGTGATGTAAATGTAAAGGCATATTTCAGTAAAGATGCAGATACACTGAAATTAATGAATTAAATCGGTTAAAAGAATGTTGGATTACAAGACATTACACGTATAAGAACAAGATAAATTTCTTTTATTGGTAAAACGAAACGACAAGAGCAATCAACATATGTTTTTTTATTTTATGTTTTGGGATATATAAAACAATCTTTATGTTTGTAATTTTTATTTTTTTTATATTTGTAAAAGGATCGAACATCCAAATATTTTCTATAATCAATTAATTCTTTATTTTTGATAAAAAGTGTATACTCATAAATAAATAATAAAATGTTGAGACTTTTTTATATAAGTTCATATGTAAATTGATGTACAAAATGTTTAAAATTGAACACTAACATATTTCTAAAATGAGGTTTTTACTCACTCATATATTATTATCTTGTCTTTGTTATGTGTTGTTTGAGAGAGGATTACCAGAAACATAAATCACTAATGAGATATGAACCCAATTTACATATAAGGGATTGACATCACCTCTAATTCAAAACTTTAAAATCTTAAAACAATGAGTTTATAAGTCTTCATCCTTATATGGTGTTCAATTTATTCATTTTTACTTAATGTAAAATTTAGATTCATACTCACGTTCTTTGCCATCTTTTTCATTGGTTAGTGACCAATATAAGAAATCTTCACTTTTGAAATCCATAACATTTACATCAGATCTAATATAAAATCAATAGTACATCCAATGTAAAATGTCTAAAACGTATAATGTTGAAATTCTTGATTTCAGTAAATGAATTAATAATATAACAACTTTTACGGAATATAGAAATCAAGCCATATATGTAAATGTGGAATCATGCAAAACCGTTTCTCTCCCAGATTTGGATAAAATAAAATAGAGAGAGAAAAGTAGGAGAAGACAAGCATTAATGGGAGAACGTGCGTTTACAAGTTGCCATAGGAATCAGTACTAGAAATAAATTGATGGATTAAATCTCGTAACATTAAAATCTCTTTTCAAGAATTGTACTTTGAATTTGCAACTTGAATGAATACAGAACATAGACTACTAACTAGACTGTGGTGGGTAGGGCAATAATATTACAGTGATTATTTCGATTGGGGAGAGTAAAAGAAAGAAGGGAATCCAACAACAACACATCGTTAATGTTGGATTGTTAAGGATGTTCTTGAGTGGTAGAAATAGTAAATGTAAGAATATGTTACGTGAAAGAAAGTTGATTGATATTTTGGACAGTAATGTTGGGGATGAGATTCGGTATCAGGCAGGGAGTGTTACGTCGCTGGTGAAGAGCATTGGTGGGTAGTGTAAGGGTCAGAGGCAAAATCTGAGTAGGGCCTCTCACAAAGATGTGGTCTCACTCACAGATCTTACCCTTTTTCTCTTTCTCTTCCATGCATTCTACGCTCGTACCGACAATGAATCGTTTCTTCTCTTCACTTTTTCTATCTCTCTAATTTCTCCACTTTATGATGTTCTTGTTTTAAGGCGAAAACAAACAAAATGCCAGGTTCACCGTAACACAGATTAAGCCATACCTACGTATATCTAACAATTGAAAAATCACACAGCTCAATCATGAAGATCTCTTGAATATTGTGGCGATGTATCTGTTTTTAGTATTAAAAAATAATAGTTGACCCTGGCCCCTTCTCTAAAATACAGTTTGAGTGACAGTACCACTCTCTCAAACCGTACCATAGAAGTCCATTGACGCGTACCAGTGTACCAACTGCTAGTGCTTAGCTGTGCTCATCAGACTCGAGCTATGCCAAAACCACAAGGTTGTACAAAAATCACATACATCATCTCAACTTGTTGCTACAAATTTGTTTCATGGAACACAAAAATCAATAAACAAAAAAGAAATAAAAACAGAACAGAAATGAAAAAAAAAAAACACGTCTGGTATTGAAGTAAAATGAGTACAAATAGGTAGCTAAAAATGTTTGATTTATAATAAAATAATAGGAAAAAAATGAACTGTTATGAATTTTATCGATCAATCTTGATTTTTTTTCCTTGTTTATCTTTTCTATTTTCATCGCAAAATTGGTATTTTATGTAAATTTTAATGTATTTCCTTACAAATTAGTGATGAAATTATTGTTCATAGGATTAACTAATATGATATGAAATTTCATATTTTTTATAACAAAAATAACACATTTTCATTAGTTTTCTTTCTTTTTCCTAATCATGTTATTGAACCGTTGACGATCAACTAATTGAGGGTGTGTTTGGTTTAACATTGAATAATTGATTCCAGCTGAATTAATACTTCAAAATGCAGAAGTAAGAATTAGTTGATTCTCATCCAACGGAAATTTTTTACTCTTTAATTGATCTTGAAAACCAAACACATACTGATTCCGCGTTAGAGAATCAATTCTACATCACTTTGATACAAAATCAAACATGCACTGAATGTTACAAAAAAGATTTGTAATAATGTTTGTCTTGACTTATATATTGTAAATTGATTTTATCTCTAGTTGATTGGATCTCTAACACACCTCTCACATCGAGACATAATCATTTTCAACATGAAACTATATACTATATATTCATACATGATTCGACAACAGATAACACAATAAACTCAACATACTACAATTTTTGTTAGGATATAATTTTTAAATGATTTTGATATCATTTTAAAAAATAAATTTTAAATGTAACCTAGCCTTACTAAATCGATTCCTAAGATAAGGTTTGTCCCAACTTATCTTTAGTTGATGTGAGATCTCTAACAAATGAAATAATGTCTAGATTTTGTTCATCATAGTTATAAAGACTTAGGGATGGTAAAAATACTCGTGCCCGTGAGTATCCGTGGATAAAATCCGTGACAGATAGTTGGTATTAATACCTGCTTATAAACGGGTCGAGTGCAAGTATCATACTATCCGTACTCGCGGATACCAGTTACAAAAAAAAATAAAATTGAAATTAAATTTATGTTTTATTATGTTAAATTCAATTAAAATTATATTTATATTTATATTTTATTAAATTAAAATAAATTTAAATTAAATTAATATTCAATTTAATTTAATTTATATATTATTTTACATTTTTTTGTAATTTTATTTAAATTTAATTTTAAATGATTATAAAATATATATTTTTTTAAATATTTGCGAGTATACACGGATATTCACAAGTTATAAAATATCTGTGGATATTTTTAAACCGGGTACCTACACGGGTAACGAAACATGTAACATGCACATTTTTTTGTTGTGGATCGAGTTACGTGTAGGCACTGTCCATATTTGACCCAACCGGTTGTCATTCCTAATAAAGACTAATTTTTCAAGATATGGAAAAAATAATTCTTTTAATGTCCATGTTTGTAAATTTATGGAGTATAGTTATATATCCACCACAGTATACCACACAATCTGAAAATGGTATAAAAGATGGAGAATGAGAGAAAAAAAAAAGGAAAATGAAAGCGATGAGGCCAAAAGTGATAGAAATGACACATGATATTGTTGACACATTATGATTTACGATTTGGTTGTGATGGAATCGAATACTTCTGAGATGAAAATTATATGTAGACGTGTACTTGCTGGGGAGAATGACAAGTAGTCAAATACGTACACATGGGGTCAACCGAAGGACGAAGGTCACAATTTGAGAGCTGTATGAGGCACCCATACTCATAAATTACCAACCAATCAAAGGTTAACTGTTTTCACTCTGTCGGCGCCACATCATGAATTCCTTCATTAACTAATTCTTCAATTCAAATTATTTCAATCTTATGGCAAAAACTACACTTCACTTTATTTTTCTTCATTAATATTAATCCTAAACTACTCTCACTATACTTCCTCTTATCCCTTGTCCCTTTCCTTTTGCTCTCTTGTTACGAGGGCGTGCTCAAATTATTATTCGAATAAATAGTTTATTTATTTATTCTATATATCACTAAACACACAAAAAATACTTTTATGGTTGACTTTTCAATGTGAAGAGCAAAAAGTAAGAGTTGACTCATGCTCTGTCATAACAAAAAGTCATAAGATGGAATAGAGTTTTGGAGTTAATCCAACAAATTAGCTAAATACATTATCCTATTATATAGTTTTAAATTGAACGATCTAATAAAAAAAGAAGCTTCAATAGGTGTAGTTGGAGCCCAGTTCTTCGGTTGAGGTCAACTTGGATCTATTCCCCTAACCGATGTAAATGATTGTGATCACAAATTAAGTTGAATCACACTTCACAATCCATCGTTTTCATGTTGTCGTCACCCAATTACTGCCGGAATTAACAAGGATTTCGGGAGTGATTGATCTAACTCACTAACCCAATCCTCAATGGGTCCTTTTCTCCAATGTGACAGCAAAATCATGATCCAAAATCTCACCAAAAACCTAAAAGAGAAACATGAAACTGGTCGAGAGTGAAATGTTTCGCTTTTCCTCGCTCCTTAGATGGCGGGTCAAAAAAATCATAACAAGTATATGTTTTTACGCTTTTCCTCGTTGCCTTGCTTTTCACTTAACTTAATTATCCGTGTTTAATTACTCTCGCAATGGGTCCACACACACATATGTTGGATAAAATAAAAATCGTTTACTTTCCTAACGATTTCCTCGTACAGTCACCGACGCCCAAGTGCAATGGTCTGAAAAATAAAATGGAAAATGTTTGTAGGGTGGGATATTTGTGAATCTTGGGCATGTATGTGGGTGGGGACACCGTCAAAGGTAGCGTTAGGTGAGAATAGAATTTGCATTTGCATGTCAAACAAACTTAATTAGAAGCCAACATTGTCGCCACCAAGTGTTGTCGGGGCCACCACCGTCCGTAATCCAATTAATTAGTATCACGCTTCTTTCTCACCGGACAAAATGGGTTTGTTTTAGGGTCCTTGATCATGAGTTTAGCCCTTTAATCATTGAGGTTTGTTAGACTAAAAATATGTTTCTGTATGTACATAAGTATGTGAACCTCTCAATAAAGTGTCTCACAGTGCAAAATTTGGCCTTGCCCACACGCTTGTATATTTACACATTCCATGGGGGACCATGCTTTTTCGTGTCCCTTCAAATATCAAAATCTTTGACTCTGGGCAACATTATGCAAAGCTCTATATTGCTCATACCTTTCTTAATTGCTTCTACTGTTTACGGATACAAACTAACAATTCAATTGGATTTATACACCTACCTTTTCAAATACCATTTTGTTATCAATTTTAATATCATTAATCTTTTCCTCTCGATCGTCACCTTCCAACTTCACTTTATCTTATATAGGCATTTTGTTTTTTTATCTTGCACACGGAACACAATGTTAGTATGAAAAGATAGATTGCATGACTCAGAAACTGACAAATCGTTTGTTTGAGCATTAATGTACTACATTCTCTGTGGTAATTAGGACTCAAATTTATATATTATCAAGGAAAAAACGAAATTATGAGAGACGATCTAATTTAAAATATCAAGTTAAGTTCTTTAATAAAGATTAGTTATTTTTAAGGTTAATAAATATTTTCTACTGCAAAAATAAATTTAATATTGGTCCATCCTGCTAAAGGTAGTAATATATTTTGGGATTTCCAAATTAGGTTCAGAAATAAATTTTAAGTTTGTTCCTTTTTACTAATAATAGATTTCTTAATAATTGTTTTCAAGGTTTATAAATGTAATTGTCAGACATGTCAAAAGAATCCGTATTTGCAGTTATCTGCAAATAAAATCTGTAATGAGGAGGAAATGAATATTAAAAATGAATATCCGTAGGTAATAAGTACGGATATTTTGTATACCGTATGTTAACGGGGTGGGTACGAGTATTATAGTATCCGTACCCGTGGATATTCGTACTCACTATATTTTAATTTAAATTAAAAAAATAAAAAAAATATATGAAAACATAGATACATTGATTTTGAATGGGTTATTTTTTATCAATTGATTTTAAAAAATTTCTATTTATTTGTAAATTGTCATTCAACACTATTTCAATGGATTATTTGCACTTTGTTTGAAATTTATAAATATTATGCATTGTATTTTTATTTGAAATTATGATTAGAAGTTGTTGTTAAATATTAATTCTTTTTTGTAAATACCTATGAATATTAAAAAAATATGCAGGTACCCGCATAACGAATACCCAAACAGATATAGGTAGGACAAATTTTTATTCAATCGATAATGTATATTGGAACTACTATCTGTACTCAACCTGTCTTATAACATCCCTAATAATTCCTCACAAACATTAGAATGACTTTAAAATTTCTAGCTTAAACATGCTTTTAGCTTATGCTGTAACATTTTGACACAAAAAATCCTCTGGTGCTCGATAAGTAGTTTGTTTTGATACAGTTAATTATGTTTTTTATTGTTTAAAAATTAAAATTAAAGACAGTTTAAATATTTTAATTTTAATTTTCTAATTCAAATGTGATGATTAATCTTAAAAATATTATTTCAATTAGAACAATTATGTACAAAGTTCACGTGTCATGTCTTTGAAAGTTTTTCTTTAATTTATTAAGTTATTTAAATTTGTATTGAATATGATAAATATTGTTTCAGAAAAATAGTCAAAGTTGACAATGAACTTGAGTCCCGAAATATATGTTATTTTCTAGATCTATATTTAGATATATAATAAACTCTCTTTTTTATCATTCATCACAATTCTACTAAATTCAAATTGGTTAATTGTTTCTCATGAAAAATGTTTATAAAGTGTGCAGAAAATTTACAGAAAAATGCTTATATAATATATAAAAAATTTGCCCGAGAACATCTCACAAATTACAGTAATAACACTGTTACTAATTAAAGTATTACAATTTCATTACAATATCTTGTGAATTTTTTTTGTTATATAAAATGGTAATGTCATTATCATTGCCGTTTAAATGGTACGCAGTTGCTATCATCTTGTAATGTCTGCATGATATTCAGCACTTCTGCATCAACATTTGTCTCTTGAAGCTGTTCCTTTCATTGGTATTATTATAACAAAAGCTATATGATAGCAAAATGTATGTAACCGACGATAATTGCATTTTTTTTTTCAAATTATTGAACTATATTTTTTTATGTACGCTGATATTAATATAATTTAAGACTTGGTGGTCATGATTTAATTCTACAACCAGTTCATAGTTCTTTTGACACACGTATAACAAGTAAACTATTAAAGTAATTGCATATTAAATAATTTTTTGTGCCTGAATGTTAAGAGGAGTAGATTTAACAAATTTGGTTAGTATTTATTTAGCCAATGTCAACTTTTGCATAAAGAAACTTAAGAAAGACTCAAAATAAAAAAGTGGACAATTAACTTATACATTGAAATTAGCTTAACCAAAGTATTGGAAAACACCTTTATAAGTTTTTTCATCTCTATGCTTTTCAATCAAATCCTACTCAATACCATGTCATTCAAGTTCTTCAATCAGTTCTATTTGAAAAAACAACAACAATAGAAAAAAAGATATTACAAAAATATAATCTAAACATTAACTTTTGGAAAATTCCAAAATATGTGCATGTAGTTTTTCTTTTTTGTTACTTTTTGTTCATAGAGCAACAATGCGCTCTGTAATTCACAAAGGAAGATGATATGTTTTATCTTTTGACTCTTCAACAATGCAAATAATAGTTAAATTATTTTTCTACTAGCTAGAGTAACATCATATTTTCTTCTCCATGACATCGCATTTTGTTAGTAATAGCATATCCATAATCCTACTGAGAAACTTGGTAATTGATTCACCATCGTTCATTTGTAGTAACTCGAAATCCCTCCTCATTTTTTCTTCACTAAATTCCAAATGTGTTTATAAGTATCTTTTTGCAAATAATAGTCTTCACGAATAAAAGAAGATCAATAGACTAGAAAATATAATGTTTTGGTTACGTCTTTTAGGTTTTCTAGTCTCAAATTTTGTTTTCTGTGCATCTGTATTAATTAGCAGTCGGTGATCTTCTTGAACTCTAAATTCAAATATCGGTACTCTAATTATCGAAAAATAACAACTCTTTCAAAATTGGAATCAGTGAGCATGGGATATGATAATTAACTAGGAAGGAAGAGAACCGATGAAAATCATAAGGCTCTTGACACAGTTGAATACGAGTTTCTCTGTTTTTGAGAACAAATAAATGTTATATTAGAAGCTGAAAACATATATATAAGCAGGAATACAACAAGTACTACACGTCATCTTAAAATTTTGGAAACTACGTATTACTCGAAAAACCTCACTAATATGGATGACATTACCTAATATATTATATATTTAGTTATTTTAATTTCACCCTATTAGATTACTTTTATATAAAAAGAGTACAAAAAACATGTGTAGGCATGGACATGGAAAAGTCAACATAAGAAAAACTTTTTCTGCTGTTTTGGTTGTTCCAATCCTGAACATAGTGTTGCTACAACTACTTCAAGTTATTTATTAATATTTATGTCGCCATCTATTAGTGACTACTTTTCTAACCTAACTAAACATGCATAATCATGGACCGAAAGCAAATACCTCCCTGTTAAGTATGTTAGCCTTGAATTTAAAAAATGTTGAATCACAAAGTTGGTTACGTGTAAGCCGATAAGAAGTGAGTAATAAAATGTTTTTGGTTCAAAGTTTTGGTAGGGGAAAACACAACCTACGGCAATGGAGTAACAAGACAAGATTTATACACATAAAAAATTGTGTGTGTGTGTGTGTGTGTTTTGTGTGGGATGAAAAGGCAAGTTAAATATGGTTTAAATAGTGTGCCATGTCGGATGGTTGAGAATAGTATACAGAATTGATGATGAACAGAGGGTTTGTATTATTGCGCAGCATCTTATCTTATACGGAAAACAATGGGTTTGATATTGAATAATGACAAGTACACACAGAGACATATTCTAGATATAAATAAGAAAAACTACACGTGTGAAGAAAAGAAAGGCGAAAAAAAGGCATGATTACGAGAAAGACCAAAATAGGGAAGATGACATTCCTGGACTGAACAAACTTTCACGACCAGTACCCACAACAAACACCCCATACATAAAATATGAACTTTGGAAGGGGTGAACTTAATAATAATAAAAAAAATGAATTAAATTGTGATTGGGTTATTAAGTATGATGTAAAATTGAGGTTGTTGTGATATTATAATGTTTGTGCAGATTGGTTGGGGAAAAAAAATGTGAGGGTGAGATGCATGTATGGGGGCCAGCAGAAAGAGAAGGGTCTGGTTGGAGATTCCTTACCGACAGTTTTGTGGGAGGGGCTGGCATGCATGGGAGATACCAGGTACCTCTGTGGTGGCCTGCTCAATCTTTGTGCAGATTACGTTCCACTCAACACGAAACTTCAACCAAATCGCATTCTAATTTTTTAAAAGGAAACTATTGGCTACCATCTTCTTTTTATCCTAACTTCACATCATATTTTTGGATCTCATATCTGCTCAACAGTGCAAAATCTTTAATAACTGTGCATCACAGAGTCTGCCCATCATGCAACATTATTTAAAAGATGAGTTAACCCCGAGAGTAGTAAAAAAATTATGCTACAATAACAAAAATCTAGAAAATATTTTAATTACTCATGTGCTCAATAGTTTCTAAACTGATAAAATTATACAAGCAAATCTCCGTGTATTTAATAATTTACTTGTTAAACTAATATATTTTAGGGTTAAATATGTTTTTATCCCTCAAGTTTCAGTAAAATTTGAAATTAATTTCTCTTCAAATTTTTTATCAATTTAGTCTTTCATATTTAAAAATACTTGACTTTAGTTCTTTTAACCAAATTTTATTAAGTTTATCTAATGTTTCAAGTGCATTTCATGAAAGTATTCGAATTGTTTACACCCTTTGACACATTTTCGCTTTAATGTTAACTCAAATATTATCATAAAATGCATTTAAAATGTCAAATAAACTTAACAAAATTTGGTAAGAAGGACTAAATCCATGTATTTCTAAAAATGAAGACTAAATTGGTATAAAGTTTTGAAGATGGACTAAATCCAAAATTCACTTAAACTTAAGGGACAAAAACATATTTAACCTTATATTTTATTAGGAGAAAGGTTGTTTGACACCATTTGAGGACCATTTGACAACTCTTACAAGGGTAAAATAGTCTTAATAAGAGTTAACTTTTATATTTTTAAAAGAAAGAAAAAGTGAATAGTAATGAGAGACAGTGTCAAATGGTAGTAAAAAAAAAATGGTCTCAAAAGACCAATGTCCATTTTATTAACGTTCAAAAACATATTTAAATGTTTTTTAATACTTAAAAGTCTGATGACATATTTTTTGTTTTGCGATAATATTTTGAATTGGAGAATATGTAGGAATTAGAGATTAGTTAATTTTATTTTCTAGGATTTCAACTTTGATTTATTAATCATATAATTTGTAACTTTAAAAAGCATAGAACAAAGGATTGGATCTTGATACCAATCTCGGCTGTGTATTTTTCCACGTTGCGGAACTGAGTTGGGTATGTATGATTCTCGCATGGCCCGTTGATTTTGAGACTAGTTTGAGTCACAAGTCCATTATATCCAAACTCTGTTGGATATGGGTAATATTCAGCCTTTTCTTCCTGCACTTCAAACATTTCTAATTCCACCCCCATAATTTTAAAAATAATATATTTTTATTCGTGTTCCAGTAATCAGTTTTTGTGTTTACTAATTACCCAGAACCTGCTTGCCATTCGTCCTCTCTCCTTTTCATATATATATGAGATGAATCAGTTATCTCCACTGCCTCTGTTTCCGATTCTC
>Ga0099823_1000280_pt1 | contig 30511 bp, 12 predicted proteins | sample CowpearedBW_FD_76831 | JGI IMG/M metagenome (GOLD analysis project Ga0099823, IMG submission 76831) | Root nodule microbial communities of legume samples collected from California, USA - Cow pea red BW | ecosystem: Host-associated > Plants > Roots > Nodule | place: USA: California | collected...
AAAATCACTATTGACTTTGTTAGTTCTACTGATCAGCTGACAGATATGCTAAAGTTTTTCTCTGGGGATCTCGCATTGATCATATTTATTTGTAATAAGCTTGACATGTGACGTATACGCTCCATCAGCTTGAGGGGAAATCTTGATGATATGATTATTGAAGATTTGAACTGATTAGGTTGAATGCAAATAGGAACATAAGATATAAATAGTAGTTCAGTGTGCGTATGCCCTTAACACATTTCCTGTACCACCATGTCTTTGGCATCTTTGAAGTATATCTTACCTAGATGTTACTCACTATTTTTACGGTATATCTTAATAAAAATTATTTGATGCGGCTTCTCTCATATTTAGTTGATAATGTCTTAATATACTTACCTTGATGTGAAGGAAAAGAAACCAATTCCTAAAATTGGGGTTTCTTTAAATGTAGAAAAACTGGTCAACAGCTGTTGTAATTTAAAAAATTCAAGTTAGTCTTTCCCGGAAATGGGGAAAACAAACAGAATTCCGAGATTTGGTTCGCCATGCTAATATTTGGACACATGTGAATTGATTACTGGAATGATAATTCTTTTTGCAAAGTTTGATTTGGTCAGGAGGAAATTTATTTTTATTATATTCCATTCTGCTTTTCTTTTTGTACTTGGATTTTATATGTAATTATGGAGTTATGAGTTTATAACTAATTAAAATATGTTAGAAAAAGAACCATTAATTGATTATACTGTAGAAGGAATCCCATCTCGAGTGGCCATTCTCATTTGTATTCTTAGGATTTGAAACATCATTATTTGCATTTTTATAGCCAAACTTATGAATCATAATTCCCATGGAATAGGGACAAGTTAAATAAGCTTGTGGAATTTTAACAAAATTCTTTATATCTGCAGGAGTTAATGGAATTGGAGATGTTTATGCTGTGCAATTACTCAGTCGATTTGGTGAGGTTTTATTAACTTTGTCTTATTTTATCCAAAAGGTTAAATTGTCTTAAGTTGAGGATTCTCATCTAGTGTTTTATTAGCTTAAATAATCTATATTGTTGCAGATGTAACAGTACTATATTTGGATTGTTTTTCCTTTTCAGTGACGTTCTTGTTCTGTCTGTAGATTGTTTTAAAAATTATTGAATAGCTTTCAAATTTATTGGTTGAGTGCGTGGTTGGCGTGTTATAATATAGTAGTCCAAATAATTTAACTTTCTGGAACTCGCTCACTTGTAAAAGATTTTTCTATGTAGTTTTTTGATCTTGTACCTTGGTATATTTCTTAATCCATATATGGTTGTAATCATATCTCTTCACCTTTATGAACAGGCACATTGGAGAGGTTGTTGGAATCTGTTGATCAAATTAAAGAAGATCGCATTAGAAAGGTTTTCCTGACTGATATTATGCTTCATGTGCAAGTTTGCTCACATGATTATTAAAATGTTCTCATCGGAACTTATATGTCTGGTTCAACATGATTAGTGAGGTTTATTGTTGCATTTACCATCTTAATGTATTTAGTTATCTTCTGTAAAAGATATTAGGATTTTACCTTTCAAAGCTATTGTAATTGTTCCCAGCCAACACTAATATTGGTGTTACATTTGCCATTTTCCTTCTAGGCCTTGATTGAAAATGCTGAGCAGGCCCTCTTAAGCAAGGAACTGGCAAGCATCTCAGTCTCTTGATTTATTTATGGATCTACACCTTTATTTTTTTTAGCATCTATTTGTCATGTTATCTACAATTTTTTTCTCATGCGTCAGTACCTAAATTATCACAGGCCCTGTTGCGGTCTGATCTTCCATTGTACATGGTACCATTTGCTGTAGAAGATCTCTCGTTCAATAAACCAGAGGTTTGTGGCATTGAAAGCAGTTCAAGTTTTCAATTTGTATCTTTTTAGTTAGTTTTAGCTTGATTTTTCTAGTCCATTTATAGATTTTATTTAAAGCTCATATATCAGTATCAAGTTTTTGTGCTATAAACGGGTTGGTCGTTGCCATTAATGCAATGGAGATTGTGATAAGCAGCAGCAAAAAAGGCTATGATAGTTATTTGATTTTCTTCCCTGTGATCAAATGATATTTTAGTTATTAATTTAAATAGAATATTATATTAGAAGTGTAATTTTTTGCATGTTTTTTTAACTCAACGAAAATAATGGTGTACAGGACAATGGTAGTAGATTCAACAGCCTATTAACAGCCATCAGTGCTTACGCAGAAGGGTTTTCAGCTGATCCCCTCATCAGGAGAGCAGTTCATTTGTGGAGAAAGTTGGAGTCAAGATGAAATTGAGTTCATGTATAGAGGGGAATTTTTTATTAGAACATTTCAACATTACACAACATGAGGGTATTAAAGTGTATACAGAAAGCAGAGTAGGTTGTTCTTGTCAACTATCGTATAAGTATTTGTAATTTTGATGTAATTTGGCACGCAAAGTATATATTTTTGGAGGTAAAAATCATAAAGTGGACATTAGGTAGAGCAGGAAGAAGTGTGAGAAGTCAAAGTCTATGCCTTCACACACTCATGCCAGCTAGAGCATTACGAAAATGCTATTTGTTGCTACATGGCATTTACACTACACAATACTGATTTGCGCTTAATTCATTTTACAGGAGGATTATAATGAGTGGCTGATGTTGCTTTAAGTCCCTCTTGATTCATATCAAGAGCATTAATCACAAATTAAGATGCATGTTAAATTCATGTGACAACTTTTTCGACAGAGATAACATTTTGTAAGATGCAAAACTGTAAGTTCAAAAATCACTTGGGACTACTTTGGCCATTCACACTTTTTGATAAGTAGGAGGTATTTATTAGGTAAAATACCCAATATCTCTCAATCCCACCTAACCTAATTCAAATAAATTAGGTCAAGTATTTTTTATGAATTAGATGGAACCTGATTAATTTTTTATATGCTGGGTAACATTATTTATGTTGAACAAAAAACTCAATCCAATCAAAATTATTAATATTAAATAATACTAAAAATAATAATAATAATAATAATCATATAAATATTATTAAATTAACAAAATATACATTTTTAAAATATTACATTATTTAATTACTAAATATTAAATAAATATAATCTGCTCTTGAAGATATTATAAAATATCTAGCAAAACATACTTGAAATAACAAATTTTAATAATAAAATAAATTATAACCTAGGAAATCTGACACAATTCAACTCTTTCTATTAAACTAAGAAATAAACTAGTCCACCACCCATCCCTTTGAACACCCTATGTATTAGTTGTTAATTAGTCTATTCTGTTTACACAGGCTTTAGATGAATGGTTTCTCTCTATATGGGTCACGGAAAAACAAAAAAAATCACAATAGTGCTACTTGTTTAGAAAATATAAAACTATTAAGTTCACATTTCAATAAAAGATGAAGAAGCAAAATTTGTATACTTAATAGTTTGTATACAGCTTTTAATAATCCACAGGATCTATACCATACTTGCTTAAATCTCAAAACTTGTATGTTTCTCCAAAAAATAGTATCATCATCTTCAAATAGATGTAATGCAACTAAGACCTCTTCTTTGATGCCCTCGTGCGAGTTGGTCTATTCGGTGTGGTATCCGCAGATGTCTCTGATTTTTCATCAGCAACACTATTTTCAGCATCTGGCCCTTCCAACTCAGTGCCACGAGTTTTAATCAAATAATGAGCCACAGATTTGAAACCCAGCTTTGACACCTTACAAAAATTCAAATTAAGAGGCAACAAAACAAAGGGTGAAGATTTTTTCTTGAGGTAAATTTATGCACTCATTTATAATGACCTCAAGTTGTTTTTATCCCATATACCTATGAAGATAGAACAGAAACAACAACAAAGGAATCATATCCTACCAAGTTATATTGACTACATGGATCGCATAAGATTGGACTCAGTTGTAAACTAAGATAGAATAAGAATTGTAATGATTCATTAACTAGCTAACCTTGACACATCAAATTTTACGATTCAAATCATAAATTATAAGATTCTGTCCAAATAACCATGTTTTGCAACACTAACCTTACTGTATATGTTGCCAGTAGGCATCCAACCTTTTCCCCTGCGGCAACGACTACAGTTGCATATTCCTCTACAAGGAGGGCAAACCCATTTGTTATTACGGTTGGCTTCCATCACATTTTCTCCATATCTATAAAATATCAACAGAAAGGAACTAGCATCAAACTTCACACAATGACAGTGGTTGACACAACACAAGGCTGAATGTGGAAAATTTGAACCTCAGCTTAAACACTTACCTCATGTACAAGCAATCTCCACAAAATTGCCCTTGGAGTAATTCGCATTTGCTGCAATGAGTGTGCTGGCCAAGAGTTTTCTGCCTGCATGTAAACAAAAGACTTATGAAAACATTCAAATGGTCTTCAATCAAAACATGTTTTCCTCAGCCAAGGTACAAGACCATTCAAATGGCATACTGGTACTATTTGCAGGAAAAGCCAGTGGAGTGGCTAAATTGCAAAACCTTCTCATTCCAACTTTTTCTAGATCAAACATAGAAGAATAGGTCAAATATACTAAGCATATTAAAGAAGATTGCAGTCTAAAATAGTACCTGCATTGATGGCATGTCTCTCCTTTGATTGGATCATATATACGGTTCCCATCCTCATCATATCCATCCACATACAATTCCCAAGCACTCTCACAGTCTCCCAGATGCTCCTCATGCTCTTCAGTGTAACCTTCAGGGTTTGTACCTTCTGGTATATAAATCTCTACTACATCGTCTTCCTTACTTGCAGATTCACGATTCCGTCTCTCAGAATAGTTAATTGGTACCAGGCTCATTATTCTGCAAACCCATGAAATTGTCAATTACATTTTAGGTACTTAAGATATTTCTGAAGTATTCTTTGAATCTTCATCTCAACACAAGTAAAAAAGGTGACAAGGAGCATCTACATAAAGTCACTTCATGTTTAGACAAAATTTACTTTTAAAAGTGTATCTTAGTATGAATACACAATCTCTAACATTAAATTATAAAACATCAATATACTTGTTTTTCACATTAACTCTATGCTCATGAGTCATGTTCACGTCTCCTTTGCCTCCAAAATGGAAGAGGGTTTCCAGTTGCAAAGAGAAAGGAGAAAGGTAACATCTTTGGGGAGAAAGGAACATACCCACCAAGAAAGGTTGCTCCTTTTGACGTTCCACAAAGAGAAAAACAAATATAAAGAGAAAAATGAAAAGCATACCTGGAAGAACGTCTCTGGGGCGAATGGTTGGGTTGGATGGCCTTCTTCTTCTTGGGGAGAGGGTTTTGTTTTGGGCGTTTGAGTTTGAGAGACAAGTCGAACAAGCCAAGCTTGTTCATTCTCTCCATGTTCTCTTTGATCCTTTGGTTCCTAGCTTGCTCGTAACGTGAAGAATCATCTCCTCTTTCGGACCCTTCTTCACTTTGGGAGTCGCTACCATTAGCATTATCGTGGGAAAGAGAAGGAAGGGGTTCTTCTTCTTCTTCTTCTCTCTTCTTTTTGCGAGTGCCCATTCTCGTTCTGGGATGGTCTGTGTTTTTTGGTTTGGGACTTCCTTTGTTATGGGTTTTGGGAAGGTGAAATGGCGGGAGTCCAAAACCTCGGAAATATTCCAATACTAAATTTATCAGTTTGCGATTATCTTTTGATTAAAAATTAATTTATTAGGTGGAGTAGGGTAGTTTGGAAACCACATTAACTATTCACACTAATTTTTCATTTTAGATTTTTCAAAATTTGGATCAATGCCTTGAAATTTTTCTCTTTTTTTTTTGTTATTTACCCCCTTTGATTTTTCTTAGTAACTCTTCATATAAACAAACTCTCATTCAACCACTATTGTTTGATAAGGAGATCAACCATGCAAAATCATTCATTTCTAGCCTTCTCTAAATTTAATTTGTTCTTTCAATTTTGAATGTGACAAATATAAGTAAGAAAAACATAGAGTAAACATCGTATTATGAGCTCACGTCATTTTAGGATTTTTTTAGAACATTTGGAATTTCAAACTTAAAAGTTAAGTGATCCATAACCTTGCTTTATATAAGACGTGTAACTTTGTTTTCAAATATTTGAATAAATTAGATTTCTTTGAGAAATTATGAGAATGTTGAGTCCTTTTAAGAGTGTAATAGGATCTTATCTTGACATCTTATAACTTTGAGTGATATTTTAAATTCTCACTCGTCTTAGCTTTATTCAAGTAGTGTAATTTTTCATATCTTCTCTTCTTTATCTCTTGAATTTCCTTTTACTAAAATTATTTCATTTTTGTTCCGTAGAATCCTTGGCTCAAAACTTTTAGTAAGTTTTTATCTTTTGAAAATCAAGCATAGAGGGTTAAGGTTACAATCTTCGATGTTGTTCTCATTCATTCACCAAAATTACATGTCAGGGGGATTACTAGTTCTGGGAATAATTCTTTTACAACAAGAAGGGGAAATTTCTTAGCTATTTTTTTTTTCTTAACAAAAAGGGGCAGAAAGTTTAGAAGGACTTGTGATTAAAATTTTGAGTTAACTTCTAAATGCTTAGAAAGAAAATTTCTAAAATTTATGTTTGTGGTTTATCCGATTATAATGTGCTTAACTTCGTTTTATGAATCATAAAGAATTATAAGTGTAGGAAATCACAAAAGATAATTATATTTTAATCTCATATTTTTATTCTTTTTTAAACCACCTACGTGTTAGTCGAAATCTCATTTTAATTTTATATATTGATTACTTTTGGGTTGTGTTATGTGGTAGTTGAAAGAATGTGTGAGGTGTGTGTGCGTGTGAAGCGATTTATTTGGTAAAGTTGTTCGCACGAGGACGAGGATGCAAAGGTTGCCATTGCGATTTCGGTCTTCGAAGTTACTTAAGAGAGTGTAGATTGTTGTGTTAGGTTCCTTGTGGCGAGTTGTGATAAGTAATACTAATTTGTTTTTATCTTTGCATACCCTTGAGGTGCTTGAGTTGTCAAAGGAAATTGAAGAGAAGTTGAAATTCGAAGAATATATAATCATCAACAAGAAGGAGGAATAAATTGGTGGTAATTCAAATGTCGTAAACTGTCTGTGATATTTGTTTGTCCATTAAAGTGGTTGTTTGTTGAATGAACATATATCATTAAAGTTCTTTTTCTTTTTGTTTCCCCTCATTGTATGCCTTTCTTTTACATGATCCTGAAATTTATGATAATTAGTGTTTACTTTTATGAATTTAAAATCACAAAAGCATAAAGATGTGTGTGCCTCTGATTTAAGAAAAACATGACTTAAGTAGATGCTGGAACACTCTGTTTCACACCCAAACAGAGAGTTCCTTTTAGTGAAGTAAAACTAATATATCATTTTAATTTGTTATGACAATCGCATATTTCTCTTGAAGGAAAGATAGATCTAGAAAAGGTGGACCATGAAATAAAACTAATATATCAACCACCTTATAAGTGGCTCTTCTTGATTCACCTTTTGATGTAGGATTATCCTGTTCTTTTTGGAAGATTAATAAATATGGTGATGATTGATTAAGAAAACCAAGGAAATCCCCACTGGACATTAAGATAGCAAGCTATCTAGATGTGAAGGTTCCTTTACAAGGTTCTAGAGAAGAGAAGAATGGATTGATTCAAAACAAATAAGAGTGGACACCACATAAAAAGAGTAAAACCCATGTCACACACATAAGGAAAAATAAAGCATAAAATGGAAATGAAAGGAATGATAAAAATGTGAGAAGCACGTCACTACAAGGCTAGGTTAGAAGAAGCCATGACAACCTTGAAGATGAGTGGATGTGTGCCGCCACTTGAATCAAGATTCAAGATAAGACTTAAAAGAACTTCACCCCCTAAGGAGGAAGACTCTCACAATGGTTGATACACTAATGTGTTTAATTTCTCCAAAATGATCCACCCTTGTACAAGTGTTAGAGGTCCCCTTATATAGAAGTATCTAGGGGCCTCTTAGCAAAAAACAAATAAGTTAAAAAGGATTACAATGCAAATAACAAAACCTAGAGTTTAGAAAGTAGGTCAACAAAGGAGCACATGAACACATTCTAGAAGCCTTCTTGGCCAAGGCAATGTGGATGCTCCTTCTAGATGTTTCTAGACTTCTTGGTGGCCAAGGCATGTGGTCATCCTTTCTAGATGTTTCTAGAAAGCTTTGCTCCTTCTCTTTCTTCCACATTTGCTCTCCAAAAGCCATCTAAATGCGCCACTTGTCCTTCCTTGTCCCACCTCTTAATAAACCTACGAAACAAGTTAATTTTGAATTAGCATGTTAGCTTTAGGTTAAGCTAATCCTTTGAATCAACAAGTCAACCCAAAGTCAAGGTCAACAAGTCAACTTAAAAATAGTCAACCAAGCCAACTTAATGAAATTTTAAACTAAAGAAAATAAAAGCAAAGAAGGAATCAAGGAACTCCCTTTCTTCTAAGCATGTGCCATGTGTAAGACTCGCTAAATTTAAATAATTAAATAATTAATTATTTAATTAATACGAGTGACAAAAGCCTTTAAGGTATTAAATGCTAACCTTCATAATGTGGAAAAGTACTAGTTCAAATGGTTGAGAGTACTTGGTTTATGTGAGAGAACTTGGGTTTGAGTCCTATGTATGTGCGTGTAAGTAAGAAGATAGCAATTGGGTTATACTAGTTGGCATGAAATATCAATTGGCATGATGGTTTGGTATTAACTTAGTAATTGCGTGGTTATGGGTTATACCCTTGGGGAAAACCTAAATTAAACTTTATATTTTTTTGCTAATGCTAGATTTGGGTGGAATGGGAAGGGTTAAAGGAAACCCTAACTGATCTAGCAGCCAAGGGAGGCTGAAAAATAGCCATAAAGGGACCATGAATGGCCATTAACCATTAATTAAGTGGGAATCCCATTTTTGTATTATTGACCTAAATTTAAGCACTGTTTAAAAGGTAAAAGTTGAGTATTAGGAAGGGTTTTGCCAAGGCTGAGACTATACCAAAAATAGAGCACGAAAGGAGAGTAATTATGAGTGTTGGGTGAGGTTCTGGGTCTGAATTGGTAGAAGAGTAAGAAGGAGATTGGCAAACAAGAAGGAAGTAGCACATTTAGCAAATTGAGTAAGGAAATCCAGGTTAGGGGAGTTCCTATTGATTGTTTGATGTTTTTTTTTATTCATTGTTGATTGAATCGTGATGTATGCGGGGTTGGGATTGTAATTTACGTGAAAATCATAGATGAAATCGGGTTTCTAGAATTTTTCCAAAAACTGCCTGGCGGGTTGTATGTGACCGCCAGGCGACACATGCACTAAATCCAGTTTCTGGGTATCAACTATGAACTGCCTGGCGGCAGAGGATGAATCGCCAGGTGGCACGAACGCAGTTACACTGTTTTTGGTCATTTTTGGTATTTTGGGGTACTTGTGATGTGGTCGTGATGTCTATATGCTCGAATGTGAATTGTAATGTTTTGATAGACTGTGCATATGCTGATTATGTTGGAAGGCATGACTTTTGATCTGAAATTGGGGGATTAGGGTTTATGATGAAATCAGTGATGAATAACATAAATTATGTCATAGACACTCGTACAACAAAGATCGATCATTTATCTCACCTAAAGGGTATAAAGATGATAGACGTCTAAGTGTTGGAAGTGAATGAGTAAAAAGAAAGGGGAAAGTGTACTAACCCGAGTTTAAATTTGTTGATGTTGCATTTAATATTATATTGTTTGGTTTTATTTAAATGAGCTCACCCTATCTGTGTGTGTGTGGCGATGATCATGTAACTTGTTATATGTGAACAGATGTTGATGCAGGTGAGCAGACAAATGTCTATAGACGGAGTGTGGATATCTCAGGGTTTTATCACTAGTCATTATGATGAACTATGATTTTATATGTAATAATTTTATAGACGATCTTAATTGTAACACGTACTGATGCGATTTATTTTATCTGTATTGGCACGTCGAACTTTAATAATTAAATTTTCTCGCGTTTTTTTGGGAAATTGATGATTAATAAATTAGGTGGTTATTTTATTTATTTTCTTATTTATTTTAATAAGTAATTTTCGGTTAGGACGTTACATCATGGGCCATCATTCTTGGTAAGGATCAATCCTTTATCACCTTTCCTTCAGGAGAAGTATGCAGTTGTCATAACAAATTCATAAATGATATATTGGTTTTACTTCACTAAAAAGAACTCCCCGTTTAGGTGTGAAACAGAGTGTTCCAACATCTACTTAAATAATGTTTTCCTTAAATCAAAGACACTCTTTATGCTTTTATGATTTTAAATTGATAAAAGTAAACACTGATTATCCATAAATTTCAGGATCATGTAAAAGAAAGGCATGTCATAAGGGAAAAAAAAAAGAAAAAAACTTTAATGATATATGTTCTTTCAACAAACAACCACTTTTATGAGCAAACAAATATGGCAAAAAAAGTTTATGACATTTGAATTACGACCAATTTAATCTTCCTTCTTATTGATAATTATATATTCTTCAAATTTAAACTTCTCTTCAATTTCCTTTGATAGCTCAAGCACCATAGGGCTTTGCAAACACAAAAACAAATTAGAATTACTTATCACAACTCGCCATAGGGGAACCTAACACAACAATCAACACTCACTTAAGTAACTTCGGAGATCGAAATGACAACGACAGCCTTTGCATCCTCGTCCTCGAGTCGTTTGAAAGCCTTGCTAATTTTCCTATCACACTCACCAATAAGCTTATCTATGACATCCTCCAATTCCCTGTCATAACTATCAGTCCCTTTCGCCTTCGCCTCCTCGTATCTAAGAACAATTCAGCAACAAAGGTAACACAAACACAAGAAAGCCACTGCATCTAAATGACACTGGAATTGCAAACTATTACCTATTTTTCGTTGTTTAACTTTAAAATCAGTACAACGAAATGGCATAGTTTATATTGAAAAGACCTAAATGCTAAACCAAATTGTTGTGTTGTGGTTCGATTGTAATACCCATGCCCTATAGATCGAGAAGGATAATTTTTTCGTAGCTGAAGAGAGTGCACCCTAGGGCAATGTCCCATATCAATTTTCTGAAACAAAGATAGCGAAAGAAAGACAGAATGAAAAAATAGAAGCCCTAGGATGCGAAAATGAATGGCAAACCAGGGGAAGAAGTTACTGTTAATTGGAAGAGTTTGTGAGGGTTTCATGATTGTCGACAAAAGACGAAAGAGGGAAAAAGGAATGCAAACACGCATAAGGTTTTGCGACAAACCTTTCTTCTTTCAAACGAGCACCTCTATGGATAGGAAAGACAAAACTGCTTGATGAAAGAAACAAAACTTTCTTTCGTGCGAACAACTTTACCAAATGAACTGCTTCACGCGCACACACACCTCACATATTATTTCAACTGCCACATCACAAAAGCCAAAAAGTAATCAAAATATAAAATTAAAATGACACTTTAGCTTACAGGTAGGTTAAAAAAGGGTAAAAATGAGTGAGATTAAAGTATTAACGAGGGAGATTAAAATATCATTATCCAATCACAAAAGACTTCAAGATATTTTTTATCATCATAAATAAAGGGAAGATTATTGATTCAAGATAAAGATGGGTATCCAAAATTAAATCACATCAAGAGAAAGTTTTGATGATGATGAATTATGAAGAAGATTAAGTTCTAAAAAATACTTGAAATTTTAAAAGCATATTTTAGTCTTGTAGAAAATTGTGTTGTAGTCTTGGAAATATGATTTTTGTATAAAATAAGTGTAAGAGAGAGAGAGTTTAAATGATGAATGGTAGACAACTACAACACACCTACCTTATTATTACTTTGATGACTCTTGAAATTCTTGTAAAATATGCTACTAGTCTATAATAATTGATTATCCCTATCAATAATCGATTATCATAGAAGAAAAATGTTTTTTGAACCTTATACTATTTGGAATAATCTATTATTGTAAGTGATAATCAACTTGGAATGGTTTTTTTTCTTCTGAAATGGGTCGAAACGCGTTTTTCTTCTATAAATTGAACAAAGCTCTATATTTTTTGTGACACAAAAGTCAAATTGTGAAAATTAGCTTTGTGACAAGCTTTGGTTAACCTAGTTTTGAAAGTGTGGCTTTTAAGTTTCGTCAATAATGTTCTTAAGTGAGAAGGTGTTGTTGTTGCTAGGGTTTTGATGCTTGGTTCATCCTTTCAGGTTTGTTATAGGAAGTGTTCATCATCTCTTGTGGTTTTCTAGAGATGTGTGGTTTCATCCTTTATAGTATGTAAGAGAGGTGTTGTTCATCCCTTCTGGTTATTCAAGGAAGGTGAGTTTCATCTCTTATGGTTTTTCAAGAGAGGATTTTTTTTCATCCTTTGTAGGTTTTTCAAAGGAAGTGTTTTTTTTCTTAACTGTTTTGTTCCATGTTGCACTTTGTTTTAGTGGTTGTCATAATCGGTTTAAGATAATAATTAGTGATCATTTTTTTTTAAAGTGATTGTAACTTGACATAGGATTTATTTTGAACTGAAATAATATAAAATATTTTAGAGTGACTTTGTTTATTCTTTGTTCTCTTTATTTTTCTGCTTTTTGTGAAAGATAAATTTTTATACACTTTCTGGAAGATTAATACTAGGGTTAAATATGTTTTTTGTCCTTCAACTTTTAGTGAAAATTGGAATTAGTCCCTCTTGGAAACCTTGAACCAATTTAGTCCCTTATCTTTATAAATGCGTGCATTTAGTCCTTTAAACCATTCTTTTAAGTTTATTTGACATTTCAAACGTGTTTCTCAACTAAGATTGAAGTGAACATATGTCAAACGGTGTAAAAAAAACTAAAATATTATAGTGAAATGTGTTTGAAACATCATATAAATTTATTAAAATTTTGTCAAAAGGACTAAATCCATGCATTTACGTAGTTGAGGAACTAAATTGGTTCAAAGTTTCCAAGAAGAATTAATTCCAATTTTGACTAAAAGGTTAAGGACTAAAAATATATTTAACCCTTAATACTATGATATTTATTACTACAACTTGATATAAAATTAAGATTTATTAAAAAAAGTTTTGAATAGCTGAAAAGTTTTAAAAGCTGGAACTTTAACTTCAAACAAATTCACCTCCTCTCTTGATTTTGTTCAACCTCCTATTTTATTCTAACATTGTGTTGTCAACCTGAAGTGGAGTTGGTCTTATTTGTAAGAAACCAAGTTCTAAAAGAAGTCCACTTAACCAAATAATCATAGAACATGCTGTAAACATTGAGTGATATTTTGCTTTAGTGAAGGATTTAAAGACTAAGGTTGCTTCTTGCCTTTCCAAGAGATCCTAGAATTGCCTACAACATGCACCGATTATTAGTACATTTTCTTGGGTCAAGGTATCTACACCAATTAGCATAACAAGTAGGCTTTAAGGTGTGATGATCCATCTGTAATGAAGAAAAAACCATGAGTGATAGTGCCAATTAAATACCTAATAATATGGTGTACTATTGAGCATGGTTATTGTAACGTCCTAGCTGGAAATTACTTATTTAAAATTAAAATAATAAAAATATTAATAAACAATATTTATTAATAAAATTACTTTCCCAAAGATGCGGAAAAAATTTAAACATTAGTTTATACGCGCCAAAAGATCAAATCTGTAAATGTGTTCACACAACAAATATAAAATAAGTCATAGTAATTGGTTACAAAAATAGTCCATAAAACAAAATCCATAAAGATAATTCCATATAAAATCTCCCATGGCTCGCCCCACTTCGTCTCTAAGTGTCCACATGCTCACCTGCATCAACCTCTACTCCCATGTAACAAGTTACATGATCATCGTCAAACACACACAAATAGAGTGAGCTCAAATAAAAGGAAATACAATGTAAATTAACAAATATAATTTCAAACCCATGACCCTGGTTAGAACCTTAATCCTTAAACCCCAACTTTCAAATCCTCCGTTGGACACTTCTTGATTCTACACCCTTTGATGAGTACATTGATCGATCTTTGCTACCACGAGTGTCTACTCGCCCCTCCGACTACAAGCCACCACCTATAGTCCACACGCGGCAATAAACTTGTCACGGTCATAACCGTAACATCAAGTGGAGTTCTCCAATATAAACCACAATTTGTATTTGTCCCTAAACTATCAAACTCGTCGGCTAACACCGAGGAGGATAATCTTCCAGAACCCATCCGTACGAGCCATAATCTTAATAATAATATTGTTATTATTATTATTATTATGAATTAATATATTGGAAAAGTTATTATATAAAGACATGTTCATGTAATTATTATTTATTTATATATACATATAATCATATATTTATATAAATTTATAGAGAACGTATTTATGTATTTATTTATATATATAAATAAATATTTTATCGTGTTTTTATATATATATATATAATTATTTATTGTATATTTGTATTTGAAATTCTTTTTATTAATTGATTTTTGAAAACTAACTTTAACTGATGTAGAAACTTTTTCAGAATAATCATAGGTTTTCACAGTAGCTTCTTTAAGAAGCTTTTTACACATCTTAAAACTTACACTGCGTGTTTCCAAAAAATCAATTGATGTTGGAAATAATAAAAATAACTTCCCAGAATAAAAATAATAGCACTCCATGCAATGCCATGAAAACTAGGGATAAATATGGACCTGGTTCATCGGGTCGGTCCGCAGACTTGCGAAAAAAAATGTGGGGCGGGCTAGAATAGTGAGTCTGCAGGCTCGCAGTGGCTCGGCCTGCATAAGCCTGTAGTCTGTGTGGACTGGCCTACGGCCCGCACGGGCCGACCCACAAGTCCGCATACAAAAAAACTTGTATTTGTGTATATTAATTACTTTTTTTATGAACTTTTGCATTAACGTTTCAAATTCTCATATAACTGAAAAAAGACAAGTATTATGTATTTTTTAATATGCTAAAATTTAAAGAATACATTGTGTATGTCATAGTATGAATATGAATATGATGAAAATGTTGAATTATCAATTTATCATTCAACTCTCCGAAGTCTTTACTTAATTTTTTGAACTTCTTAAAGTTTCCCAATTTTTAAACATTGAAAGTTTTATCATAAAAAAAAAATAGGCCAATCCGCGGACCCACAGACCAAGTGCGGGATGGGACGAGACGAGTCAGCCCACATAAATTATACGAAATGGGACGGGCCAGCCTACGATATACGGGTCTTTGCCTAAACGGGCCAGACTAGCCCACATCGTCATCCTTAATGAGAATAGATGAAGAAACTTGTATAATTTCCAAATGACCAAAGCTTTTTCGTCATCCTTAACAAAAATAGATGAAGAAACTTGTATGATTTTCAAATGACCAAAGCTTTTTCGCCTTTTAAGAAGTCTTCATTAATTATGAACAGAGTAATTAGAAATGTTGTGTCTGTGCCAAATATAAATTTGCAGGTTCTTAAAAACCAATTTTGTCTCTTCTAACACATTTTCATTATTAATTATGAAGACTACGAGTAATGTTTTGTGAGACTCCATGCGTTCTAGAAAAGGTTCAAATCTTCTACTAAATCTTAAGCTATACTTCAAATTTTTCTATAACCTAATTAATTTATTGTATTATATTTTTTAATTTAATTTATTTTAAAAAATTTATCTACCTTCTTCAACAAGCTTCGTAAAAGTTTAAAAAGCTTTCAGCTTGCATTACTTTTCATCTTCCATAATTTGTTATTATTACTATTAATATTGTTATTATAGTTATAACCTATTGTTATATTTTATTTTAATTTAATTCTTTAATTATTAATTTATTTTTTTAATCATTAATTTTTTTTATTATTATTAATTTAATCATTAATTATATTATATTCAAATACTATTAATTATATTAATAGTGTTCGTTTATTTCTTTGAACATGAATGAAAATGCCTCCAAGAATGCAATAACAAAAAAATATATTCTTTTAAGAAGATAAAAAATAAGATTAATAAATTATTAAGTACAACAATTATGTTTTATTTTTGTTTCCTTACTTTTAATTTAAAGGTGCTACCTATGTGCGTCAAGTTTGTATATGTTCAAGTTTGTATATGTTCGATTTCTGTCCATGACATTCAAGTTACATTAGAATTTTATTTATAGAAAACAATAGGAAGTAATTGACATACATTCATATTGTTAATGTTGAATATGCATATTGTTTCACAATGACGCTAAAATGATTGGCTGTGAAATATCTTTAGCTGTGATGAAAACTTGCCACAATGTGATTATTATTACTATAGATCATTTGTTTTTCTTAGTCAATAATAAATGTATCATTTTTAATGTAGATGCAAAGCAATCGAAAAATATTATCATCTTTTATTGATTTTTTAAAATTATTATTTAAATTTGACATAAATATATTATAATTTTAAATAGTATTATTTCAAGTATTTTATTATTTATTTTATTTTTTAATAATGGTGTAATCTTTTGTTTATTTATTATTTTATATTATATTATATTTTAATTTTTATTATTATCATATTAGAGAGTCAACTCAATAATTTTTGTATCATTCATCATTTTTATTATTAAGAAACCTACTATTTATATTTTTCTACATTGTCTAATTAATATTTCATTTAAAATTGAATTTGATTTATTAATTTTTATTAACTCAATCTTAATATATTATTTAAAATAATTGTATACAATATATTTTGTTAAAAATATATATAAATAACTTAAATACATTTTTATAAAAAATAATTATAAAATAATTATTTAATTTATAAAAAAATACTTATATTAATTGTAATTATACTTTTATAAATTTAAATCAATTTATAAATATATTACAATTTTTAAAATCTTTCGGGTACAAATACTAGTATATTACATTCTTCCATTATTTTGAATTATTAGCTTAAACTATCGTGTAAACAAAAAATATTTTTTTTTAAAGTAAAATCCCATGCATATAGTACAGTGTTGAAAACCCAGTACATTTTGAATGAAATAACTTTGATATTTTTAAAATGAAAAAAGTGGTCGGAAGACATTTGTGAGGTATAGGAAGGAAGAATCAGCCCTTAAAAGTATGAAAAAATAACATGTACTGAGATGCAAAAACTATGGTATGTATAGAGTATGCACAAAGAGAAGCAAATAAAATAAAATAAAATCCCAAATATCAACGAATAAAGAATATTCACTAAAAGCATTTCAGGAGTCTTTAACAATACAAAATCCCCATGACCATGGGTATGTATGTATGTATGCCTAGCCACCAAACAATTGTCTCTGTACACGCCCTAAACCTAACCTTTATACAGTTGCACATTGATGCAAAACCAGCAGCAAAGCCATAAACGTGTTAGTCAATGCCAAAACCTATGCTCACCACATGTCATATAGAAGAAGAAGAAGTCTTTAAGGGTTGGTGAATGCTCAACACAACACTCCGCATCTCAGGGAAGATGGATACAAGTGCAAGTTCCAAAATTGCATATGCAAGTTGCTTCACACATGTATTAGACTGAACACAAGAAGATGGTACAATTGCTGTTAGTTTAGACGAAAACTTTTGAAGCAGACAAAAAGAAAAATTCAAGTGAAAAGAGCAATGGTTATTGAGTAGAGATCTAACCTGACTAAAGTAGTATACATCCCGGGCACAACGTCTGTACTGCTTATGGCCGATTAGGCTGACTAAAGTTGTTGGAGCTCCATCTGGTAAGAATTGAAATTTTAGAAGTAAGAAATCTGGGATATTGATGCACCTCCTATAGAGAGATGGCAGAAAAACAATTAAGGTGGTTTTGCAAATGCAAAGAAGACTACTCGAGGCTCATTTAAAAGAGATCTCATAGTGAATGTCTTATAATTTGGTTTATAACAACATGTCAAATGACATTGTGTGATTCGTGTACCAAGTTTAACCTAGTGAGATAAAACTATTGTTCTGTATACAGGAAAGGAGATTAAATAATGGAAAATACTTGATTATATAAATATGAAATTTACATCTAGCATAAATGTGGCTGGTGATAAATTTGTCTCACTCTTACCGGGAACTCAAAGTAAATGCTGATTAATTAGTTTTAATTTACTCAAAATCCATATGAATAACAATGCTGTTGAATAAAATTTCAAAGTAGAATGATATCTAACAAGTAACCAGCAATCCCAAATTAACCAATATATGATTCCACAGGAAATAAAACTAACCAAACAACAGTTTCTTGATGTCACTTGCTCTACGAGCAGCCTCAAGTTGTTGCTCAAAAGAGCCAGACTCAGATTTTGTGATGTTGCTTCCACCTGATCTGCTTGTTGTTTGAGAAGGCATTTGATCACTGTCACTACTTATCGTCCGAGGAGTCCCTACTCTTAAGAAAAACGTACCACCTGGCCAGAGAACCTGAGAACATGACCATACAACATGAAATATTTGCACAAACTAGCGTAAATAATATTTTTTTTTTTATCCTTTTTTCTTTGTCTTCTGTAGATTATTCCATCCAAATTCAAGTGGTAACTGTAAATTCATATAAAGAAATTTCGCACAAGAGTATTATTAGAAAAGAATTGTGCCCAAATTAGTCTCAACAGCTTGTTCAAGGGCAGAACAACGAGCATTGGAACGCTAGGCATTCACAAGGATCAAGAATGGAGGGAATGAAACCACGGGACTGAAAAACCGAGGAACAAGAAACCTGCCATATGCATGTATGTGCAGAGAACAGAAGAAGGAAGATTTTTTCATTGCAAATGGGCTTCCAGCCCAGGGCACTGTTGCCCAGAAAAAATTTTGAGAGTGATCATCTTGGTTGAAGATGAGGAATTGGGAGACATGATGGATGAAAGATCAAATGAGGATGGGGAGTATTTGGTGAAAAAACGGAAGGAGCACTTTGATCAAGAATGTCAGCAAATGAACTTGCCATTTTTTCTGCTGGATGTATGACCCAGCCCCAAGCTATCAAGCTGTAGCAAAAAGTTAAAGGAAGACCAATGATGGTTTTGATCGATAGCGGGGCAAGTCACATCTTCATTTCATTAGGATTGGTGTGGTCACTCGGTCTGCAAGTAGAAACCACACCACCATACAATATAAGATTAGGAGACAAATACCAAAAGCAAACACAAGGCTGTTGCAGAGTTGCAAGAGTACAAGTTCAAGGATTTTGTTTGAATTAGGATGAGTGGATTTAATCTTGGATGTAACATGGCTAGCAGCATTGGCGAAGTTAAGGTCCTGTGCTAGATAGTATATAAAGGTGTCACAAGAATCAAAGTGATCGTGCTAGATAGTATATAAAGGTGTCACAAGAATCAAAGTGATCGATGTTCTGTCACAAAAATAATTGAAGATTTAGAGGGGGAAGAACCAGAATTGAATGTTTTATCTAAACCATTCTGGTAGGATGTTCAATGATTTGATGACTAAGATTTGATGACTAAGTGCACCACGTCCCTATTTTAAAGAAAATTTGTGAAGATTTACAGGCCAACCCAAATGTGCATGGCCGTTACACTTTTAGAGCACACCCGAATGTGTAGAACGTTCCAGCCGTAGTGGGATAGACAGGGAAAAGGATAGGGTTTGGAATCTATACTATAGAAAGAGATTTAAGAATAACACGTAGTTAGCTGTTACATTACAAGGCAGAGACTTTTGTAAAGTCTATATATAGTCTTATTCCTTGGGGGTGTGGGAATAGGGTGGATTGTAATATTGTAAACAGGGAATGCCCTATGAAAGGAAGATTGTTTCCTTTATAGATGTTTGTTGAACAGATTAATTGAGGAATATTCAGTGTAAAGGGGTTCTATCTATGCTTTCTTGGGACTTCTGTGTTTTCTTAAAAAGGAGCGAATCAGTTACACTATTCATTAATTGGTATAACATGTCATCGTGGCTCTCTTTTAGGTACTACGGATATGACAAACATTTTGTTCAATTATGGTATTATGATATCCATTAACAAACAGCAATTAGCCCATTACAACTATATCCGGTGTTTTAGATATCCCCCATCGAATAGAGAAATGGTTATTTAATCAGGCCATGAACACCCAAGCCTAGTTTCACTACTTTCTATTTGTATTAAAAGCTTCATTTTTCTGAGTTGGTATACAATGTCATCTAAAAATGTTTATGAAGTTTAAGCTCAATACTTACATCTTGGACCCACCGAATCGCCTGGGCAACCGTTTCCTCTTTCCGAAGCCAATGTATCTGTCTCACGAGCCAATCATCAATTGCATCTTCCATCACTAGTTGTAATATCTGTTTTGACATCCAATAGACTTGTCTTCTGCATGAACATAAATGGCAATTTAGCAAGTTGCAAACCCTAAATTAAAACAATTTGAAAATGTGATGTTGCCTAATATTTTATAATGTCAATCAGTTTATCTTAAGAGACAATTTAAGGCATGCTATGAATGTTGAAACCTGTTGATGGTTACTGGGCATGTACAATAAGCTAACATGAGCAGCTCAATTAGTAAATTATTCTTTTCAAGTCAGGGGGTTAAAGGAATGAAGGTGGTGAAAGGTAACACTAGGATTTCTATCAGTAAATAGAGGAACTGAGAGGAGAAAGAGTGGAAGCCAAGGGGCTCGATCATCTGATTTAACAAAACAGGTAAAAACAGAACTCCTTGATAATTGTGGATTTAGTATCTATGTGTAAGTTTGAGAGAACTGGTGTAAGCTAAAAGTCTAGAAAGTTTTATAACAAATACAACCTAGGTATCCATCACAAGGCTTCTTTACCTCACCGGCCCTTAACATAAATAAAACTTACAATTATCAAGAATCTTTATTTCTTCCTGGTTTCTTGTGCAAGAAGAACCCAACCTTTTGTCGTGTGTGTCTCGTTCTTCTCTCAATCAATCTCTACTCCTTGGTAGAACCCTAATCTAGAATCTTTCCCTACATGCATTTAGACTCATTCCCCACCTCAAAATAGAAGGTGGGGGAGCCCTTTCATCTTGAAGCATGGTGTTGGTGTCAAGAATTTTTTCAAGTTCTGAAAGCATCACTTTAAACTATTCCTGCCTATTTATGCATTTAATTTTCAGTTCTTTAATATTGGTACAAGCTCTAATTTCTTTACAACTTCTTGAATTACTTCATAGGGACTTGGACATTATGGGGTACCTTAGTCCCACATTGAGTAGCATGGGATGCTCCAAAGAGTATTTAAGCGCTTAATTCTCTTCTCTTCCCTTCCCTTAACTAGCTTTTTAGGAAGGGTTCTCGAAGTACTTACAAGTTGGTCTTAGAGCAAATTGTCAATGTCTCTAAAAGTGCTACCTACAAAGGGACTGATGATAAAGGGCTAGTGAAGTGTCAACTGCCCAGGCATTGGCGCTATAATAGTGTGGGATGACTCAATATAGTAGTCAAATGTTTGGTTCTCCCCCCTAAACAACTAGTCTTAAAGGGAGGGTTAGTTTATCTCGAAACTTATTCAATATATACTTGTAAACACAAAATCCAGGTTATAATTAAACTCTTAATAGAATTTATTGAATTGAGATTTTGACATAATTGCATGCCTTTCACCGGAAAGTTAACCACAGTTGAATTTACCAAAAAGAACTCACAAGTTTTGAAAATATATTTATTAGAATCAAAAGTGGAAGGGCATCATCAAGATTTGATTTAAATCAAAACATATAAAGTCAAAACAAATTTCCACCACCAACACATAGACAAAGCATAAGATTCTTCAAATTGGTATAGGATTAAATACTTTTGGAAAATGTTCAGAGTTACAGACATTATTTCTAGCACTTACTTACATGGAAGTTACAAAACAACCAGATAGAGTGGTATACCTTATCCATCCTCTTTTCTTAAGCTGAAATATGTTGTCAACCAAATCCAAAATAGGGACACTAACATTAGATGGGGTCCACTGCAAGAAGGAAAATAACAAACTTGTTAATATTCTTAATGTCTTTTAAACCAGAAATAAAAAGGTTCTCATCAATGAATGAAACGAAAGGATCCAGACAATGTTCTGCTTCATGAAAATCCAAGTAAATAAACAGTCCTCATTTTCTCTAGTTTTCAAAAAACTATTCTTTCCAAAGGAGGAGGGAGCAAAAATGAGTGAGCAGCTACAGTAGACCACTAAGCACGCTTCCAGTAAGTTCTTGAACACCAATATGTTTGTTTCATGCTTCTCGTTTTTACATAATGAAAGAAAAAGTTACAGAAAACAAAATCTTTTCAAACATTTGAGGTAACAGAATATTTAAGACCTGAACAAGTCCATGAAAGCTAGGATGCATGGTAATAGCTAAGCTTAAAATATTTGGAGGATAAACCTATTGGCACAAACAAAACCCCTTAAGAGAATAAAACTAGCATTTTTCCAACTAATTAATGAACCCAGTAAAACTGTAGAATCTTCTCTTTTTACTTCTTAAGGAATCATCAGATTTTTTTTCAAAAAGGAAGAAAAGAGAGAAAGAGAAGTACTATGTTCTATGGTTTTCATCACGTTTCAGACTATCAGTTGTAAAGGCTGTTCCCAGCTTGACCAAATGGGCAGTATTCTAGCATGCATCTTAGTCCCAAAAACAATGACCAGCTAATAAAATATACTAAGCACACATCAGCAAGCACCAGAACAGGTATCCAAATTTCTCAGTCAACAGCTAAAGTGCAAATTGTAAATCAGAAAGAAAAGCAAACTTGGCTAACTAGACAGACCTCAGGTGGCCCTCCAACTGGATCCTCCGAATTATCATGAATCAGAATGAAATTCGTAGTAGGAACATCATTGCCAACCCTAGCTTCCACCACCATATCATGCTTTCTATCAAAATCCAAGTTACTGGACTCTTCATCACGGTTGTTTAATTGAGATGAGTAACCCTTTAAGATCAATGCATTGTCATAATGCGATCCACTATCTTGTGCTACTTCTCTAACAATACTCTCATCGTCAAAATTGTTGTTCTTTTCAGCTTCCTCATTATCAGAGCTTAACACACTTTCTGCAGTACCTTGCCTTGGAATGATTTTGTCAATTTCATCTGAATTCAAGGTCAAGTTCCATGTGACACTAGATGTAGCAGATCCTTCACTCATGAGGGATGATGAACCAACGACTTTTCGCCTCAAACCATCTGAAACCCCTTTAAACTGGCGTACAATATCATCCATTGCATCATCTACATTGACTGTTAAAATAAAATTCAATTCAAATATTCAATTTTGAATCAACGCAATGCACAAATAACGTCTAGATGTAAAAGACCATTTTCAAATTAGGATTAAGTTAAAACATCACATAGAAAGTGAGTCTGGACCTTACTCAACCTTACAATAGAATAGCTGCCTAGTCCCCTATTCTATCATGCCCAACCAACCCACAACAATGACAGAAAAGTTTCCAACTCATGGGCTTGAATCCTCAAATAACCCAGAAAAGGCACACTGGATAGGTACAGCAGGAAGCTTTTCTCCCCCTTCTATTCAATCTTTCCTTTTGGGGATCATTGAACTTACTTCCCTAAGGTTAGCAGTAATTCCACCAAGACCCTAATTGATTCAAAAAGAATACATGCATCCCTTATTTTATATATTATCTTTGGCATAGACGCCTTTTATTTTTTTAAAATTGCAAACATGTCCGCTATTTTTATGTAATACACATAGTACCCTTAAAAGTAACAAAGCAAGGAATGTGCAAGGGAAGTTTGTGTAATTTATGAAACAAGTAATGTGTAAGTTATTTGCTGCTAACCTCAGGACAAGTCAGTGTAGTATTCCTTTAATTACTTTTTTAATGGTAACCAAACATCAAAAGTTTAGGACTTCAAAAATTAAAAAAACAAATTTGCCAATAAAAATTCCATTAACCTAGAAGATTAACAGTAAGGGCTACTATATAGAATAGCTACACATCCTGAGCGTTTAACAGCATTATGGCATAAAATCAAAATGTTAGAACCAGATACCTGCCAAGGTCTTCATCACTGAAGGAGATTTCCCAAATGAGTAGTTCTTCAGGGATAAAGCAGAACAAAAATAGTTGTTAGATCATAGATTGTCATTGTCAATTTTCACATCCAATAGTGCCTAGCAAAAATTATATAAAGGTCCCTCATAAGAGGTTGTGATAAGAAATACCAGGCAGATACACACCTTTGAGGAAACACTAAAGAAATCCCATACTTCATGTTGTTCAGCAACATTAGCTATTGATAGGAGATCCTGAAGCAAGATTAATTATTAAAAACATGTAAAAAGGGAAACTTAAGAATATTTCTTGGACTAGGAATAAGATACCTGGAGATATTTATCAAGTTGGATGCAACGTTGATGTACAAAAGCGTCATCTGTGCTTGAGGAAAATATCCTTTTAGGAGGCAAATGCAGTGTGTAATTGGGAATATCTTTAAGGTGCCGATGCAACCGCTCAAAATTTCTGTATCTGAATATCACCAAAACAAAATATGACAAGTCAAAGCACAGATATAAAGGATGGAATAAAACAATTTTGTGATTGAACAAATTTATTCTCCATGAAGAAGCAGTTTAAACTCAATAGTGGAAAGAACGATGAGAAAAAAAAAAAATATTATTTTCAGATTCTTGCATTTAATTTTGTGGGCTTCAACCTTAAAAAGTAAAAATAATTACACCTTGTATAATTAAACTGTCTGTTAAATTTCAAAACCAAACATAGACAAATTGTTAACAACTGCTGTTATAAAAAAAAAAGTATGAAAGAAGTATACCTTCTTTTTACAAACCAAGTTTTATTTTGTGCATCAGTCACTGCAATTGAATAAACAGCAAAACATGTGGAGCCAAGTTTCTCAAAATATGCTCCCAACACCTGCAATTTTAAATATCAAAAACAACAATCAAGTACCAACAGAACTCAAAACTCATTCCGATTCATAAAAGGCTATCCAACTGACTAAAGAGATTCTATATCTATTAATAATACATTTTAGAATACTATATCCAAAAACTATTACAGCCAAAAGTGCATACCCGGCACCGGAGCTTAGGAACCAACGGCCCTTCTTTCCTAACAACCATGTCAGAAGAACTTTTTCCCCAAAATCCTTCACCATGCCTCTCAAATTCGGGGTTATAAAACTCTGGAATTATGGGACCCCCTTTATTAGTTAGCATTCCCAAGGAAGAAGCACTACTGGACCTCTTCAGTGGACTTTTATAACCATCAGTAGCAAGATCTTTCGCAAAAGATAATTCCTTGTCAGGGTTTTGAGAAGATTCCGAAATTTTTGCAATGGCAACATTTTGTAGGGCATCTGAACCCAAGGCATGCAATGGTGGAAGAGAAGACTTGCCCTCTGCAACTTCAAATTTTCCACGTTTACTTGCTGATGTTTCCTGAGCCAATTTTCTCTGAGGCAGTGAACTGTCTGTAGAGGGACTCTTAGCAGGAAGATCCTGAAAGCCAGCTTTGATAATTTTGTTCTCTTTCCTTTTGTAATTCCTTCCCTTTGTCCACATGTTCTCCAGATTCTCAGGCATAAGAATTTCAGTTCTCCTCTGAGTTGCAACCTCCAACATTCGTGCCCAATCAGCAGGCCTGGCCTGTGAAGATTCTTGATGGAGAGCGTTACCTTGTAATGATGTCCCTCCTTCTTGATCACTAATTTTAGCCAGTACCATATCAGTTCCTTGATTTAATGATGAATGCTTATTAGAGGGTGTGAGATTGTTGTGTCCACTCTCATTGGTAACAGAATGTCCATGATGACCTGCTACATTAGTTGACTGATTACTATCCGTACCTTCCGTACCATCATCATGAAGGAGAAGAATAAGAGCTTCAATCAGTTCATTAATATACCTAATTATCAAAATAAAAAATGTTATTATGAATGGGAATTACAAAAATTATAAAGAAATGCAATTAAAATAACTCCAATTTTTTCCAGTCTTGTAGATGACTGACAACGCAATATATTATTTAAGATGCAAATGCTCAACAACATTTGTGCATAAAATGTTTTCAATTGTCTCAGGTAAACAATATGCTTTACCCTTTTAACACAACATATAACAAACAGTGACAGTAATCTTATCCTACTGGGTAAGGCCAACTACACAAATCACACTAACTATATTTGGCTTAATTAAGAATGAAATTCTCAAGGATATGACTAACTATGAGATTTGTTTTAATAACTTCCTCCAATTTATTTCTTGGTCTCCCCTGTACCAGTTTTCACAGTGTTAAAAACGTTCAATTTACTCTCTTTACATGTGCCTCCAATACCTTATTTGCACATCCTAAGCAATTATTTTTCATTTTTTACTTAACAAGTGCCATATTCTTGTATACAATCACTTTGTATCCTATGCCTTCTTATAGGAAGTCCTTAAAGGAAATCATGATAGAAACCTATTCTTATAGTAAGTCATTAAGTCTTGTCTCCGAAAGTTTGCAAACTTGTTATCACATTATTATTGGCAGTATAGCTTAAATATAAGTAACGTTAATACCTTTCTTTCCCAAAGTCATCCGCAACACTTCTCTAGGTACTGGATCATATTTTTTTTAAAGTGAATTAAAATCATATGAAATCCTTCCTTTGTTGTGGTACCTTTCCATTAACCTCCACAGAAGACAAAGACCTTCCTTACACAAGTACAAATTGATTCTCCAGAAGCTTAATCTCTTTTATGCTCAATTGCTGTTTCTTATAATTTCATAATATAACTCAAAAGTTTTATCCCTTCATACTTTATACTATTTTGAATGTTTCCTTGTTTTTGTATATAGAAACCAAAGTGCATCTTCACTCATCTAACACAATCTTAGATAAAAAAAAAATTTATCAAATAACATAGTGAGCCAAATCATACAATCAAGACCCACAACTTAACCATTATTCAAGTTCTTAAGAACTTCTTTCACCTCTCTAACTTGAACTCCACAATACTAAGTTTTTTAGCTCCACATACAAATCTTTAAAGACAGGGAAAACCCAAAATCATTGTTTAAAAATGGAAACACAGATTATTATGGTTAGTATATGTTAGACTGGGTTCATAAATATCTCATCTCAAGTGCTAATTCACAGGTCATTATATTCTTTTTCATTTTCCTTTCATACTAAAAAGACTCATCACTCGATCTATTAGATCCCTTAAATCACATAATACTTTCCACTTGACCTATGCTTAGACGTCCAGAATGAACGTGCTTGGTACTGTCCCGATAACTACCCTTTCATTTCTAGTCCAATAGTTTTAAATCTACAACTTCAAAAGCACAAAGCCAGCACAAAACAAAATCACTTTACAGTTACACATGCTTGGTATAACATACAAAAATATTAGAAGGTTGGCAATTAAAGGGCCCTAACACAGTTCGAAACATAATTATCATTCCATCCTACATTTTACAACTTCCACTTTCAACCTACTTAACCGAGTAAACTTAAATATGATATCAACAAAGACTAGGGAAAAAAACCATTTTTCTCAAAACCGCACAACTTTAAATCTTGAATGAAGCAACCCTTCAAAAGAATAGATACTGTTACGATCCACCAAACCTCAGCAAAAATGAATTGTTAAATATAAGATAAAATACTCAACAACATACCCAGGGCTGGCCAAATTCATAATAGGCTGCATTACCAAGCAAGTTAATAATTCTCGAGCTATAGATCGAATCACAGGACACTGAGCTTCCCGTTGTCTTAGTACTGTAGCTAAAACAGCACTCATTAGCTGCTGAAGAACCTGAAAAAAAAAGAAGCATTCATTAGATATGATACAAGACATCATTATAAAAGGAAATTATTATAACACAAGAACACTCCACTCACACCTTGTACTCACTCTCAGGAGATATTAGTGCCGGATGTAGCTCCTTAGAATTCAATAGATGAAATTTTAATCTGTCATCCCTCTCCTCAGAAGATAATGTTTTCATAACATCAACACCTATAGCAGCTTGATTTCTTCTGAAAAGTTCTATATGATCACCTACTAAATCTACTAAATCCCTGAAATGTAAATAAAAGACAAGACAATTAGTAGTTTTTATAATACTTTTCCTGCCAGCAAATACAGGAGTGGAAAACCAGATACCTTGTCAGCAAGTCGACCAGGTTTATCTCTTTAACCCTTCCAGATATTTCAGCTAGAACATCCATGATTATTGCCCGAATCTGCTCCGGAAACTCCTTATCAGGAGTAATTTCTGAGTACCACAAATCAACCACGAAATCCTTCAAAATCTTATCAATGAACTCTCTCATTGCAGCCTCCACAACAGGGGAATCGATTTTTCTCTTCCATTTTGCAGGGGGAGGTAAACTAGTGAGGCGTGAATCCTTCAAAGACAACTGTTTTTTCTCCAAATGAGATAAATAGGTCAGCGGTTTAGGCTGTTGAACCTTCCAACGGAACTCCACCCTATTAAAAAGAATACGCAGCCCCGCAACAAATATGATCGACATGGGTAGATTCATCCACATTGATTTACTTGTATCTACAACACATAATCACCATACAGAACATAAGCTCAAAGGAAAAAAGAAAAGCAGGCCCATTAAATAAGAATCATAGCACACTCTTCCCTCCTTTCCCATTAACAAAGACAAGATCACAGAAACACTTCAATTGAAATCATAACTAAAAGAACACCATAAACAGCCACTCTCTACAGAACACGACAAGTTACACACTTGAAAACAAAATATAATACAGAATCACAATGAGTTCAGATAATCCATATAATTTCAGGTCCACACTCCTAAGCATTACCAATGAACTCAAGCAGCATTAATACAGTCCAAGGAAGCAAAATTGGTAAAGCTGGAGCTACTAGTTCCAAAAAGTAAATCAAAATTGAGAGTGGAAACATAAAATTCATTCACTAATTCACTAATTTCACACTAATACTATACTAAAGAGAAAACTCTGAGATGAAATCAAAGGAAATCAGAAGAAGAAGGAAAACTTACGAGTTAGGAAATAAGAAACAGCAAATATACATAGGGCCCACCAGAGAGTGCGGAGCTTGGCCTCTTGGATCAGATCATTCACACTCTCCATGCCCCCGACAACACCGATTGGAACAAACAAATCACCCTCTGTGTTCTCTTGTGTTCACGCTTCGATTTCAATTTCGATTCCTTCGCGGGTTTCGATAAACAACAAGAACAGCTGGAATTTGATATCTCCTCACCCCACCAACAATTAAACGTTTATAACAAATATAAATTTATATTATTTACGACTTTATGAGTTGGTCACTCGCGCAAGATCATCGATCGAAGCTAGCTATGAGAAAAAAAAAAAATTAAAGATAACGTGCTGAACATACGGTGAAGATACTGCGAACAAAATTTCAAAGTCTATATCTTTTGGAAATTATAATTTCCTTCTCGCTTGGCAATAATTCATGTCCACCATCTATGTTGTTATTGATTATAAATTATAATTATATATTTATTATCATTATTATTGGTATACGGTTAACTGGTTTTACTTTTCCATAATCTACGTTGTTATTGATTATAAATTATAATTATTTAAACTTATTATCATTATTATGGTATACTGTTATCTGTTACATTGTTCTCCTTTTTTTTATTTTTTAACAATTAGGGTATTTTCACCTTTTGAATTTCAGTTATTAATTACCTACAAATCTCTTTCCAAACCATTTTTTTATCTCTTCTTTTCTTATCTTTTCTAACGATCGTAATCAAAACAAAGTAGTTATGCTCGATCAACTAGGATTATTATAAATTCCTATTTTAAGCATTTAATAGAACAATTTTGTATTCACTGATTCAAACACCAAGTGATCTTTTTGTCTCTTCCAATAAAATGTTTGTAACACATACGATTATGAAAACCATTTTATTTTTCCTATGTACTTAATAGTGGTCAAATAAATTGTTTCTTTTTAAATTAATGGGATACTTTTTCTTTTTCTTTTTTATTTGGTGTATGTTCTTTAATTATTCTTTCTTTCTCCATTCTTTTTAAGTTTCTCTATTATTGTTGGCGAAAGCTAGGATTCAACTTTAACATATTAATGGTATAGCCTAGGTTTAATATTAAAAAAATAAACAGTTTAATTTTATCTTTTTAAATATAATATGCAAAATTATTTAAACGGGAAAAAATAATTCATTAATTGAAAAAAGAACAAGAAAACCAACTCACATCAAATTTAGGAATAATTAGTTATTATCTAAACAGTTTATTTGTACAAATATATCTTTTTAATTAGATTTTTTTAATCAAAATCAATGATTCTGTTTAATTAAAAAAAGAATCTTAAATTGCACATTATGTTTGTTACTTATTTTGCTTTTAAATTAGCTAATTTGAACTATCAAATTTGTTGAAATTATCCATTAGAATTTGGTATAAATCTCTCTCTCTCTCTCTCTCTCTCTCTCTATATATATATATATATATATATATATATATATATATATATATATATAT
>Ga0099823_1000284_pt1 | contig 30437 bp, 15 predicted proteins | sample CowpearedBW_FD_76831 | JGI IMG/M metagenome (GOLD analysis project Ga0099823, IMG submission 76831) | Root nodule microbial communities of legume samples collected from California, USA - Cow pea red BW | ecosystem: Host-associated > Plants > Roots > Nodule | place: USA: California | collected...
AACACAACTGCAGGCCCTGGGACGCGCGTCTGCACGACCTTAAACGCCGGCGACGCGGCCACCGTCGACGGAGCTGCCGGTGCTCGTGCCGCCGTTTCGACTTCATTCTTTTCTTTTCGCGAGTGCTCCTTGGTTCTCGTCTTCCGCGTGCGAGGCTCCTTCGTCGCACCTCCGTAGCCAACCAAGATTTGCCGCCTCCGTCGTAGCTGGCCACAGGCACCACCGGAGACACAAGCTTACACTAGCGGCGTTGGCGTCGAGAACCCAGGGATGCTCGAACTTCGCTCACTCTTCGCACCACCGCGACCAAGACCGCCATCACAGCGTCGTCGTCGTGAACTGGGAGCAGATTCTAGTTCAGTTCTTCCTTTCCTCACATCAGCGTGGCTGAACCCTAGTTTGCACGCAATCCGCATCGGCGAAACTCTGACTCGCCGGCGGCAACGCCGCCGGCGATGGTTTTATCTCACTCACCTCACTGTTCTCTGTTTCTGATTTGTGCTAGGTTGGATGAATGGGTTTGGGTGTCTCATTGTATCGGTGGGTCGAGGATGATGAATAGAGGTTCCCCGATTTTGGTTATTTTTGTGAAGGTTGGAGGTTGATGGAAGAGTGCGGGATAGTGATGATGATTTTTGTATCCAGGAGTGTATAGGATACGAAGGGGGTGTGGGTTACAGGTTGGTGAGATCGAGAACGAAGTTCATACTGTGTGTGAATATGCGCTATCGGTGGATTGTTCGTGAGCAATAGTGAAGCGGAGAGGGTAATGGTAACATGTGTATTCTGGTTGCAGGGGTTCTGATAGCTTTATTTTATTTAGATGCAAGACACAATCGTATGCAAATGGAGGCGACGACAACTCCCATGGGATCAAGAATCAACAACCAATAGAAAATGTAGCACAACACAACACCATATACATTCAAGCATTTAAAAGTCAGATGATTTTATGTTCATTAGAGCTATCGGTGCTTACCTGTTGTAGATCTCTTTTATGCCTCTTGCCGTTACTTCTCAGAGGTGTTACTCCTCCAACCGGTTTCAGTGCTTTTTTCTTCCACCTCCGTTGCCTTTCCCAACTCTCCTCTGTTATCTCTTATGTTCTCCCCTTTTCTTGCTTTGTTGCTCTCCCTATTTGTGATATTGCGAAACTGTATCCTTTCTCCAGGGAGTCCCCCTTTTCAAATGGCTTTCCTCTCTTCTATTACCATGCGAGTTTCCCCTTTCATCATACTCTGCATAACATTCTGAGATGACCAAAAGCATAAGCCTATGACCAAAAGCATAAGCCAGGATGCCTCCCAGCCACCACCCTATCAGTGTAGCTACGTCTGCTGTCCGCTGCCGTGACTGTCATTGATGCAGCCGTGACACACATGCCCACGATTTCCTTTTGAGTGTCAAAACCTCAAGAGCAGAGCAACGTGTGAAGATCAACAATTTTCTTTGCATGAGAGTGGAAAGGGCAGCAGAGATGGAGCGGAGGTGGAACAGCCAAAGTTGACTTCAAATTTTCACCCTCTTTCTTTTTTTTTTTAATATTTTTTTCAAAAAGAATAAAACAAAATAAAATAAGAAAATGAAACAAAAATATTAAAATTTAAATTAAAAGTTTAAAGACAAAATTAAATAAACTTAAATAAAATTAAATAAAATAAAACAACATAAAATTAAATAAAAATTAAAAAAAGGGATGAAAGTAAAAGTAGGAATATATCTATATACAAATCAATGTTCACTTTTTTCTATTTTTCCCTTCTCCTAATCGTTTTAAAGGAAAATTTTTTTATTTCTTACCCGGACGAAATTGGGTGTTGACACACTTAAATACTTAAATTATTTTATTTTTTACATTTTAACATTTGTAATTTTTTATACATGAAATTTTTTACACTTGTCATGATTAAAATAATTTGAATATTTAGGTGTAGTGATTTAATGTATAAATTCAAAATAATTATTTTAACATGTTTATATAAGTTATAATTAAGCTTATTTACTAATTTGGTCTCAAATAAAAAATGACGAAATTGAATATTTTAAAAAATTTGGCTATTAAATTGAACCAAAAATTTAAATTAGGGTACTAAAAATTGACATGTGACAGTTTTTTAAATTTTTGAAAAAAAAAATTAATTTTTTGAAAAAAGAATTAAAAAAATTAAAATTTAATGGCTTGACACGTCGTGTTAACTCCAACTTAAGGGAGAGGATCAAATTGAATCTCTTTAGAAAATTGGGTACCAAATTGAACATTCCTAAAATTTGGATACCAAATCAAATTTTCCGAAAAAGTTTGGCTACCAAATGTGTATTTATACCTAAGAAAAATTATTTTGAATTTTTTTAGTTTGAATCCGACAAGATTGCTTCTACATATTTATTCTCGTTCAACCCGATCTCTCCTTCCGCTCTCCAATTCGCGTTTCAGCTTCTCCGGCGAACCTCGATCGGAGACGTAGTTCGCTTCAACGGCGCTCCGCCACCGTTCGTCTCCGGAGGCTGGAGGCACCACTGGAATCCCAGCCCAGATCCACGACTCAGAGCTCCTGTTGGACTATTTCTTTGCGGCGCCGTGACTCTCTTCCTTCCGAGCGACGTCGCCGGCGTTTCGCCTATTACCACTGGCGCCACCATTCACGTCTTTAACACTGCCACCATTCGCCCTTCCGGTGATCGAACCCGAAGCTTCATCTCCCGTCCACTGATTTAATCTCCTCCTTCCCTTCTCTCGTTCACATTTTCTTTTTTAACTTTTCTTGTGTTGTTTTGATTATTTGGTGACCTAAATGGATGCTTCACAATAACATAATAAAGGCAGTGAATGCATTTAAATGTTACCTTAGATGAAGATGGTTAGCTGGGCGTGCTCTCTGTTTTCAGCTTTGTTGTGAAGAAGATGTTGATGAATTTGTGTAGTGTTGATGAGAATTCTGGATGAATGCAGGTGCTGTGATGGTTGGAATATAGATGAAACCGATACCGTGGTAGGAGAAAGTGATTCTGTATGACTCTGTGATATGTTTAGTTAGATGGAGAAGTGGATTCTATGGAGGCGCTGAAATTTTGGAGATGAATAGAGTACATACTGATCTTGTCTAATGATGTAATATATGATTCTGGAAAAAAAAAAAATTGGGGTGGAGAATGAATAATAATGGAGATGATGAGAAAGGTGAAACGTGATGGAGGTTAGATAATGGAGGTTCTAATGGTGAATGGATGATGGTGGTGCCTAATTGGGTGATGAATCTGTGGTGGGTTGTGAAAAAAAAAATGGAATGGAATCCCCTATGGAAGCTTTTCTTTGGCGTGTTGGTTATGATTGTGTACGATGACGGAGATAATAATGTTGAACATTAATATGTTATGCTTTTGGATTCGCATCAGTATCATTTATAGGATACAAATTGAGGTGCAGATGGTTATACAGATTAACGCCGGTTTAAAAGGATGAATTTGCAATTAAATTGTACATTTTAATACTTTTTAAAATGCATAGGAACGTAGAAAAAGAGAATTCATCACAATAAAATTATTTTAAAAATTTAATAAATAATTATATTTTAAAAAGTAAAATTGATATTTTAAAATATAAAAAAAAGTCCTTTATATATATATATATAGATAATTATTATAATAATTAGTATTAATAATAATATTATTATTATTCAAATAAATATATTTCGTAAATAAATTAATTATACAAAATAAAATAAATTTAAATAAATGTGAAGATATAAATTAAATAATCTATATTATAAATTATTTTAAGTTATAATTGAGAATAATAATAATTTATTTGAAGTTATTAATATAATTTTTCCAATTTTAAATAACATTTTTAATTATTTTTAATATCATTTTTTCTATTTACATTGAAGTGCAAAATGGTAATTATACAATTTTCTCTATTTAAAATTATAATTTATTAAATTTTATCAATCACATTATACACAAATCTTGATAATTTTTCTAATGATATTCATTCAATTTATACCATATTTTCCTTAATCTAAACAATCTTATTTTTATCTATAGATCAACTCAAATCAATACAAATTCATTCTTTCAAATTCATATCTCAATCCAAACACAAGATTAAAGTGTCTATAAAACATTATAAACACAAGTCCCACCAAATTAAAGTGTCTATAACAGAGAACAAATAATAATTTTTAATTTAAACTAGTCATACTTAGATTTTTAATTTATTTGAATGTAACAGTAATAATAAAAAGACTCAAAAAAAGCCGTGGAAGGTGAAGGTGAAAGGAATAATGAGGGCAGTAGGAAAAGTGTTAGACAAAGAAAAAAGAATTTTATATTCAAAGATTTTGTACTGGAAGGAGGTTAGAGCGAGGTATATGTGATTTCCTTCTGAAATTCTCTCTTCTCTCTTCTGGTTTTTCCAAAATTCTTCTACTTTGTCTTTTCTAAATCATGCTTCTGTCATTTCAGGTTATATGCTGCAGAATAAGGGATTGCTGTTCTTTTCCTTAATTTCTATTTCTATTAGGTGCAAGTGTATCTACCTACAAGATAGAAACTCTTTTTAATACAATAAAATCTCTCGTTATATTTTGGGAGTTTCTTTCACTGTTGCAAGTACATGCAATAATCAAATGGATAATAATTATTTAACTCACTTTTTCTTTTATCTATTTTTAACTTACTACTTCAATCATTTTTTAATTATTTATTTTAAACTTTGTTTAGTAATATGATGTGATAATTTAAAGATAATTGGAGTGAGAAGGTTAAAAATGAGTCAAAATATTATTGTTCCAATCAAATTCGAAATACTCTATATTTTAAAAAGATTTGACTTTCATTAAAGATATAAAAATATAACGTACACTTTTACGGACTTTTGTTTTCTAGTTAATAATTATTTAAAGAATTAAATATATTTAAATTTTTTTAATTTTCAATAAAAACTTAAATCAGTCTCTTTTTAAAATTTTGAAATTTAAAAATATATGAATTTATTCCTTTTAATTAAATTTTTTTAAATTTATTTGAGATTTTGTACTAATTTAGTCATTCATCTTAAAAAATGTAGATTTAGTCATTTTAACTAAATTTTGTCAAATTTATTTAACATTTCAAACACATTTTTCATAAATTTTTTTAACGTTTCAAGTACATTTCTCAATTAATATTGAAGTCAAGATGTGTTAAACAAGATAAATAAATCAAATTGTATTACAAAACGTGTTTAAAACATCAAATAAATTAATAAAATTAATTAAAATAATTAAATTCATGAATTTTAAAAATTAACAAACTAAATTAGACCAAAATTTAAAAAGAAAAAAAATTAACATATTTAACACTTAACATATTTAACCCTTATTGTCTTTAGTTTTTCTTGAAATATCGAATTTGAGTTCCAGACTATACAATAAAAATAAAAATGCACGAAAGAATATTAAAAAAGAACTAAATATTGATGATCGAATAAACAATCATGAAAGAGATGCTCAGTAGAAATTTTGTTAATAAATATTCTGCTACTAAATTTCAGAAAAAATGTCTTGAAGCTTGGTGGACAAATTACTGAGCATTAATGGAATCCATGTAAATATTATTATTCACAGTGCAACATTGTTTATTTACATCAGAATGTATAATTCAAATCTTATATAGTTAGTTGCAGCTGATTCATATATTCCATTCCTTCCACTTTACTTTTTCTTCTGCATTTTGGTCAAATTTTTCATTGAATTACATAGAAGACCACGTAGAAGAACCACTCCCCTTCCTCTTCAGATCACTCGATTCTTTCAGCAAATCAAATGATGTGAATGAACGTGGAGGAACTGTCACATTCAAGTCCTTCCCAACATTCTGAAGTCCACTCTTAATTGGCACCACCTAGTTCCATAATACAACAATCAACAAAAACATAAGCTAATGTTCTCACATGGTTCCTAAATAGCCATAACAAATTTCTTGGTCTAGATTCTCTACTAGATCTCTTGATCTCTTGATGCTGCTCTCAACTGAGCATTAACAATACACTGATGTTGATATTTTAAAACATCAAAATCCATGAGTATATTTTGAATGTACAACACAAGAACAAAGAAAAATCTAGTAAAAAATCCAAATTTCAAATTTCCATCCCTGTCGTGTCTTCAAAATATACTTGATGTAAATTGATTTTGATGTTTTCAAATATATCAAAACAATTTTTAATACACCAAAAATCACTTTATTTTGAAGATACACAGTTCATGCAAGGAGTTACAATAGTAGTGTAATAAACTGAACAATATTCAGAAGGGTAAATTAAAAGATTGGAGAGAGTGAAGGTTGTTGAGGGTACCTTCTTTGGCTGTGAGAAGGAGTTTTCATCCATTACATTTCCAGAAGTAAGCACAGTCTTTGTTGATCCAGATAACTGCAATGAATTTGGTTCTAGTCCATCAATAGAGATCTTCAGGTTCACTGCGCTCGTGCCAAAGTTCACAACCTGCAAAAGTAAGTGATTCCCAGTGATGACAGTGCTAATGAAAAAATTTCCAATAAAAAATGTGATTAAGAGTGACTCATGCAAAAAAAACTTGTGTTACCTTTATTCGTATATAATTTTTGTTATCTACAGAACTTTGAAATGTTATTGCTGATGCAAGGACTGAATTGGAGGAGGAATTCGATTGAAGTGATGAACTTAGAAGTGTTGCTCCACTTGACTCTGAGAAAAATAATTGCACCCAATAGCTAGGAGTTCCATAGACCTGATAAGAGTTGAACACAATTGCATCTGGGTTCCACCTAATCACACAAATACAACTACTCAGAATATTTAGAGCAATGAAATCCTCTGAAACCACCTTTTCTTTATTTTTGTATACATTTAGGTGGAATAAATTTGTTCTTCAAGCAATTGTTTAGCTGAACAAAAAAATGTTAATGATCTGCTTCTCCACCCTTTTAGCAAAATGGTTCCGTTCGTAACAGAGTTATCAGTTTACAACCATGTCTCCTTGGAGAAATCAACAAATTTTTTTTGTCTATTTTGTGGTGGAATCTTTTCATAAACTTCTACCCAGAAAAGAACATAGTGCACAGTAACATTAGACCAAAGGGCAAACAAGATGAAAAAATAATAGAAATTTCATGGTAAAATCATTAGAAATTACCTCCTGTCATTGGCATTAACAAAAAGTGGAGCATAGCTGACCATTTCAATAACATCACTGCACCAGAAAGTAAAAAATGAAAATGGTGAATACTACTAACTAACTATCAAGTGCACTGGATCAGAAACTCAGATTTCATAATGCTACAAACCAAGAATAGGGAATGAAAAGAAAGATTTCAATGTTTTGCAGATTTGGTTTGGGAAAAAGTGTAAGATTTCAAGCTTGACTGTTGTATAAAATAACATAACATCCAAAGTTTATTATGGAAAATTATAATAAGAAGTCTCAGTAAACCTGTTCTTTTCGAGTCCAATAAGGAACCCGGCTTCAGCTAGGGCTGCAAGAAGGCTTCCAGTTCCAGCATCTTTTCCAGTCACAGCATACTCACTTACAAATGCCTGTAAAAGTGTCCAAAATAGATTGAGTACAAATGGAAATGCCGATAACTAATTAAAGAGAAGTGTTTGATAGAGATCATAAAACCTTTGGACCATTTCGTGATGTGCGGTCAAATGTGTTAGCTCTAGAAAACATGTCATTCGCATTTGTATAAACCTAAGAATAGAAACAAAGTATATGAGAGATCAATGTTTTTTTACATCAAGTTAAGAATCCTATCGCATCACTATACAGGTTATAATTCTAACTAGATTAGCATTACAACATATGCAGCATTCTTGACATTATTATTCAAAAAGAAAGGGAAATACAAAAGAGATTGTGTGAAGGGATTTGTAATGAAAGATATGTTTGAAGACATTACATGATAATCATACATATCAGCTGGATGATCTAAAGCCCGAGAAGAACCATCACAATTTGAGATAATTTGGATATCTGGATAAGCAGTTCTTATTGCATGATAGAATTTCAGGTAGTTTCCTGGCAGTCAAAGATGTAGCATAAAGGGAAAAGGCATCAGATTACTCTGTTTCAATTAGAATCTGCATATATCATATATTAATGATAAATTCAACAGCAGCATTTGCCCCTCTTGGCATACATAAATGATGCAGTGTCATTGCATGCTAACAATGAAAATGTTACTTTTGCTTAGGATAGAATGAACAAGAAAAATATGCATACCTCGATATTTCGGTTTTCCACAATCTTCATTCCCAACAGCAACATATCTAAGGTCAAATGGCTCAGGATGTCCCATAGCAGCTCTAAGGGAACCCCATTTTGAAGTGGGATCACCTCTTGCGAACTCAATTCCATCAAGGGCTTCCTACAATCAAAATTTCAAGACTTTTTTACATACTTTTGAGTCAAGTTTCTTTCAAAAAGAATGGAAAAAATAACTAATAAGAGAGGGAATGGGAGTACAAGAGTGTGATAACATACTTGCACAAGAGGTAAAACCGCAGATGTATCAACTTCATCATTATGGCTGACACCTAAACCAAATATTCAATTAGAAAACAGAGACAATTTTTTCCTTTCTCCTTGTTAGTAAGAAACTCAGTGGATGTTTGGTTTAACTATTTTGATGAAAATAGTAGGTTATTTTTGGCAGCTTATTGAGAGGACTTTTGAAAAGATGGAGATTAACAAAGATAAACATAAAATTACCATTGTTAAATACCCATATCGGTATAGCACCCAAGTCCTCTGCAAGCTGCTCAACAATAACAACAACAACAACAACATCATCATCATTTACCGATGTAGCAACAACAATAACTTGGCTTGGATACAATATATGAAAATCAGCACTTACTTGTAGAAACTCAAAATAACCAAGTCCATCATCAGTCCAGTACATCCAAACATCACCAAAGTGCCCAGGTCTTTCCTCCCATGGTCCAACAGTTGCCTTCCATCGAAATGCATTTCTTAACCATTCTCCTTCAACGAAACAGCCACCTAATGCAATGTAATGAAAAACAGCATTCCTAGATGTTACTTCTGTGCAAACTTTAGTAAAATGGAATGCGACATTGTCAAATGATGCTTACTCACACTAGAATATGCACTAAAGAAAGTAAGTAAATAAAACATCTTATTAGACTCAAAAAGGTATACCATTATAACCAAACAAATTCCGTTTCTCACTTTCCTCTTACTTTTTTAACCTTTCAATTAAGCACACCTTCATTCAAGTATACTCATTTTGGAGATGTAAAACTATAGTGCACAAAACACAGAACAAAAGTAATGTTTAAGTTGTTTCATGTGTGTAAGACAAATTCTACTTGAAATTTCTCACTCTGAACCACAGTGTGCTTACCTGGAAATCTGATAAATTTGGGTTTCAAAGCTGAAAGCATTTCAAAAAGTTCAGTTCGGAAACCATGTCCCTGCACCATAAGAAAAGGATACAAATTAATTACTTTAATATGCACACAACTCTTTCAGGGTCTAAGATATATTTAATCTGCTAAAGGTAAATGATTTAAGGATGTAACACAACCTTATATGTGTCCTGTGGCATAGCAGACACTTGGTCCAACCATATCACACCTTTGGTGTTCGTCGTTAATTGGAGTCTTGAGTTATGATCTGTTGCTTTGGCAACCAATAAAGTCTCCACCTTTGTCCAGCTTGAAAAATCAGCAGCAGTACCCCTGAAAGATCAGTATCAGTATCACTCATTATGGTAATTTATGAAATTAAAACTACAGCACATAAAGTCTCTGTAGCACAAAAATTGGTTCTCACGTGATTGTAGATGAAGCCAGGTTCCCTACACCATTTGTTCCAATCAAAGAAACTGTTAGATTAAGTGATTCGGTTGAACGAACATAAAAGATCACTTTGTATTTCTTCCCCTGCTCAATATTCTGAAAGAAGATCAAAGTAGTAAATATTTTACTTTTAGTCTCAGTCATGAAAAATACAAAAATCTCAATGAATGTATCAATATAAGGATATCATATCACAGAATTTGCAACCAAACAATTGAAATTAAATAGCAGTTTAGACTTCAAGACTACAATTTATGTTGTTCAGTCTTTTGTTGAAATATTTGCATTTATGATCAATTTGATGGAAGGGTATGAATTAGCCTCACCATGCCCCAGAAACCAGGGTTATAAACACCAACACCTTCATTTGGGCAGATGTTGTCACCTTCACTGTCACATAACACCTCCAATCGAAGTGCAACCTTGTTACGGTCAAAGCACGAGGTACGGTCAGTTTCAACGATTATTGATGATTCATTTCCAATGATTGTCCAAGGATCAATATTAGAAGGAGTGTTAGGTCCCCCAGCTTCAAATCCTAAAACAAGAATTCATAATAATTAAGCTATAGTTTAAAATAGTGACCTAACTATAACAGTACAACAAAGTAAACAGCAGAACCGTACTATGCTTGTGCATCTCAACATGTTGTTGTTTTTACAGAACGGGTTTCACTGGGGAGATACAACACCAGTGACACCTAAGCCGAACCATATAAGACATTGACACCACTCTCAACCAAAAACTTTAAGACAATGGGTTTATGCGTCTTCATCTTTATATAGCGCTCTACTCTCTCATTTCTAGCCAATAGGAAACTTAGACTCACACTTGGATTCCTAACAACCTCTCCCTCAAGTATGGGTCCCTTCATCTACATTGATACACGGGACTCGAAACCCTTGCCAGGAAGACTTTCAATACGGTCACCAAGACTAACCATTGGCTCTAATACCACTTGTTGGATTTACAGAAGGAGTTTTATTTGGGGATACAACACCAATAAGACCTGAGCCCAACTACATAGGGCATTGACATCATTCTCAACCCAAAACCTTATAGGTCTTCATCCTTATATAGCGCTCTACTTTCTCTTTTCTAACCTTTTTCTAGGTTTTTTAGTCAATCTGAGACTTAGACTCATACTTTGATTCACACTTTGATTCCTAACACATGTAACTGGCATGAAAATACCCAAAAAAAAACTAGAGAAACCTTCTACTACTGCTATTGTCAATAAAAAAGTGTGAAGAATATGAAAATGACCTCTGTTACTGACAAGCTCAGCCCATAATCCCCCAGCTCCTGCATGATTGATCTCCTGAAGAGAAATTCAAGAATCTGGTCATTTCTGATATTTTCATGTGAGGCATCATCAAATTGAACGCAGAGTTTAAGGTACAATCCCATAATTCTAACATGAATGCATTTGATTAATTATTTCATATCACATCTTCATGCTTATCTCTTACGGTTCATGCATAGCACATGTTCTATCTAGTCAATTTAAAAAGAATATGCCAACGAGTTGAACAAATAAATAACAACCAATGAGTGCTAGAAACCAGACCTCAAAGAATATGCCAAAAAGTGTCTCTGGTATTGGTCTTCCAGTTGCATCAGAAGCATCTACTACTAGAGTTGTTCTCAGATCAGCATGTCTTCTAGTAGCAAAGCATTGGAAGACAAGGCAAAGCACTATGAACAATTGGAGCAGAGAAACATTGCACAAGGCCTTCAATGAACCCATTCTTCACAACATTCAATCTTATCTACAAACTCAGTAATGGAAACCAAACAGATACTTAGATTATAAAGGAGGAAAGGGAATAAAAAAATCAGAACAATAAATGACAGGTAGATAAAGGACAAAAAGAAAAGAAACACGTTTACTGTCACCACCGCTTGACCCTGCAACATGACAATAACAATAATGAAGTAAGGAAAAGAAATACTATTTCATTGACTGCATGGAATTGTTCCAGTCAACTTTATCCCAAAAATCCGAAATCTAGGAATTTGGTTAATTTATCACAAACAACACAAAAAGAAAACAAAAAAAGAATTTAGTAAATCACATTTGAAAAGTAAGTCCTGAACTCGAATTTCAGGTTAAGAATGCAATTATTACCATGCCTTACCTCACATACTGTTTGAATTAAAATAATGTCCAAAAATTCAAAATTAACAGTGAATTATTGCAGGTAGCTGCACCCATGCCATGTTTACTAATAACAGCAACAAATAATCCACAGATTATGAAACAGGTCTCACCCATAACACGATCAAGTTATAAGAAAAAAACAAAAAGACGATCGTTAACAAGAAAAAGGGTCACTAATTCACTGATGGGAGAGCTAAAAACACTCACGATTATGCTTGATCGAAAGAAAAGGTAAAGTGGAATGTACAAGGTGTTAAAGAAAAGGTGTGGTTGATCTGAATCTGCTAGTGTTTTACTTCTCTTTATAGAGAAAGATTGGATCAGTGAGAGTGAAGCGAAAGGGATGATGCAAATATCTTCAGTAGGTATTTTTGCCTTCGCTTCCACGGTTGAAAGAGGAACTGTGTTGTCTTCAACACAGAGACACTTGTGAGTGGTGAATCGATTTGTGTTAAGATTTTCTTCTGTTCGGTGTGCGGGACCCACCTCAGTGTGCCGTTCTAGCATCATTGCGTGGCGTAACCACATAACAGACAACCTCAATTTTTATCATCTATTTTGTTTTATTCTGTTAGTTGATACAATTTTTTTTTATTCTATCCTTTGCAGCAGAGTTTATCCACTCATAGAAACATGTCACTGTAGCAGTTTTTTCAATAAAAGTTAAACAATAAAGAATAACATAAAATCATTATTAATAGTATAGCAATAATGTCATAACTTAGGTGTACACATATATATAATTACTTGTGGATTTGGGTAATGAGTAGCTGAACAAAGTATGAAAAAACATTAGATATGATTTAGACACATATATGGTTATAGTTTGTATCTGATTTCGGGTCTTACAACAACTTTATTGATACTTTTATAGTTTTAAAGTATTTTTTACATTTATTATTCACTTTAACTAGTTTCCTACCCGCGTAATTAATTAATAGAATATATTGATTAAAATTATAATAATGATATTTTAGATTACAATGATTATATTATTTGTGGTTTAATTAAATGATGATTTTTTTATTTTATATAATTTGTTTTAAAGTTTGAACATACGAACAGTGATTTTATTGTAATTAATGTTTTCTTACTTTAATTCACTTATATACTTTGACAAAATAATTTTTAACAAATATAATTTAATATATTACTTTGATGTTATTCGTTTTAAAATTAGTTTTTTAAAATAAATTATGGTAAAGTTACATTTAGCATGTGAAATAGTAATTTTACTTTCTATTTTATTTTATTCAGAGGGGCTTTTTTTAATAATTTTGTTTTCTCAAATTCATTTATCATTAAATAGCTCGTATATTATTATTATTATATTTGAAATCGTTAGTTTTTTTACATAAATTTTAGGTTTAATTAAAATTTAAATTTTTCATAAATTTTAAATATTTTTAATTAAATTTTTATTAAAAATATTATTATATTGAGTGTTTGAAATTTTTATATATTTTAATTAAGTTTTTACCATTTAATTTGGTTGTCGTTCAGAGTAAAAAGAGTGTATCGTCTCATTATTTATGTGTTTTTATACAGAAAATAAAAACATGACTTAATTAAGTTTTAAGATTCATGCTTTGATTTATTTTTTTTATTTTAATAAAATTGTATATAACAATAAATGATTAATGAATTTTGGAATATCAATTGAGATATTAAAATTCATAATAATTTTTTGCATCAACTTATTTGGTAAGTTTTAAGTTTCTCTTAAGTTTAAGTATTTTTTATTTAGTTTCAATTTTAAAAATTATGTTTTCAAAATTTTTATATTTTCAATTAAATCTCTATATTTTCCATTAAATCTCTATCATTTGATTTTTCTCATCAACTAGGATGACATGATTGGTTTTTTTTTTTCATTGTCATTGCTTATATATTTCTGCATAGTAAATAAGAATGACTTAATGTTAGTGAAAAACCAACACGGCAAATGCACCGGTCGCACATAGCAAGTAATAAGTATTTTATCGTTCTCTCTCAAGGGACTTGTGCAACGCATGACAACTCTCGCAATTCACGACTCAATTAGACACAAAGTTCACACAAACACAATGAAAACTTTTTTTGTATTTTATGATACGGTTGGTGTGCAACAAGAAATTAACATAGTGTATTTACAATTTGTCAATATTAGACTTCAACCATTTCATTCTCATACATTCTAAATGATCCAAATTCCATATTCATGTTAAAATCAATTCACAAGAATACTCAAATCCTATTCCTAGAGCCTTTGAGCCTATGATTACTCATCAAGTTTCAGTTACTTGAATCCTCAATAAGTGAAATCATGCATTAGTTTCAAGAATCTAAGATTACTAATGAACCAAGTTCTATTCCTAGATACAAACATTCATTAGGTATTTAATTTCAAATCTAGATTCTAAAGATGTTTCCCAACACCTCAAGAATCACAAATCAAGCATGGAAACAATCCACATCAAGTATTAAGCATGGAAATCAAATACTAACATGAATTGGAAAAACATATAAATTAACAACACAATTTTACACAACAATTAAATGTTTTACATCTAATCTCAACAAATAGAAATTGCTCTCCATGGTGGAGAACCTAGGGTTTTACAAAATTTAAGAATGGGGAAGAAATTGGAACCATAAAGTAGAAACAATCTCTCTCCCAAGGTTCTTGAATACTGCTCATGGTTCAATTGCGCCTCCCATTCGTATCTCCGCCTTCAACTTCGTAGCCCTTCATCCTCTCCAACCCAAAAGGGGTAAAACATCCATGGATGAAGAAGGAGACCCAAGAAGGAGAAGGGAGAGTTTTCCAACACCCCTAATAGCCTCAAAGAGTCTCTCCCAAGCACCTAAGGTGTTTCTATTCGTGAAAAATGAGGAATTCCCTAATACTCTCGTAGAAACATGATTAAATAACCATATTCGCGTATTGGGGTCGATATTGTCGCCCAGCGAGGCCTAAAATCGACGTTTTCAGACATGTAACTCGCTGGGCGATCCATATTTTCGTCCAGCGACTCAAATACTGCAGTTCTGGTCTGTCATTTTCGCCCAGCGAGCCACCAGATCGCCCAGCGAGTGACCCTAGCGCCCAATGGTTGCTTTTTGACCTTCCAAGGGTGGTCCAAGACAGTATATACATATATGTGAGTCCTTTCTCCATGTTTGCAGTGCTGGACTTGATCTTGGTGCCCCTCAACATGATTATTTGTGTAAAAGTCAATCTTTCCAATCCAATCATGCTTGCTTGAGTTTTAGCTTGTTTTCCTCCACCAGAATTGCTTCCTATTGTTTTATTTCACACACTCATAATAGATATTAGAAGTAAAAAAGTATAAAACAACTAAATACGAAACAATGCAAAAACAACATAAACTAGAGGATTAAACAAGATAAAAGTTATGTAGGAGTTGATTTTATTCGCGAAACTTAACATCAATAAAAGGTAGAAAACAATGTTATCACTTAATTAAGTTTAATTCTCTTATAAATTTGAGTATTTTTCAATTTAACTTCTATTCAAAATTTTAGTTCTATTGATTTTTCAAAAATTTTATATTTTTCAATTAAATCTCTATCATCAATTGAGATTATGTTACCGTTTGATTATGCAATCTCAAATAGAATACAATGAACTTGGAAAATAAGAAATGTGAAGTTTTGGAATCCTAATTGCTTTTCCAAAATGCCATGGTTTCATGTCTCACATAGTTGATTTTATTTTTGTTTTAGTATTAAATTTATAAAATTAAATAATGACTTTTTTAATCAAGAATAATCATGAAGGAACTAGATATTTTGCACCAATACTTGAGTGTCTACTTTAGATAGTAAAAAAATTTGGTAAACTTGCAAACCAGGTTTGTTTTCTTGTTCTTTAAAAGCTTTTGGTTGATTCATATATATTTTTTCTTTTAGTTTCATGAAGAAAAACAATTTTTACATCCAATTGCTCAAGATGTAAATTAAATCTAGTACACATGATCGAAATCATTTTCATTGTTGTTAATCTAACAATTGGCAAGAATATCTAACTTAAGGCATTGTCTTCTTTTTTCGGTAGATCCATTTATTACCATTCTAGAACTATATTGTTCCACTTGATCATTATCAGATTTTTTGATTATATAGACTCATCTTCAACCAATAGTTTTTTTCACCTTTTGGAAGTTCAACAAGTTTCCATATCTTACTTCTATTAAGATCTTCTATTTCTTCTAACATTATCATTATCCATAGTGAAGCATCTGAATGGCTCATAAGCTCTTGAAAAATTGAATGTTATCATTCTTCATTTAGAAGAAAATATGTATCATGACTTGTCATAACATATTCTAAGTGTCAACATGGTTTAACTTTCTCATGTTGATCGTCAAAGTCCATCATTACTAACCTAATTTGGTTCTTTATGTTCCTCTTGATTATTTTCATCTCATTTGATCTTATAGACCCATTGTCAACCAATGTTTTTTCAACCTTTTAGAAGTTTGACAAGTTTTCATATCGTATTTATGATCAGAATCTTTATTTTTTTTTATCCATCCATAGAAAAGCCTCTGAACCATCCATAACTTGAAAGGTTGAAGGCTCCCCTTCTTCATTTAGAAGACAATGTGTATCATGACTTGCCACACCATATTATGAGTATCATGATGATTTAACTTTTTCTCATAGTGATTGTCAGAGTTCTTCGTTACTAACATAATTTGGGTCTTGTTTTAACTTAAAAGAATCATATAAAGGCTTATTTGTTCTTTATACAACATTGGTATCTTTTGTAAAGTTGTCATTTTTTTCTCTTTTTTTATTTTTTTATTTTTTTGGAAAAAAAAACCTACATCTCTACTAACAACAACCTTGTGAGCAGAATACATCACTAGATTTTAAATCCAACTTTGCTTTTCCTTATGAGTTATACATCACTAGGACAACCAAAATACACGTAAGGAAGGATAATAAGATAGTTTGTCTTTTAATACCTCTATTAGAGTCTTCAAACCAATAGTTGTTGATTGTGAATGGTTTATCACATAACATGTCATTTTAACTACTACTAAAAAGGATTTGGTTTCTCTGTTGTTCTCAACCAGCTCATATTTTATTTAATAGAGTTATATTCATTTTCTCTACCACACTATTCTCCTCCACTATATTTTTTTAAGAAATTAATTATTTTCATTTTTTAAAGCTCTATTCGTTCTTTTAGGTCCTTAATTATTTGTTTGTAAGTCATTCACATGCCATACATAGTGCATACAATACCATTATACATTTTTACTTAAACAATACTAGATCCAACAATCTTTAAGGCACTATCATTTTCCATGAACACATATCCACCTAAGATAGCTTTATATGTTTATGATCGATTTTTGTGTGTATGATCTTTAAGGCACTATCATTTTCCATGAACACATATTCAAGAAAGAAAGGGTCAAAAGGAAATAAATTTAATAAAAATTAAATCACAATAAATAAATACATGATACCTCTTATTTAAGTTGTGTAGGTCGTTCCTTCATGTCATAAAATTCATCAATGATAGAATTTGTATCAAACTTTAGCTATCTTTTTCTCAATGTAGGTAATAAAAAAAATAGCTAGAAATTCATTTTTCATCCTGTTTCGAAGTCTATTTTTCACAATCTTCATAGCTGAAAAAGATCTTTCAATTATAGTAGTTGAAACAATTAGAGTTAATACCAATCAAAACAAACGATCAAGCAATGGATAAGTCAAATTTTTTTTTTTTGTTTTCACCAATCATTGACAATGCTAAAAAATTGATGATAAATTTCTCATTTCAAAATGAAATAGAACATCAAGTTCATATATTCTAAGATGCAACTTTTCCTATTTTGTAAAATTAGGATAACACTTTATTGTCAATTCATAAATTTTATCCACATTGAATGATTTGTAAAGCCCTTTTGGATCTAGAGTTGCACTCAAAGTTCACAAAATCTACTTTTAAATTCCTGTAATGGGTATCAAGTGTAGCAATGAACAAATTCATACGATAATAATGTTCAATTCTAATGTTAACAACTTTTTTTCGAGCTCAACCTCGTCTAGGAATATACAAGGTAGTCATCTTAAGAGTATTTATTTCATGTTTCTCACAAAATGATATAACTTCCTTAAAAAAAAACTCTCTTAGCCCGATTTCTTCATTCTTTGAATCAAAGTTTTTGTTGTGGAAACCACATATATTGCATTCAGTATATCTTGATTCTTACATTCACAAGTAATTACCAATGTATCTCTCATAAAATGAAGCAAAAAATGAATTCAAAAGAAGTGAAATTATCATAAGCACTACTAAGAAGTTTTGACTTTTGTTTTAATATATATAACTTATCTTTTCTTAAAGAAGAGGTCAGGACCACACCTGCCCCTGTAGATCCGTCCTTGTCTGTGTGAAGTCATGTATCAAGTTGCATCTGATTCCACTATTTTTTTTACCGTGTAACTATTTTCAATCATTAAAGTTTATTACCATTTTTCTAATTAGAATATGAGGCTCTTAAAACGTAACTTTCTAAAGTTCATGCTTCGAAGTTCTTTCCTCCACCTTTTCCATAAACAATATTTCTTTGCATGTCGTATCTAGCCATAATGCTTTGTTTAAGTAAAACAAGTTGTACACATTATTTTATTTTAAGAACTTTATATTAAATAGTAGTGAATATAATATATATATATATATATATATATATATATATAAGTAATTAAATGAAATAGTACAAATTTTACGTATTTTATATTTTTAATTAATTTTATAATACAACACAAAAGTAAGATTTTTAGGTTAAATATGTTTTTAGTTTTTAAATTTGGATGCAAAATTAAAATTCGTTCATGTTTCAAATTTTAATACATTTTAGTTTCTAACTTACAAAATGAATGGATAAATCATTTTTTGTGTTAAATGGCACTGTAGGCTAATATTTGAGTTGAAATATGTCAAATAATATAAATAGCTCAAACTTTAACCTGTGTTTTACATGACCAAAAACAAATATTACGCAATTGGGTTAAAAGAATTACATCTATTAATTTTTAAAGTTTTGAGGGTCAAACGGTACCAAAATTTGAGATAGAGACAAATTTCAATTTTGTATCCAATTTAGGAAAAAAAATGTATTTAACCCTATTTTTTTTATATCATCAAAGTTATTTAAAAAAATTATTTTAATTAAAGAAAATATTTAAAATTTAATATAATTTTTAATAAGTTATTTAGTATATTTCTTTCAATTCTTCCTTTTCAAATAATTTTTCATAAGTTATTTATTCCATTTTACCCGTTCAAATAAATTTTAGCATATGATAAAAATAAAAATAAAGATATAATTAAAAACAAACATGTCGTCTTAATTTAGGATTAAGATAGAAAAAGAAATAATGAAGAAAAGAAACTGAATGAGAGATAATATTTTAAACCGTGTACACTTCAATTTGTTTGTCGGTGGATATTAATTGCAATAGCAGCAATTAAATGACATCAATATTTCTTTTTTCAAAATAATTATTATCGATATTGGAGATGGCTTAATCCAAGCATAATACTAACTAATCTAGTTATTGGTCGTGATTATTCGCTAAATAAAAAGAGATTGGATTGCCTATGTTTTAGAATGTTTGTATTAAGTTAACATTATCGTCTATCTCAGATTAAATTACACCCGAGACCATCACTTTATTAAATCTATGGAAAAGGTTAGAACTATAAAAATAATAAAGGATGATTTTTCAGAACATTGAAGGATATAAAGAACTTTAATAAAGTAGGTTGATTGTTCGACTTTCCCATAATTAAATTCTTCATTGAATATAAAATAATTGTTATTTTTTAAAATTAAAAATAGAGAATGTCATATTAATCAAATAAGTTTTAATTAATTTGTTTTAGAATCTGACTGATTTCACTATATTGGATTAAGATTCATATTTTAGTTATTTCAAACGTATATGATTAAACTCCTTTTGTTTTTTCTTTTTCATTAAGAAAATCAGTGTTTTAAAGTCTAAATTAACTACGCTGGCATCAACTAATTCATTTGTTTTTCGCTTGTTCCAAAAATTTTACAAATGAAAATTTACAAACACTTTCCTTGTTCTAAACGTAAATAAGTTAAATGTTTTATGATACTACAAACATTTGTATGTGAAGATTCGCTTATTCAAATTTAGTCAAACTTATATGAATTTTAATTAAAGATCAAGATTGAATTATAACAAGTGTTCTAAGAGAGTCTTGAAAGCCTAAATCAAAATCTTAAGAAGAACTGAAAAACTAATATATTTTGATTTAATTAAAGGAATGACTCGTTACTTACATAACATCTCAGAATCCACTAAAACGTGATTATCTAATATCCTCTTTTTGTTGGTCTCTGCCTCCTTTTTGTAACCTTGCAAATTACATTGATAGATTCTAGGAAGATCATCAAGCGAAAATCAAACAAATCACAATTGAATGTCAATGAAGAATACTCAACGATCATAAAGAACAACAGTAAAAAAAAAATATAGTAAGAACAAATCAAGAAGTGTAGACAAATACAAGAACAGAAAAAAAATACAAACAAGAGAAACACACAAAGTACAAAAAAAAAAATACATGAGAGAAAAGTGATTGATCTCATAAAGTAAAATCCATAGTCCTGTATTGTCAGAGTAAAGATGTGTAAAAACCATTGTAATATTCTTCAAAAATTGTGAAGATGACCCTTGTAAGTTTTGATTATAGACTTTGTATTTGAAAATATTTGTCGTTGTTCATTTTAAAAGTTCTTTATCTTAAAGGAAGATTAAGAAGATATGTTTGTAGAGTTTGAACTTGTAATACATGGAAATGTTAAACTCGTGTGTAATGATTTACACTCATGTCACTTGAAGAGGTTGACACACACGATAAGATTGATACTCATAATCTAAAGAGATCTATGTACTCGTTGTGATGAGATTGGTATATTTGATAAGTGAAATATCTTAAACATAATAATTAAGAAACTATATATAGCATTGGTATTTGAGGTGGACGACCGATATAAATTTTGTGTATGCTTATTCTTTAATTCATATATTTTATATTGTTCGTACATGCGTGAAAATATAAATTAATGTCTACATACTCTATTGATAACCTATTAGAACAAATATGAAGTATCAACTCTAAAATAGAATTTAAGAAATCTCTAAAATGTGTAATAATAAATAAGAAAAATTCAATGAGAATTGAATGAATACTTTCTCTAATACTATACGTAAAATAAAAAAAAAATATATATATATATATATATATATATATATAATATGTTTTATTACTTAAAAATAATTAATTATTTTATCAAAAAAATAATATCTTAAATATATTAGAGTAGAGATATAATATAATTCAATAATAAATTATTATATATAAAATATTATTTATAAATATTTTAAAGTTATATCATAATGTTTAAGAAAGGAGGGTAGTGATGATGTGTTACTTAATTTTATTTTAATATTTTTTTTATTATTATAACAGGTTAACATTGAGACAATAATTTAATAACAATATCCTTAGAATACATTTACATAATTATGTAACCCAATAAACTATCAATTAAAAGCTAATATAAAGAGAAAATTGAGACAATAACTTGACGGTATCATATATATGAATTAAGGCTTACTGCCCCAATCTTAATAACTTCCGCCTCCAATCCAGCATTTCCTTCGATATGTTTAGGAAAGGAGTCACCAAATTAACAACGATAACATAAACAGAAGAAGAAGAAAAAAAAAATACAGGCCATATGATATAAAGGTCTATTGAATTTTTGAAAGGTAGAGATCTCTTTGAATACACTTGAGTGATGCAGGATTGACATGCATGAAGAAGTAGTTGCCAGCAAAAAGATCACCGAAATGAACTTGTCCATCCTTGAACCTTTTCAACACTTTGGCATACGAAACCCTAACGGAAGAAACCAACCTGGGTCTTCTTCTCCACAGTTTTCTCAAGCTTGAGATTTTGAGTCTGAACCTTCTCCTAATGGGAACCCTTTTGAACCTGAACCTGCTCCATGGCTTCTCACTCACTCTGTCCCTTTCTTCATCGGAACCCTTTTCGTGTCTCAGCTTTTGGTAACGAAGTTTGGTGAGAGGAAGCAGTTGGAGGGAAGCCATGGTGGGTTTTTTGGGACTGAAACAATTCATTGCAGAAAGAAACAATGAAAGGAAATGATGAGAGAGTTTAAGAGGATTAGTTGGTTTTCTAATGTGAATCTGATATGACAGATGAAGGTGGAAAGATGGACTGAAAGTGGCCACACGAACCAAGGTCACACGCTAGAAAAGATGTTGTGTGCATTAAATACTGCGTGAGACAGTTGGTGAGTGTACCTATATTTTATTGTGCAATAAATTTCTCTGTTGACGTGTGCTACAAAATCTGGATTAATTATGTTTTTTTCTTTTACATTATAAAGATATAATTTGTTTTGAATTAAATTATAAAATATTTAACTTTTTAATTTTTTGAAAGTTAATATAAAAGATTTTTTTATATGTGAAATTAAAATATTTACTAAATTTTATAATGAAATAAAATATAATATGCACACGTCATAAGAGAATGTTTCTTGTTAATGTAAATTATAGTTACTAAATACTTACAGTTTAATTTAAGAATTAAATATATTTTTTTATAATAGTTTAAAAGAAATAACGTACATGTTTATTTATCTTATCTAACTCAGCTCAATGGATTATTGCATCTCAAGAAAATCGAATAGGTTGAACAAATTTACAGAAATGGAAAAAAAAAATCTGAATGTTTTACCTACATTAATCTCATCTTCGGTCCCTTTCAGTTTCCTAAAGAATTTGTTTTTTTATTTCATTTTTTTCACTCACTTCTCTTCTTTTACAATCGAAACTTTATCCAAATTATTCGTTAATTGATATTGTATTTTTTATTTTATTTTTAATATTATTGTCACTATTACATACTCACTTTTTTTATTAAATAGTTTTAATATTTTAGACTTATAATATTTATTATCGTAATACACCTAGTGTTGCTTGTTTATTCTCATTACACTAAATATATTTTTAATCTCTAAATTCAATTATAATTTATTTATATTGTTTTATAAGTTTATGTCAGATATCATTGTTACGAAGATTTTATTAAAAATAAATAAATAAACAAGAAAACATTATTAAAAAAAAGAAAATAAACAAGAAAACATGGGACTATAAAAAATTTATGATAAAATACATCACATACATAAGCAAAAAATATTAATAATAAAAAATTAAAAAATATACATAGATAGAAAAAAAGTAAACCAAAGCAACACACCAGCAGAAAATTAAAGGTCATTATTCAAATTCCTCAACATTTTAAACTCTCTCACAATCCACAAGAAACCCTTAAAACTTATTATAACTTGTTAAGAAATCCTCGCTTTGGAAGATTCAATATTAACTCTTTTTGGCCTATCCCAACTAGGTTTCCTTATAGTTTGGACGGACTCATCATCTTCCTCATAATTAACTCATATTTTCCTTATAGTTATAGTTTGAACTTTGTGGTTTCTAGATTGGTCTCTAGATAATTAATTACAGACTAATTTAGTGACCAGTTCATTTGATGCCCAAAACCTAGGTAGTTAATGTTAGCGACCAATTTAGAGACCAATTCATAATAGAAACTATTTTAGTTACTAATTTAGAAATTAATTATAATTTTTTAAAACTAGTTTGGTTACCAATAATTTTTAGTTTACAAATTAATATATAAATTTGTCACTATAGTGACTAATTATTTTGTGTCACTAAATTTGGTCATTATTTAAGGTTTTTTTGTAGTGATAGAAAATCCAAGCATAACACAATTTGGCTTAGGCTGTGACATAGCAACTATATTCAACACAAGCTCCCCCGTAGGATCAACTATAGGTTCCACCATAGGATCATCATAGGATCAACCATAGGCTCCAAAACAAACTCCATAATAGGCTACAAAATAGGTTGAACAACAACCTCCATAGGCTTTAAAACCAAATCTAGAGAGCCATTATTCCCATTTTGGGTACAAACCACCTTATGATGATAAAGTTGTGTGTTTTTTACTCTTTTCTCTCCACCAAAAATTACATTGGTATCTTGTTGTAAATGTATACAATTAGATAGATTATGACCAATCATTTTACAATTTGAACAAAAATGAGGAAATTTCTGACACTCCACATCAGTAATAAACGCAAATTCCAACCTTTCCACCAAAATTTGATTAGGCAAATAAGATAACAAATCAACATCAACCAAGACACGTGCAAAGAAACCTCAAGACTTATTCTTAAGGGTGTGTTAATACTATACGCAATTGAAAAAATCGCTTTTGACTTCCAATATTCCAAAGGAAGGTCGTGTATGCGCACCCAACATTAGATTTGAATGAGCTTTATAGAAGTCAAAACAAAATTTTTAGTCCAAGAAAAAACCACAAAGGATTTTGGGAGATAAATTTCAAAGTTCAACAACCAAAACTGTTCTCATGTCCTCAAGCGTAGAAAAAGCAAATTCATAGAACCTTTTGCCAAGGGGAATCACTTTCCAATGATCCCAAATATTTTGAGGCCACATCAAGCTTCTTACAAAGATCTAAATATATAAGAGGTTTACCACCTTTATGTTAATAAAATACGTCCATGCAAATGATTTTTGCACTCCTCTAAACCAGCAAGACAAACTTCTTCAACAATCTACACCAAGAGCATATCTCCCTTCATGCAAGGAGAGGTAATTATGATAAAGGAATATCACAAACATTATTAAGAACATAGGCAAGCATACATTTTTGTGTCCACACGTTGGAAGAATATTTAGATGAATGGGGTTTTTCTTGTTCCTGATCTTATCAGCAACCCTAAGGGATATGAAACCCCGAAGAATAAGACAAACATATCCCTTAAACCAACATCGTTCCTTCATCATTTCCAAATATTTGGTCTCCAAACTTAAAAAATAAATGGATATAGTCATTTTAACTTAAAGACGTCAATTTTTCTTTTATGTATTAAACGATGTTCCAGGATGACATTTGAGATAGGAAGTGTCAAATGATATAAACAGGTCAAATGTCATCCTCAAACATCGTTTAACATGTCAAAAAGATGACTATATGTATTCATTTTTAAAGTTTGCGACCAAATTGTATCAAAATTTTGGACAAGAACGAAATCTAATTTTACGTCCAAATTTGAAGATTAAAAACATATTTAACCCTTTCATTAAATAATGGTATCAAAATTTGAACATTTATATAGAATGTATTTAATTAAAAAAATAAAAATTCACACAAATTCTAGTATCGTGTATATGTATATATTGTATATATGCATGGTTTTCTTAAGATGATTTAATATTTTTATGGCTTAAATACACATTTGGTCCATATTTTGTTGTGCTTGTTCAATTTGGTCATCATTTCCGTTTTATGTTCAATTATGTTCTCATTTTCATCAAATTTTGGTCAATTTGGTCATTTTTACTAACAGTGTTTAAATTATTAACGTTTTTTAACAATGCGTACCACATGTCAGATCATGTTTTTTTTTTAATTTTTTTTTAATTTTTTTAAATTTAAAAAATAAAATTGTCCACGTATCAAGTCATAATTGCGCCATGTGTTAATGTTAGTGTCATATGTCAATTTGTGATCGTATTATTTCTTTTTGTTAAATTCATTCCCTATATTTGTTAGTTTTGTTCAATTTAATCCATATATCCGTTATTTTTGTTCATTTTAGTCCTAAATTTGGTTAAAAAAATTCAAAAAAATTCAAAAAAAGAATTCTGAATAACCACGAAGTGACGCGTGGCAGTCACTGTTCATGGTTGTTAATGATTTAAACGGTGTTAGCAAAAAATGACTCAATGGAACAAAATTGATGAAAATTTGAACCTATTTAAACATAAAACAAAAATTATGACTTATTTGACAAAATTTAACGAAAATTGGGACCAAAAAGGTATTTTAACCTATAAATTATTTCAGGTTATTATTGAGAATATTAATAAATTATTTTAGGTTATTAATGATAATATCAATAAATTATATTTGTCTAATTTTAAATAACAATTTTAATTCATTTTAATATCATTTTTCCTATTTACATTGAAGGGTAAAATGGTAATCATACAATTTAATCTATTAAAAAAAATTATTAAATTTTACTAATTACATCGTACACACATTTTCACAAGCTTCCCGCTTATATCCACTTAAATCATGTTATCTTTCACTTAATCCAAACAACATCATCTTCAATTTTCACCTACAAATCAACTCAAATCAATGCAAATCTACTCTCCAAATCCACGCCACACTCCAAACACAACATTAGAGTGTATTCACTTGTGAAAATTGATTTGAGGGAGATGGAAAATATGAATTTGAGTGGATTATAGAATGAAGTTTTGTGTTGTTCTCTTTAAGGGATTTAGAGGTGAAAGTAAATGGATTTAGAAGTAAATTTTGTAAAAGTTTGTGAGTAATTTAATTGATTTGATAGATTAAAATTAAATTTAATGTATAAAAACAAAATTGCCAAATGCCCTTAATTTTGAAAATAATTTAAAATTATAATTAAAAAAGTTAGATTCATTTTATTAAAAAAATATTAAAATGACTAAATTATAATAACATATTTTAATAAAAAATTAAAATATTGTGTAATACCACAAAAAGATGTTCATGAATTAAATTGAATTAAGAAAACTAAAAATGAAGTGAGGACATAATTATAATCTCACTTATATCACCTTCAAATCTTCTTTTCTGATAACCGATTGAAAAATGAAGTACTCTCCCTATTCTTTCCTTTACTCCCTTTCTCAAATCCATAAAAATAAACAAGTGTATTACCTCCCTCCGAAAAATTGTTCTCTCTTCCCAGTACAGCCTTAGTGCTAAAACTAAGTGAGCTTGATATGCTTTGCTATAATCATGCATTATCAAGCTGCAGTGAATTTGTGTGAACAATTTCGAACTAATGGAGTTATTTTGTTTGATAATTTTTTATTGGATCTTGAGTTCTTCTGCTAAGAATTGGTGAGTTCTTATTTAATGTTTATGATACTTATCTGGTTCATCTCACAGCAAATATCTGGACTATTTAAAATCATAAAAGATCTTAAACAAATCCTATATTAAAATAGTGATTATATATATATATTATAAACAAGATTTCTTTTATATATATATATATATTTTATTATTATATAACTTTTTAAATTAAATAATTATTTATAGTAAAATTATAAAAATTACTTATATTTATTATTATTATAATAATAATAATATTTATATTATTTTGTGCTCAATCCAATGCATAATACTAGATTCGTTGACTCTGACTCTGACTAAGTCTGATTATTTCAATTCTGAGTCCCTAAAAGAAAGGAGATTCGATTGCCATGTTTGCTCCTTTGATTTTTTCTCATTTTTTTTTCACTTATTTCTCTTTTTTACTGTTGAACTTTGTCTAAATTTTTTATTAATTAATATTTTTATTTTTTACTTTATTATTAATATTATTGTCGCTCATATTTACTAACTTGATGTTGCTTACCGCTTCTCATTTAGTTAATGATGTACAATTTTGAACATTCAGTTATATAAAATATACTCGATTAAATAATAAAGTTCTAACAAATTCTAATCTCGTGTACAAGAAATTATGTGAGAATATATACATGTTTTTCTTAAGATGGTTCAATATTTTTTAATAATGGGTTTTATTTTAATTATCTTAAAGAACTTATGTAAAAGATACTCTCTTTTAACATATTAATGTTAATACATTAGCTATTTTTTTTAAAATACTTTTTATTATTAATTTAGTAAAAAAAATAGTTAAATATATGAAATAATTTTTAGAATAATTAACAGGGTGGTTATAAAACTTATAGTTAAAGAATCATACATATGATCTTCTTACAGGTCTTGTGAACTGTGTTCAATCTCTCATTGTCAAAAATATTATACTATGCTTAGTTAAAATCTTATTTATTTCATAAAACTTCTCTATTGTGATGTAATTAGTGTAATATAGTTCGAAGAAACTTGCAATCTTATAGAAAAGTATCACTGTACAACGAATTTAATGTTCTTTTACATTTTAAGTGCACTCATGCACACATTTCTTTAAGTCAATTATATTTGTTTTTTTTTCGATTGTGTTATGTTTGAACATTTTTTTTTTTTCAAAAACAAACAATTTGTGATAATGATTTTAATAAACTATATTTAACATATTATGATAATATTATTTATTATTTTCAAAAATAAATAATCTATTTTAATAATATAAAACTATTCAAGTTTAATACCTGTAAGGCCTAATTATTTATGTCCTAATGTTTTAAAGGTTGGCCTTAAATTTATTGGACCTAAGAGTTGGTCCATAGGGTGCTAAGGTCCCTAAAGCCGCCAAGGTCTCCCATTCAGCTATCACTTTTGCAAACAACTCCTCTCATACGCTCTCATTCCTTTTCAGAATCTCTGCTAGGGTTTCGAGATCCATTCGTCTTCAAGCAAGTTCAACTCATTTTTTTTTCCACCCATGTAAGTTGATTCTTCCTTGTATCTTCCTTGCTTTCAGCTCTGTAGTCGTATTTCTACCTAGGGTCCGTCTTGAACCTGTTTTGCTGTTTTCCACCTCTTGAGTATGTTCCTAGAGTTGCGATGCTCATTGTTCAGCGTCAAAGTGCTCTTGCTAGCTATTTCCAGGTAAGGGAAGCTAATGTTCATTGTTTTATTTGATTTCTCTGGTGTTTTGGTTGTGTTTCTTGGTTTGAGATACTTGATTGATGTTATTATTGCTTGAGAACTGTTAAAAATACTATTTTGGTTTGAAATGGCTATCTGTGCACGCAGGAACAGTGGAGAGCTCTAATAATCTCGCCCAGGCGAGCCAGTCTCGCCCAAACGAGAGTATCAGAGGATGCTCCCTAGAACCTGCGCAAATTGTCGCTCAAGCGACGTGCCCTTGCTTTTGAGTAAGACCCCATCTCGCTCAGGCGAGGAGGTCTCGACTAAGCGAGAGGACGCGAAGGCCCTGTTCCCACTTTTCGATCTCTCGCCTAGGCAAAAAGAATTCGCCTAAGCGAGGGAAACCTCTCGCTTGAGCGAGACCTTTCTGCCTGAGCAAGAAGCTGGGCGAGAAGTGCATTTGTTCTGTGGTTTCTTTGTTTTTATATGTTGGTCATATGTTTGGACTGATTATACATTTTAAAGCATGAATTGAGTGATTATGTATGAGCAAGATGAATTATGGTATGTGGCTTATGAGTTTAACATGATTTTGGTATGATGCATGTATGGAATGATTCATGGGCTAATAATGATGAGTTTGGTAAGATTTTGGAATGGAATATGATTGAAGGTTAGTTATAAATGTTGGCATGAGATTTATATGCATGGCCAATACAAATTTGATGGTTAAACATAATTGGTATGTGGTTAAGGCGTAATTCCACGATAGTTTCGTGGTGGTGCCTCATTGGTTAGGGCGTAATTCCATGAGTTTCTAGGTGAGACCCCATGGTGGTGCCTCAGTTGGTCGGCATGTAATTTCATGACCCTTGTTAGTGGGAGTTCATGGTGGTGTCCCATTTATATAATTTAGTAAGGATTCAAGGTAAGGTTGCATCCTGACACTCTAAAGAGTCAGTTATTTTCAAATAGAGTAGCAGGAGGCCTGAAACTCATTAAGGGCTAACCTTGTGTGTGAGGGATGAAACATTGTAACATGTAGCTCGGTAGAGTAAGGAAGTCCACCACAAGTGCAAGCATTCGCTGAATCTGACTAATTATATGTATCTGGATGAGTCGTGTACGAGTCTTAGTGTATTGATTGGAAGGTCATAACATGATTGGATGATGTATGTATATTTGATTGTGAAAGTGTATACAATTGTATGATAAATCCTTTTTCCCTCTACCTTACCCCTTTTGTTTGATGTATGTTATGTGGTGTGGTTTTTCTCTCTTTGCGATGATCATCGATTTATTTATGTGAGCAGATGCGAGAAATACTCGTGGTCAACAAGGAGAGAGATGGTGGTTCCGCTGCTTAGCCTCTGGAATGACTTTCGCTTTTGGGCTCTTCTTTTAGGGCTATGGCCCCATGTATTGTCTGGCCTCTGGGCTTTATTTTTGGAATACTGTCATTATGTTATTATACTCTATTATTGACATCATGGTGTGCCTAGTTTCTCTTCTATTTTCTTTTGAACAACTGTATGGAGTGAGGCTTATACTTTAGAACCGTACCATTATATTATTATGTGTGACGCCTCCTTTAATTAATTAAATGAGGTGTTACAATATCTATATGATTTATTATGTAATTATATATATAT
>Ga0099823_1000288_pt1 | contig 30357 bp, 12 predicted proteins | sample CowpearedBW_FD_76831 | JGI IMG/M metagenome (GOLD analysis project Ga0099823, IMG submission 76831) | Root nodule microbial communities of legume samples collected from California, USA - Cow pea red BW | ecosystem: Host-associated > Plants > Roots > Nodule | place: USA: California | collected...
AATATTCTTAAAATATTATTAAAAATATAATGATTAATATATTAATATATAATAACTAATAATATATAAAATTATTATTATTATTAATTAATTAAAGTATATTATAATTAATAATTATTATAATATTGTTAATATATGTAGATATTATTATTAGTTTATATATATATATATATATATATAATTTATATAATTAAAATATTCTTAAATTTTAACTTTTTTAATTTATTTAATTATAATTTTATTAAATTTTTATTATGAATGATGTTTGGTAAATTTTAAGTTTTATCTATTATAACTTTTTTTAATCTATCATATCAATCAAATCACTCATTAATTTTCATAAAATTATCTTCAAATTTATCTTCTAAATCTACTAAAAAGAACACACATTCATTCCTTCAAATCCACACAACTCCATCTTCACACTCTCCTCTAAACTCATCTCATCAAACAAACATTGCCTAAGTGTTGATTTAAACAAATATGATCTTAATAATTTTAATCACTTTATTTAATATGATACCAATAATTTTTTTCTTGTAAAATGAATATTATTAAAATAAATTAGTTATATAAAATTATATTAAAAATTTAGTTATTCTTTAAATCCATGTATATTTATGAAATATTATCGATAAAAAACTTTTTTTTTTAATTTTGTAATCTAATTACTTTTCAATTAATCAATTTTAAATCTTAATTAATGCTTATTTTTAAGAAAATTAAATTAAAGATATTTTTATAATTTATTATATTTTTTAATTAATTTAATGTTCCTCTATTACATCAATCAAATATATTATCAACTTTCCATTTTTTTTCACTCACTTTCTCTCAATTCAAAAAAATTATTTTATACTCTATTTTCTCTCATTTTCTTCCATTTTCATCTCTTTTAATTTCAGTTTCAATCTAAAAAAAGCATTATTAATAAATGAATACCTAATTTCATAATATACACATTATAATAATAAATCAATTCCCAATTTCTAATATAAATCAATACCCAAATTCTAATAAGATATATAATTTTGTTTGTTAGAAAATGCATGCTGAAATCAAGCATCAATGTTTCACTCATCTAATATTTCGATTACAGTAAGAAACCTTTAATAACATAGATGGGGTATAAATGTTTGTGACCAGACCTACTCTTTTATAATTTTTCACAAATTTGCAAAACACTACCATTTTTTTCATCTATTTTCTTTGTGAGGCTCGTGACCACTTCACTGAGTTGTGTTCTGATATTTCATGAGGGAACATTAAGGTCTGATCATTCCAGTGATTGGACAAGAAACACAGCAGAGGTGACAGGTATGAACGGTGATGGGAAACATTTATCGATCTCAGGTTAAAAAGTAAAAAGAGGTTCGATTTGTAATTTAGAAATCTGAATGTTGAATAAGTTATCTGATAAATACCTTCTGTTAATTATTCTATTATTATATTTTTTTTCTATTCCTAATTACAAACAGTCAAAAGATCTAAACAAATTTTGTGTGGATGAATTTGCTAAAAGACAACATTAAAATAATAATGTTTTCTACAACAACAAAAAAAAATTGACTTTTAGATGGTAAATTACAAAAAAAAAAGGTATGAAGTTATTGAAAAAAAAGTGTTGCACAATCTCATGATAATATGAAAATATTCAAATAATTTCAGACTTTCATAAGTGTGCAAACTTATTTTCAAAAGAAGATTTAAAAACAAAATCAGTTTATGTCTCAAACACATTAAAATAACTAAATAATTTTGTAAAAAAATAAGCGAAAATCATTTATTTCATCTGTCTCAAACAAACACACTGTTATCTTGACCAAACAATTACGCTGTTCATATATTTTCTCATCATAAATGAAGCTGTTTCTCAATTCACCACTATATTCCTACCCTTTGAAAGGAACATTCCATCAGAGTGAACTATTCATTTCTTACAACCGTGAATTTGCCTGCTCCACTGAGCCACTCTGCAATACAAAAGTACAAAATCCATCACAGAGCAACACAAATGGCAAAAGAGACTCAGAATTGTCTACCAAGACAGCTTGTTAAATTCCAGAAGCAGGCAACAACATTATATTTCCATGACGTGTATCCCTTACTTTTTTAGTTTTATCTTATACTCTGTTGTTTATCTATGCAATGTGGATTTATCACATATAGAAGGAAAATGTTAAAAACCTCATATATAGTCATTATTTTAAACAACGCTTTCTTTTAAATAACAGTCTAATAAGTGTACAACACCGTCAAGATGAAGAGCCAATGGTCAGAAAGAATCTTGAATATTATATACTTCAAAGAAGTACTAATGAATGTGTTGGTTATTTCCTTAAGTGCATAAACTTAAGGTTCAATCATTATTTAATAAATGAAACAAGACAAGTTAGGGCTTGTTTGTTTTACTACCAAGTACAGACAAATTCCATTAGACGATCTTGATCTTATGATCACAGATGCAATGCATTAGTAAAGTGTCCTTTAGATCTCAAAATTACCTTAAGTTATTAACAGTCTGCAAATAACAAGACAAATAGTTTTGCATGGATGAAATGAAAAAAAAAATGAGCTTAGGTTACTCACCAGAGGAATTCCTCTGGCAGCTCTTGCAGCCAAGTAGGCACAAGGCTTGAAGAATTCTCCATACAACTCTGACCATTTCTCCAATTTTGAATATATGTACTTGGATCCAAGAGTGTCAGCCCAGAATATGATACCTCCCCTGGTGAAATCCATCCCAAAATTTAGAACGATTACAAAGTTTTGATATGTGCCAAATAAATAATAAGACAAACCTGTAAGGTGGAAAACCCATGCCCATGACAGAGGAAATATCGAGATCAGCAGCTTTGACTGCAATACCTTCGCCAAGGACCCGACAAGCTTCGTTCACCACAGGAAAGAATATCATCTCAATGATGTCCTTTTCTTGTATATTTACAAGCTGTCCAGGTTGAGATTCAGAGCATCATATCCATATCCAGAGGAATTTACAATAAAATTTTACTTTAAAATGTACTTCCTCGCTATCCAAAAATATGCTATGAATTAGGAAGAGTTAAAAGACCTTAGGATCAACGGAGACACCAGTAATGCTCCTAGCCTTCTCAATATAATTTTTCAATTCAGTATCAGGACTAGCCTTCCGTTTATCATCATACAAATAAAACCCTTTCCGAGATGTTTCACCTGTTAGTTTAATAGAATAAAATGGAGCATATCATTGTCATGTAAATATTTTCCACGTAGATATAATATTGTCAGAATTCCAACTGATGCGGGAGTTTATCTCTACCAGTTCTTTTTTCTTCTTGCAGAAGGGGAATGAGCATTGATTTATAAGTTCTCTCTGGAAAATTCTCAATAAATTGCATACCAGTAGCAATCGCCACACCAAACCCAACAAGGTCAACCAATCTGCATTAGTAAATAAGTGTCAAATCATGCACTTCAAGAATTGATGCAGAATGTCAAGAACTTATCCAATCAATAATACCTAAAAGGCCCCATGGGCATTCCAAATTTGCTTATTACTTTATCAATTTGATAAACATCTGCACCACGTTCGACAAGCAAGAGACCGGCTTGGGTATATGGGAAGAACATCCGGTTAACAGCAAATCCTGTGCAGTTTCCAACCACCACTGGAATTTTCTTTATCTTCTTTGAAATATATAACACGTCAACTATCACTTGAGGAGAGGTATTGTTGGTACGCACAATTTCCAGAAGCGGCATAACATGTGCAGGACTAGGGAAGTACAGGTCAGATATTTAGATCAGCCAAAAAAATATTAGTAAACAGATAAAAGATCTCACCTGAAAAAATGGGCTCCAACAATTCGATCCTTCGACTTGGTTTTCTCTCCAATCAGGTTCAGGTCGATTGTGGAAGTGTTACTAGCAAGTATACAATGAGGAGGACAATACTTTTCAAGATCAGCAAAAATCTGCTGCTTTAAGGAAACATTTTCAACAACAGCCTGTCCGGACAACAAACATCAAAAAGAAGTTAATAATTTCCCAAGCAATGGATAACATGCAACCACGATCCTTATGACAGTAAATAAGCAAAGTTTATTTGCATTTCATTATACAACCTCTATCACCATGTCCACATCTCCGAAGCTTCCATAATCAAGGGTACCTTGTACAAGGGAGACTGCCTTTTCAAAATTTTCCTGGGTCAATTTCCCTTTCCTAACACGGCTCTGTAAGTTTGCTGTTCATAGTGGAAAAACAATACATGAAAACAGGTAAACAACATCATCTATTTCTTAATTAAAAATGCAGATTAAATAGGGACTGGTGAGAGCCAACTCTTACGAATCTATTCTCACCTTTAATCCTATTGATACCAGCATCTAAGAACTTCTCATTTACTTCTTTCAAGATGACAGGATAGCTGCTAAGAATTAAAGCTGTTGCTATTCCAGAGCCCATTAATCCTCCACCAAGGACGGCAACCTTCTTAACGTTTCTTGGAACCAGACCAAGATCCGTAACCCCAGGTATCTGTTCACGTCAAGAGGTATTGAAAAATTCATATGGATAAAATTTAGACATAAATTTAGCACTCAGAATCAGGCTAGCTAATTCTCATTCGCAGCCATATTTATCCATATAAAAATTGGATTGAATATCTAACCCTGACCCAATCACAAAAGTTAGTTCAAGGAGGAAGGATTGCCCAAACCTTAAAAATAGTATTCTGACTATATTACTAGCTAATGGGAGGCATCTTAACACCCCGTCACCTCCGTAGTCTGATGTTTGCAAGATTAAACAGCTGTAGGTAACTCAACATCAACACTAGATACACTTTAATACCATATTCCATGTTTTGAAATTAACAACAGTGGAATTATAAGAAATAAAAGGCTGGAAGGAACACATAGACTGAGACATGAAGGGGGAAAAGATGAACAACTTCAGGCCCTTCGTGAACATCTTTACATGATTGTTGATGATGCACAAGAAAACAAAATTTTGAGAACTCAATTTGACAATCATTGTTAACTAATTGACCAACAAAAATAAGATGACTAATGAGACTAAGTGAAACAAAGACATTGTTAAATATGTTATCTATCACCATTGCTGTTGTGATAGGTAAATGGTTTCCATCTCCAGTACGAATTTGGAGATTTCCTGAGTATCCTGTGACATTTGTAAGGGTTTCGGCACTGTAGGGCATATGATTGGATGCCCCAGAGTTAAAATTCCAAGAATAATGGGTACAAGAAGATTTCCCCAAGAGCCCTAAAGCAGAGAAGCGGTAGTATCAGGGGTCAAAGTTTGAAGGCGGGTAAGAGCATTATGATGCACATTTCCTGTATGCACAAAGCTACGAGCAGAAGAAGCACCAACATTGAATAGTTCTCAAGAAATGTGTTTTAGGTTTGATTTGTATGGTGTCCGCAACTGGAAGAGATATTTTTCTTTTTGAAGTTCATTTAGGCATGCATCCGAGGATACAATATTGTTCATAGAATTGAGCAGAATACCTTCAAAATCTGATCTCAACTCAATAACAAATTAATCTCGTTTAGTAGTTTCATGAACTGTTTGCACCACAGTATGACCTTTAATTGACAAATCTTCATAAACAACGGCAATGAATTCAGAGTAAGGGAGACTTTCCTATTGAAATATGTTTATTTCAAGTTCAAGCCAGAACCTTCTACCAGTGTTATTCTTTCTACACATTTTCTTTAGATAGGCCAATATCTTGGCTGCAGTGCTGAATGGTCTAAAAGATTGAGGACAATATTGGGATCAAGAGAGCCTATGATCCAAATCATGACTCGAGTGTCTTTGATTTATCACTTGTCATATTTAGTGTTTTGTTCATCTTTATCGAGAGAAGGAATGCTACGATCAGTATCACAATTCCTTACCTTTGACAAATATCTAGAACTGAAATGCTCAGGTTGTGTAGTTCTTGCCATTACAGTGAACAAACAAGATGTCATAAAGAATTGAGTGGAACAAGGGGCACATTGAAAAAGGGACAGAGGTCAAATAAACTTATTCTAGAGTAGGACAGAAATGAGATAATAAATACAAGAGGCTAGGAATCCTGGGCAAACCTAGGTAGGATCGCACCTCAGACTAATATCGTGTTAAACTCCGAAAAATTGTAGGTCAAAATGTGTTCATCTGGAGAACTCTCATATGAGTAATATAATAAATAAAATTTCGGCCTTGAAAAGTAGCTGAACTGCTACAAATGCTAACCTACATCTATATTATCCTAATGAAGTAGATAACGACATAATTATGTGATTACAAATATCCTAATAAAGGAAATAATTACAAAATCAGCAATCATATTGAAGGGGATAGTCAAATAATTCTGGCTGCGGGATCTGCTTGATTGAATGGCCAAAAATTCTGTGGGGATGTGTTCAAAGAAAGTCATTGGAGGCACCGATGGGAAGGGTAATTGCCAAGGCTTTTAGTCCGTGTGAAATTGATAAAAGGATGCCAAGAAGGACAATAACAGAATCTATTAAAAGGGATAACCTGAAAAATTATTTTTAACCGGGGCTAATGGTATTGATTAATTCATGTAATCAACCACATCTATTGAGATGAAGCTATTGTTGTACATCAAGATGGGTCAGGATTCAATGAAAATAGGAAATAAGAGATTAGAAGAGTCTTTCTTTTCAAAACTTTCTTCAAATTCAATACAAATTTTGCAATTAAATCTATGTAATATTTAAGCTTTCGATGTAAAAGTTTATAACAATAAGTGTAACTAGTTTATCTCTTAGTAACTAGTTTGTCACTTGAAGGACGAGAAATAAGTGTAAAATTAAGACAGAAAACCCAACAAACCTTGGACGTCCCTCTGAGAGAAAAGAATATGTGAACTAAGCTTTTGCAAGTATCTGACTTTGCAAGTATTTCAGCTGCTTCAGCTTCCTACAAAAGATCAAAAGAAAATGTCACAAAGTTCTGCAGCAATAATATGAAGGGGCGAAAGGGTATACTGGAGACAGATACAACCTTCCAGAGTCCTGCACGGGGACCATCAACTACTCCTGCTTCAATAACATCAATGCAAACCAAAGGATGGTGGAGGTTAGGAGCCCTTTTTCGGGCCTGAGCTCTAGCAAATTTCAAAATCTCCAATGCTTCTCCAAGGGGTTCTAATTTGTCAGTCTTATAAAGACTAGCAATCCATGGTCGCCGATGGCCTACAATATCCAAGGCCCACTGTCGTGCAGCTTTCACCAGATCATCAGGCGACGCCAATCCATCTACAAGCCCCAAACTAAAAGCTTCCTTCCCTTTAACTGGTTTAGAAGTCTTAGTTCAAAAAGAGAGAAAAAAAAAGAGGTGAAGAAATTAATTGAAAATCACTGGACAAGAACATTGAAGTCACAACTCTTGAAACTTTCCTGTAAAGAAAAACATAATTCAACACAAAGTGGAGAACTGAAGAAAAAGCTTGTTGATATTACGTTCAGAAAAAAAATCTAAGATGGAACAGTGAATGTGCTGTTTGACTGATCACCAACCTTGAGTTTGTAAACACCAGCTTTTCAGATCAGTTCTTCACATTGAACAGAGTGGAAAGTTACAAAAAAATAAGCATAAAAAGGTATAGTACCAGCATCATTTCAAGTGCCTTTGCCAAACCAACAAGACGAGGAAGTCGCTGTGTTCCTGAAAGACAATTCAAATTTTAATGAAAAATGTTCTATACTAAAGAAAAAGGAAACAATAACAAAATTAGTCATAAGACCTGCACTGTTACTCATGGTCTAACTTGTTCTCTATTTAACATTTTGAATTCATACACAAAATACAAGTAAATTTGATGAAAACAGATAGGAATGAGTTAATACCTCCAAGTCCAGGAATTATTCCAAGCTGAAGTTCAGGCAAACCAAGCTGAGCAGTTGGGGTTGATAACCGAGCATTGCACGCCTATATGAGAAAGAATGGGTAACAATTTGTAGAAATTTACAAAGAAAATATTCTTTTTCCTAATCAGTTGGCAACACAAACCATTGCAATTTCTAAGCCCCCACCCAAGGCAAGGCCATCAATGGCAGCAACCAATGGCTTCCTGGCCGCTGAAAAATGAAGAAAATAGATTGTAGATAGCACAGAATGAAAAATAAATAGCAAATAAAGAATTTCATAAAGAAATGACGTACCTTCTATTGTATCAGTGATGATGTCTACCGATAGCCAACCAGTTTTTGGACGCTCTACATGAGGAGAGAGAGAGGAAAGAATTACACAATGTCTATGAATGTAACCACATTACAAAGACACTCCCAAAGAAGTACCTATCGGCCCTTCATCACCAAAGGCAGAAATATCAAAGCCTCCAGAAAATTTTCCCTTTGCACCTGATAAAGTAACATAAGATTCAGTTATGATGCGATAGCTACAAGCTAGTTGGCCAACAAATATCTTCGGTTAAGCCCAAAATCGGCCAGCACTCAATTCCCATTTGTTCTTCCCAATCTAATAGAGCATATTAGTTATTTTCACAGTTTGAAACTTCGGTGTTTATCAAAATATCCCCATCATATCACAGGAGTGAATGAAGATGGCTACTGTAGATGGTTTGACCATCAATGAATGTACAATAGTATCAGTCATAACAAACTAACAAGCAAGATCGGTCAAGAAATTTTCAATTTGGTCAAGGACAACTATTTGAATAGATAAGATACCAAAGGAACAAGCTTAAGCATTGCCCCCTTCCCAGTTTTTTTTGAATAATCTCTGCCTAGAAAAGCAAATTGCAAAACATACCAGTAACAACAAATGCCTTGACATCGTCTCTGCTTAGAGCCTCATCAAAATTCTGCTTAAAACTGCGCAACACTAGCGAGAGAAAAAGAAGGAGAAATTATCGACACAACATAGAGTAACATTGAGCAATAGAAAAAGAATTGAAAGGATAAAAATTTACCATCATAGGAGAGAGAATTAACGGGAGGGTTGACAATGGTGATGACGGCAACCCCATCGGGTCCAACCTCCATGAGCGTGTGTCCTTTGCTTCCCATTACGCTGCCACTCTTACGACTTTCCAAGAATCAGACTTGAAGAAGAAAATAATAAATCAAAAAAGAGGGAGAAATTTTGTTGACGATGGTGACTACTGTGTAACATAAATAAGCTACGCACATCACATCAAGGCACATCAAATATTAATGATTCTATCTACCTTTCCATAGATACCTTTAAGTCAATTTTCATTTTCACGGAACTATCTCATAAATTTTTAGTTGTTAGTTGTTAGCTGTTCATAAAATATATTACTATGTAATTATTTTTTTTTAAATACCTACATTTTTATTACACTTTTTCTATAATTTTATTTATTTTTAAGGCTATATATAATACTTTTTATTTCAACAAGTTTTTTTATTTAAATATTAATTAGTTTTAGTTTTTAAAAATTAAAATTAAATATGATTTTTTATAATATTTATTGCTTATAATTCTTATGTATATAATTCTACTTTTTCTTAATTTAAATTACATAAAAATGTTAAAAACCATAAATATTGAAAATTCTATAATAGTTAATTATTTTTAAAAAGGTAAAATTAATAATGATGATAATAAATAATTAATATACATTAAAAGTGATGAAAATATATGTTAAAATATTAGAGATAATAATAGAAAGAAATCAAATAAGTTAAAGTTGGTTAAGTTTTTCGATTTTTTTGCATACTTGTAATTATAAAAAAAAAAAACCATTCTCGAATTATTTTATTCCTATAAATGTTATATTATCTTATTGCAATATTTTTATTTTCATATTGAAAGGTAAAAAGGTTATATTCCAATGGTAAAGATATAAATTACTTTTTAACTTCACTGTCTGTTTTTATTTTTATTTTGGTTATTTTTTGTGTAAAAAAACATTCCAAAAAACAAAGTTAACCCATAATATTTCAAGCATGCCTAAAAATAACATTTTGATTATAGTATATATGGGATTGTCATTCCTATTACAACATCATAAAACAAACACCCCAAACTAATCATCTTACACTATAAACTGCAAGTACACATCGTTTGGCACCTTATTCCAACATTATTGATGAAACTGATTACTATTTTCTTGAAAAATGATTAATTTAATCACCATTTCGTTGTAATATTAATCTTTAAAATTAAGAAAAACTTACATAATTTTTTAAATAATTTAATTCTAAATTTAAGCTCCTAATTTTTTTTAATCCCCAACGAAGGATTCAAATGACAATAATAACATATATTTATAGATCAAAATGAAAAAAAAATATATCGTTTCACCACATAAAACTTATAGGACTTCAAATATTATTTATCTCTTCTTTTTAATTTCAGGAACAATACAACAAGGATATACAGCTTTAATTTTATTCTATCTTCTTTTATTTTATTGCGGTGAACTTTGTTTATTTTACATTTTTGTAATTATTATAATATTAATTTCCTTTTTATTTCTTTTTAGAAAGTAGTGACCCGGCATGATATTCTCTTTATTGAATATATGTCAGTTCAGATTCAATTGTTTATTATTGAATTTATAACATAACCGGGTTTCTAGATGATAAAATTGAATACTTTAATGATATTGCTAAAAATTGTAGATAAGATGTAAGGAGTATCCAATATCTGTCAATCGGTTATCGTAAGAGTAATAAATTATCTTATTAAGGCAAATAATATTATGCCTTAAAAAATGTTGTAAATTTTAATTCATTTTTTCGAATATCCATGTTTTTAACTTAATTACCATTAAAAAACATAAAAACTAATTCCATGACCATTTATTACCGTCCATTTAAGTCAAACTCTTGATATTCGTCCTCTATTTTTAGTGACAAACAAACATCTATCTAGACTAGATACTTTTATTTTGACCAAAGAATAGTGCTGTTTAAATATTTTCTCATCATACATTATTTATTAGCTATTTTTGAAGTCACCACTATATTCCCACCATTTGATAGGAGAAAAGGAAAATTCAATAGAGTAAACACTTGATGAGCTGTTTATTTCTTACATCCTTGACTTTGCCTGCTCCACGGGGGCACTCTGCAATACAATCGGACAAAATCCATTAGACAGCAAAAATAATTCTCAAACATTATCTATTGGGGGAAGTGACATAAGCTATTCTTACAACAATTTCTCAAAAGACACTGTTACAAAAGAAATATCAGAAAAAATAAATTAAATAGTTCTTTCACAGATCAAAATTAACTTATATGAATCAAATAATAAAATAAAATCATTTTTTCCTTAAATTAAAATTCAGTCATACATAAATTGATTTATAACAAAGTGTCAATTAATTATTTTAAAGCTAAAATGTGGTTTCGTTATATGTAGGGAGAAAATATAAAACAGCTAAACATATAATGTAGTATTTATTCATATATTGGACTTTATAAGTAAAATTTTATTAAATTGATCATTATACATACAAACATTACAAGTTTCATCCTGTCATCGTACTTCGGATCGGAAGTTAACTCTCTTAAAACATTTTTAATTTGGTCTCTTTGAGGCTTGTTTGCTTCGCTAAGTGTTTAAAGCAGTTGATAAAGCAAAGAAGTTAACTATAATAGATGATCTTGATTTTCTGGCTACAGATGCAATGTGTTAGTGAATTGCCCTTTAGACAACGAAGTTACCTTAAGTTTCGATCTTTTCTTGAGTTAAAAACAGATCTAATAATCCTGCAAACAATCTACCAAGGGAAAGAACACTTTGCACACTATCCCAACCTAATGCCATTGACCAAATAGACATTGGCTAAACCCTACTGGAATAACAAATGGTTTTGTATGAAATGAAATGGAAATAAAGGAGCATAGTTTTACTCACCAGAGGAATTCCTTTGGCGGCTCTAGCAGCCAAGTACGCACAGGGCTTGAAGAATTCTCCATACAACTCTGACCATTTTTCTAATCTTGAATATATGTACTTCGATCCAAAAGAATCGGCCCAGAATATGATGCCTCCCCTAACGAAATCGACCTCAAAATTTTAGAACATGTACACAGTTTTTTTACAAGTGTGCCAAATAAATAATAAGACAAACCTGTAAGGTGGAAACCCCATGCCCATGATAGCAGAAATATCGAGATCTGCTGCTTTGACTGCAATACCTTCATCAAGGACCCGACAAGCCTCATTCACCACAGGAAAGAATATCATCTCTACGATATCCTTTTCTTGTAATTTCGCAAGCTGTCCAGGTTCAGATTATCCAATGGAAATTTAAAAACAAATCAGACTTCAAATGTTGTTTCCTCTTCAGCCAACAAATATGCAATGAATTAGGAAGAGTTGAAAATACCTTAGGATCAACAGAGACTCCAGAAATGCCCCTCGCCTTCTCAATATAGTTCTTCAATTCCGGATCAGGACTAGCCTTGCGTTTATCATCATACAAATAAAAACCTTTGCGAGTTGTTTCACCTGTTAGAAGTGTGTTAAACAAAGATTGTTCATGAATTAGTTCAGTAGAATATGACCGAGCATTTCAATGTTAGTAAATACACTCCACACATATATCTCATCAAAATTCCAATCGATGCAGTGTTTATCTTTACCAGCTCTCTTATCTTCTTGTAGAAGTGGAATAAGCATTGATTTATAAGTTCGCTCAGGAAAATTCTGAATAAATTGCGAGCCAGTAGCAATTGCCACACCAAATCCAACAAGGTCAACCAATCTGCACAAGTAAATATGTAACAAATTAGACTCTTCAAGAATTGATTATGAATATAAAGATCTTATCCGAGAATTGATACCTGAAAGGCCCCATGGGCATTCCAAATTTGGTGATTACCCTATCAATTTGATAAACATCTGCTCCACGTTCAACAAGCAAGAGACCTACTTGCGTGTACGGGAAGAACATCCGATTAACAGCAAATCCAGTGCAGTTTCCAACCACCACTGGTGTTTTCTTTATCTTTTTTGAAATATCTAGTACGTCAACTATCACTTGGGGAGAGGTCTGCTTTGTACGTACAATTTCCAAAAGTGGCATAACATGTGCAGGACTAAGTAAGCACAAGTCAGATGTTTAAGTCAGAAAGACATTACGGGGAGAAAAATAGTTTCCAAATACAAGATACCACCTGAAGAAATGGGCTCCAACAATTCGATCTTTGGATTTGATCTTCTCTCCTATCAAGTTCAAGTCAATTGTGGAAGTGTTACTTGCAAGTATACAATGAGGGGGACAATACTTTTCAAGATCAACAAAGATCTGCTGCTTTAAGGACACATTCTCAATAACAGCCTGTCGAGATATCAAACACCAAAAGTTCATAACTTCCATAACATGCAACCACAACCTTGAGGACGGTTAATAAGGAAATATATTTTGGAGTTTCATTATACAACCTCAATGACCATGTCCACATCTCTGAAGCTTTCAAAGTCAAGGGAAGCGGTTACAAGAGAGATGGCCTTTTCAAAATTTTCCTTGGTCATTTTACCTTTCTTAACACGGCTATTTAAGTTTGCTGTTCATAGTGAAGAAAAAAATACATTAAAACAGGAAAACAACAGCATATACCTTCATTAAAAATGCAGATTGAATAGGGACCGGTGAGAGCCAACTCTTAAGAATCTATTCTCACCTTTAATCCTATTCAAACCAGCATCCAAAAATTTCTCATTTATTTCTTTCAAGATGATAGGATAGTTGCTAAGAATTAAAGCTGTTGCTATTCCGGACCCCATTAGTCCTCCACCAAGGATGGCAACCTTCTTGATCTGTCTAGGAACCAGACCACGATCCGTAACCCCAGGTACCTATCCATGACACAAGGTATTAGGAAATTCGTATTTGTCGAATTTATACAAAAAATAAATAAAAATAAATAGACCTTTACAGGCTAGCTAATGCAGCTTCAAAACCTTTGTCTTTATAAAAAAGATAAATCGATCCTAACTGGAGTCCAAAATCAAGGTCACAGAGAGGAGGATTGCCCAAACATTATAAGGACTATGACTATATTCCTAGCTAATGTTTCTCATCTTAACTTTGCCTCATATCCAGGTCTAGGATGATACATATATTTTGAAGTTTGCCAGATTGAACATTTGCAAGTGACCCAACATCAAGCCTAACCTAATTCGAAAAGTTAGCTCAAGGTTGGTGGATTCCCCAAACCTTATTATAGACAATATGCAACTTTTAAACAATCCAATAAAACCTCTGGCAAGAAAACACCACTTTCAAATTTAAGATACGTTTTAAGATGAGTTGGAAGGGTAATTGGGAATGACAAAGTGATGCTAATTTCATTTGACATGAGATGTATCCGAAGATAAGGAAGCTACCGAACAGTCTTCAGTGAATCAAAAAGTTTTGAACCCATAGTGCTTAAATGGAAGTGTTCAAGAAAAGATAACAAACGAAAAGGAAATGTGTTAAAAGTTAGTTACCCGCGGGTGAAGGAAAGCACTTAAATACTCCATCGAGCATTTGATACTACAAAATGTGGGGCTTAAGACACTTCATAATAGATAAGTTTTGATCATGGCCCTATTCCTAAGAGTAAATGTCCCAACGATAATGTGATGCTTCACTCATCCTTTTTAGTCAACCACTCCATAGATAATTCCTTCTTCTGAGACACCAATAAACAAAATTCAATACCAATAACCACTCAAGGAACCATTCCTTGAAAGGTATTAGAAATAGTTTAAGTGTGAGTCAAAAGTCCCACAGGATAGAAAAGACAAAGTTAAACACTATATAAGAATAAAGACTCATAAAACCATTGTCTTAAGGATTTTGTGTAAAAGTGGTGTCAAATGCCTTATATGTGTAAGACTAATGTCATATAACCATATGGAACCACAATCTCTCAATGACTATAACCATAAACCATATATATGAAAAAAAATATAACCCATCAAAAGGTACCTTTTCAATGCGGAAGAACTAAATCCCTTAAGTACTCCACTGAACATCCCATACTAATGAATGATTAAAAACATTGAAAAAGGTCCATTAGCTCCACACCGAAGGGCTATGGACATAGAGGAGAGAGAAAAGAGTAGAAGAGTCTTTCTTTTCAAAACATTAACTAAATTAAATACAACATTTAGAAATAAGCGGACATTTAAAATCATTTGTTAACGTATATCAACAACAACAACCTCTCATCAATCTGAGGCAGAAGCTACTCTCAGTGATTTGTGTGTCCGTTTTCAATTATGTCCAAACACTAAATATTTTGACAACATTTAACCTTTCTATTAAAGGTTTAAAGTATGGTATTAAAAAAATATAAGCTATTTTTGTCTTAATAGATAGTTTTGTCACTTGAATTGGAAAAAAGCAAAGGTAAAAAATTAAGACACAACCCAAACAAACCTTGGTTGTTCCTCTTTGAGCAAAAAATACGTGAACTAAGCCTTTGCAAATATCTGACTGCACAAGTTGTTCGAAGGCTTCGGCTTCCTACAAAAATTAAACACAAAGTCATACATACTTACGCAACAGTAATATGAAGGGGAAAAGGGATATACTGGTGTAGACAGATAACAACCTTCCAGAGTCCTGCACGTGGACCAGCCACTATTCCTGCCTCAATAACATCAATGCAAACCAAAGGATGATAGAGGTTAGGAGCCCTCTTTCGAGCCTGAGCTCGCGCAAATTTCAAAATCTCTCTTGCTTCCCCAAGGGGTTCCAATTTGTCGGTCTTATAAAGACTAGCAACCCATGGTCGTCGGTGGCCCAATATATCCAAGGCCCACTGGCGTGCAGTGTTTACCAAATCATTAGGTTGCACTAAACCATCAACAAGCCCCAAACTAAAAGCCTCCTTCCCTCTGACTGGTTTTGAAGCCTGGATTTTTTTAAAATGAAGTGTTAAAAAAGTTAATTGAAAATCACTACACAAGCACATTGAAGCCAAACCACTAATCTTGAATACTGTGTTAAAATGGAAAGTACAATTCCACTCGAAGTGAAGAACTAAACCAAAAAATCTGGTGATATCTATCCAACAAATTTCAAACATAAAAGTGCAATGCTGTTAGACTGATTACCAACCTTGAGTTTGAATATACCAGTTTTTCAGATACCTTCTTCACATTTAACAGAATAGCAAAGTTATAAAATGAAAGCATAAAATGTAGCATACCAGTATCATCTCAAGTGCCTTTGGCAAACCAACAAGACGAGGAAGCCGCTGAGTTCCTAAGACAATTTAAAATCCAGGTTAGCAATACTAAAGAAAAATATAGTGAGGAGAACATTTAGTTACAAGACATTCACTGTTACTCATAGTATAACTTCCTTTTACAAATTATTCTAGCCCCGTCAAATGTCCGAATTAAGGTATTTAACCAAACTTTTAGTTAGTTCATTACTTCATTAAAAGCATGTAAAACTTGATATTCAATCAGCTTTCCTCTGTAGCTCATGTCACTCAACAATGTCCAGTCATGAAGGTTACAAGTATGTTTTCAAAATAAATAATAAAAAAGTTATGTATACAGAAGAATTTAATTTGAATTCATACACAAAATACAAGTTAATTTGATCAAAATAGGGAGGAATCAGATAGTACCTCCAAATCCTGGAATTATTCCAAGCTGAAGTTCAGGCAAGCCTAATTGAGAAGTTGGAGTTGATAACCGAGCATTGCATGCCTGTATAAGAAAGAATTGGTAAATTTTGCAGAAAAATAAGAGGAAATGTTTCTTCCTAACTAGTGGGTAAAGTGTACCATTGCAACTTCTAAACCCCCACCCAAGGCAAGGCCATCAATGGCAGCAACTGATGGTTTCCTAGACGCTGAAAAATTAAGTGGAATAATTTAACATATAACAAAATGAAAACAAATAAAAAATAAAGAATTTAAAAAAAACGAAGTACCTTCAATAGTATCGGTGATGATTTCTACTGATATAAGACCAGGTTTTGGACGCTCTATAAGAGGGGAGAGAAAAGAGTTAGAAAATTAGTACGAATGTCAATTATTGAAATTTGGAAAGTCACCCAAAATTGTTTAAGTACCTTTGGCCTCTTGAATGCCACCAAATGCAGAAATATCAAAACCTCCAGAAAATTTTCCCTTTGCACCTAATACATGTGACAAGATTCAGTTATAATTATGTGGAGTTGGCCAAAAAATATCTTTGGCGAAGCACAAAAACTAGCCTGCTGCTTCATTTTTCTTTTCCCTTTTGTACTTCTCAATTGTAATTAGTTCTTTGTAGTTTGAAAATTCTGTGCTTATCAAATGTCAAAATTATGTCATAGAAGTTAGTCGAGTTGAGTGAGAATGATCATTCTAGATGGTTGAAAGTCATAACTATTACTAACATTTGTATAATAGCATTTCATTTGATCAGGTACTTTTAATTTGACAGGGATAACTACATCCAAAGTTGTCACTTGGTCATTGCTAATGAAGGGTGGGGACTTGGGTAAAAGGTTATAGGCTCAATTGGTGGCTATTTATCACATTATCTTCTTCTTATTATAAGTTTTGGTTTTACATTGATCCCTTAGAACAAATTACTTCTAAGAAATTTATTTGTTTTACATTGTCCCTGCCAAATCATGGTTACTACTTTCAATATCAACCCCTACCTAATTACGGATTCTATCTTGTTAAATTGAACACAACCCCTTAGAAACTGTTCTGGTCAAAAGCAAATCACAATACCTGTAACGACAATTGCCTTGACATCATTCCTCTTTATCGCCTGATCAAAACTCTCCTTTAAACTGTTCAATACTAGAGACAAAAAGAGACACAGGGAGACAGATGAGCAACATAAAGCAATAATAAGCAATAGAAAAAACAACGTGAAGAATATGTAAAATGATACTGAAAGGGTTAAATATGTTTTTTTCCCTCAATTTTCAGTAAATTTTAAAATTAGTCCATTTCAAAATTTTAAACCAATTTAGTCCTTCATCTTTCGAAATACGTGTATTTAGTCATTTTAATCAAATTTTGTTAGGTTTATATGATGTTTCGTACGCATTTCAGGATTATATTTGAGTTGTTTATATGTTTTTTGCTTTAATGTTAAGTCAAATACTATTATGAAACGTGCTTAAAATATAAAAAAAAAAAAACTTAACAAAATTTGATTAAAATAACTATATTTACTTATTCCAAAAGATAAATGACTAAATTGATCCAAAGTTTCGAAATAGACTAATTTCAAAATTAGTTAAAATTAAGGGACAAAAACATATTTAACCCATACTGAAAAGTTTCACAACATGCAGTGGCATTAATCAGAAAAACGCTGATTAATTTCACGGAGCAATCCCAAATCCGTTATATAAATATAAAAGCATGGTTCTACTATCACATCATCATCAAGATTGGCGAGAAAACAGGCAGTAAATGCAATCTACTGTGTGCCTGGGTGATTGCTGGCAAAATCAATTTCGATAAAATTGATTTTGAAGTTAATAGTAAAATTCTTAATCCAACTTAAAAAGACTGTTCCAAGCTGTTTTAAGTTAAAATCATTTCTGTTTTCAGAATACATGACTGAAGGCACAACAAATCATGAGAGACTTCGGTTAACTCGTGGTGGAACTAGAAATCAAAGAAGCACTAAAGAGACGATGAAGAAATGGTTTCCGAGCTAAAAGAAAAAGGCGAAAGTGTGTACCGTCAAAGGAGAGGGAATTGACGGGAGGATTGACGATGGTGATGACGGCAACCCCATCGGAGCCAACGTCCATTTGCGTGTGCCCTCTTCTGCTACCCATTGTGCTGTGATGCGATTCCTCTGGTTTTCGATTATTCAGATTTGATATGAAGATGGAAAAGAAATTGAATATGAAATAACAAGAAGTGACGTGAACGGAATGTCCTGTTTAGTAGGAAAAACTTGGCTCTAATCCAAATAATAAAATAACTACTATATAACAATACATCACATCACACCATTCTGAACTTCTGAAATAGCTTTTCTAATTTTACCTTCAAATTTAACTAATTACAAATGGCGCTTATATTACATTAGTTAATTCTTTAATAATTATCTTAATTTATACTTATAATAAAAGTTATTTATTTATTAAAATTTACTCTGTCAAATTGTTAATTTACATAAGTGGAGTTTAAAAAATAATCAATAATTAATGTTTTCTCTATTTTGATGAGATAAATGTAAGTATTTTTTTTTCTTTCACTAAATTTCACCATCACTTCCCAAAGGCTTGGTTTAGGTGAGAGAAAAATAATAGAGGAAGTAGAAGAAAAAATTTGAGAAATAAATGAAAATAAAGGTTATTTAGTTGAAAATAAATTAGAAGAAAGATAAGTTATTTTATTTATTATTGATTACTATATAAATTGGTTTATTATTATTAAAAAAACATTTTTCCTTAATATTATAATAATAATAATACTAAATTTATAATTAATTGTGATAGCTACATAATTGATTATTAAAGATTAAAACAATTCCGAGACACTTTTTCGAACAACATATTCTATTAATCTATTAGCAAGACACTTTTGTGTTTTTACATACTCATATAAGAGAAATTTTTTTTAATGGATGTCATAAATTTTCTTTGGATTGAATAATTTATTTTATCCAACTATTTTTAAGTTTATTTCAATATTATTTTTTAATTTTATGACCTTTTGAAAAAAAAATGGAATAATCTAGTATATTTTTTGTCAACATCGTTAAGAAATTAACAATATTGCAAAAATATGTAATAATTCAATTTTTTTTTCTCAATGTTATTTGGAAATTAAGTATTGGTAATATGTCACATGAGATTATATAACACGATATATACGAGGTCTTATATTGTTTACAAATATATAATTGTGTGTAAAAGTAATATTAGACTTAAATTTTACTTTTATAAAACGTTATCTAAATCATTTTTTAAATTTATCTTAATAAAATTAGTTAGATTTATCATGTTATATACGAGATTAAATTATATGTCAAAATAAAGTAAAACTATATTAAAAATTTGAAAAATAAAATGACAGTATTTGAAATTTTAAAATTAAAAAGACGGAAAATTTCATCCCTTTAATTTATTCTGCACCCTATAAATTTCTTTATTATTAATTAATATTTGATATTAAATTCTATAACAATTTCTTTAATTTAATTTTAACTTTTACAAAAATTATTTAATAAATACATATATTAATAAGTACACACATATGTAAAGGTATATTCATTACATTACTATCACCTTCATTTTATTTTTACTGGGGTAGCAAATGGGTAAGTCCGGTTCATTTTAACTCGCATTGTCCTTGGTTCATCAAAAAATGAGTTGGATTGGACTGGTCCACCACCGAAAAACATGTTAAACATTATAACCTGTCTCTCAGAGCAGGACGGCAAGTTGGTCTGCCACTTTTCTTTTAATTGTTTTTAAATTTTTTTAATTTTTTAAAATATTTGGTTATAAAATTTATTCATTATATAAATTTGTTTATATAATATAATATATATATTTTTAATTATTTCTATTTTTTAAACATAAAAAATAAAAGATACAAATAAAAAAAAAACAGGTCGGCTGACAAGGACGAACGAGCTGGCTCGCCCTAACAAACTAGGTGGACTAGGACACAGCGGGTTGATAGGTTGAAAACTCCAATCTGACCCGTTCTTTTCTTCACGGACTAACATATCTGATTACAGTTTGACTCGCTTTAACATGTCTAATTTTTCAAATACTTTTTAATTTTATATTTTCATTCCGTGTACAGAATACACAAAAAATAAATATATTTTTTAAATATAATTAAATGAAAAATAACATATATAGTCTAAGGGGAGACTAACAGATAAAATAGAGCAAGATTGATATTTTCAAGGTGCAACAAAAATAAAAAATACCATCACTTATCCTTCAAACATCTCAGAGAGTATTAAATGATTATTTACAACAATATTAAATAGAAATTTTAGATACGGATAATTTAATTTATAAATTTATTGCACTTAATTCAAATTTTGGATTCTATATTTTACGAAATTCACAATTTTAATCTTTACGTTTCTTTATAATTTTAATATCATAATTTTTAACCATCCTTGGTTTTATTTCTCAATTGTTTAGTAATTTTACTTTTAATTGTCAGTAATTTTATTCAATTTTTACTTTTAAAAATATATTAGATCACAATTAAAATATATTTAATAAAGTCTTTGCATTTTTATTCTTATGGAGGAGTAAAAAAATTATTAAATGAATTTATAAAATGTAATATGTATTGTTATTATTACTTAAATATACAATTTTTAATGTTTTTTAAAATATATAATTGATGGATTACATTAGGGTGACAAAACAGGCTAGTCTGTCTCGTTTTGGCCTTTTCCGCCCTTAGCTCACAAAAAACAATCGAATCGGACTAGTTCGTCACTGAAAAATGAGTCAGAAATTACAACCATCTCTCATCACAAGACAAATTGGCGAGCTGCCCTACCACTTTTTTCTATTTTGATTTATAAAATTTGTTATACATTTACTTATAAACAAATATTTAGAGCATATTTAATTATATAAATATTTTTCAAGCTTTTAATTGATCAGTTAATATCTTTAATTGAATAAATTAAAATGATTATTATATTTACATGTTAAATTATTGTATTATAACTAATAATCAGAACTTAATTTATTTGGGTCAATGATTTAAATTAAAACAGTATTGCATATTTACATTTATGCAAAAATATAATAGAAAAAATAATTTTATTTTTATTTGTTAAAACTAAAAAAGAATTAAAATTAAAAATTAAAATAAATAAATAAAATGGCTCAATGGATCGGGCAAACCCACCAATTTGACGGAATAAGCGAGCCAGACCAAAACAAATTGGCGGGTTGAAAATTTCAACTCGACCCGCTATTTCCTTAATGGGCTAACGGGTTGGCCCGGCTGGCTAAACTCGCTTTAAGACCCCTAGATTAATTATAAAATTCCAACAATTACATTTTTTTCCCACATCCTTTATGTAGGGAGGACAAATAAACTCATCCACTTGGGTATTGTTTGAACTCATCTCCGTTTTGATGGAGAATCTCCACATTGACTTAGTGTATGTGCGTGCGTGTGTGTGCTCTATTTTGTTTTTCTTATAATTTGTTTGGTTTGTTACAAAATTCATTTATATTTCCAAGATACTTCTCTTCTTATCACAACCTTTGTGCAATTATGTTCAAATAATGCATGTCAAATAAATATTTTTTTATGTATGATATTTGAGTATTTTAAGTGTTCAATAGCATAAACATTTCATTTATTAGGTAATTTAAGGTGTTGTTGTGAATGGTGTTTTTGTAATTGTTGTCGAGACATCATGTGATTGGTGTTGCTGTTATTTCTCCGAATTTTGATTTCATAGTTATTATCGTAATTGGCTTCTTTGGATTGGATATAACTATATTTAATCATTGATTTAAAAAAAATAACAATTGTTGGACTATTTATTGATGTTTGTATAGTAAATTGTTGAAATTAAGATGTTTGTTGTTGGGCTGCCGCTTATTTGTGTTGTATTGTTGTTTTTAGCATACAATGTTGTTGTTAGTGAGTTACCAGACCACACTACACACACATTTGTGATGTTAGGTTGCTTTAATTGTTGTTTGTGTTGTTGTTTTAATAGACATTTGTGTTACTGCTTGGGTTGCTATTTGTGTTTTTTTTGACTGGGTTATGTCATTTTGTTTCATTCCTCAATGCTTATTGGCTGAACCTGTTTTAGTTCACATGTGATTATTTTTCTTAAATTAGATTTTTATTCTACTGTTCATGAAAGGAAAAAATGTACTTGGGTCAATTAGTTATTTGGTAACATAAGATCTCCATACTGTATAGTTGTTTCTTTGGACCTCTACTATGGAATGTGAAAAAAAAAAATCAAATATGATTTGGGCCTCCAATTCAAAATCTAAAAAAAAAAAGTCAAAGCTGACCGACCGAATTGAATAGGTAATTCCGTTTCACTTGGCAAGCTAATGCGATCCGACTTGTTTTAAGTGGGCCAAAATTGATTCGGAGCCTAAATGGGTCGAATTGACCTGTTTTGACACTCCTAACAAATACCACTTAATACACTCCAATCACACAAAAACAAAGTTCTCAAAAGGAAATAAAAATTGTACCTGATTGAATTAAATTTGTGAACCTGGAGTGGCTATTTAAAGTGAAAAAGATTGTTGAGTGTAGTAAATAATGGTTGATAAACAATAACTATTGCTGACCTTATTTATTTAATAATGTATATATATTTTTTGTAGAGACATAATAGTTAGTGTAGTAAAAGCTGGGGTGCAGGAAGAAAAATCGGGAACACAGTAGAAATTCCCTAAAAGTAAGTCATTCAGTGGTCCATTGGCATGGGCTCCCTCAACTGTAGCATGTGGACAATTATTTTTTTATAAACAAGATAGGGATTTCTTCTTGCAACTTTTTTTTCTTCACGCGTCCCCATAAATTATGATATCCCTATTTTATCTTCCAGTCAAAATTTATTAAAATCCCTATTGAGGCATTTCTCCCTCATCGTTTTCCAGTTGTGATGAGAATGAAAACGATCAAGAAGACCTTAGATTCATTGTCCCGGATTCACGGTTGAAATTATTTTTTAGATATATTCCAGAATTAACATTCTGAAAAATTTTGAATCTGAAAAATGTCTTTTGGAATATCTATTTCGAAACCGGAAAGTATAAAAAAAAATTCAAATTAAAGGTTTTGCAAGATGCTTTCAGATTTAAAAGTATTTTTCAAAATATTTCTTTTATATTTCAGATCGAGCATTTCAGAAAATATTTACAGATTTGGAAGTAATTTCCGGCACACTCATTTTAAAATATATAGAAAATATATTTTGGATAGAATGTTCTCAAGATATATTTTCCTAAATACTCAATCCAGAAGAAAAAAAAATGCAGAAATTTTTATTATACGCTTAGTGAGGATTGATTTTGGGATTGCAGGTTTTATGGAGTGCAGAGGAAAAAACAAAAGAGGGGTGCAAGAAGAAATGCAATTCTTTTTCATACCCAATCTAGTGGTCCTAAGATTACAACCCTGACCAATCCGAGACATAAGATTCAACAGGAAAACACATGTGATCATGAAAGAGAAAAAAAATAAAATAATATAAATTTAATTTAAATTTTGATATTTTATAAAATAATTCACTTTAATATATTTTTATTTTAACTCTAATTTAATTGCTTTAAATTTACTTTTTACATTAAATTATTTAAATAAAAATAAAAATTATTATATATATATATAACCACTAAAGTTATTTGAGTCCAATGTTAATTAAACTTAATATTATTTTTAATTTAAAATCTACGATAAATTTATGAGATTTTTCTTATAAATTACTCAATTATTTTATTTCTATAAAATGCGAAAGATAAACTTATATTTGGATTTGTAAGTATAAAAATCTAAAAATTTATAACTTGATATTTAGCCTAGCAGCATAATTTAAAGAGGGAAGTGCGTTCCATGAGCAGCTGAGAGAGGTAGCTAGAAATGTGAAACATTGCATACCTAACTACAAATGTGGCATTCGTACTTACCCCGACAACTCCACAAATGCATGGAAACTTGATCTCTGTATTCCATTGTCATTTTGGTTAAAAACAATCACCGCTCTTTCATGCCACAAGCTCCAAGGAAAATCCACTCACTCTATCTATCAATCAATCAATCAATCATCTTCCACCATTAATATCTCACTTCACCCTGTTAAGAACTCAGTTTAAGCTTAATTACTCTTCTCAAAATCACTTTCAATCACCATCATCAACATGAATTCTAATATTTCAGAATGCATTGCCACAAATACCCTTCCAACTGTCAGCAACTAAAAATGAAATAAAAGACAAAACATGGAAGTGTTTCTGTGTGGGTTCGGTTTCTGAGCAGTGGAACCAAACCATTCATCAGGTCTCAGGTACAGCTAGAAGTTGGACCCCAAAAAATGAAAAGCTGAAAGGACATTTTTTGGCTTCATACTAGGAAGCAAAAAGGACAAGGCCTGTGCTGTCATTAACCAAATAAATAGTGGGTAAAACTGGAATGCGAGTGCAAAAAAAAAAAAAATTACAATCTCGTGATTTCTTCCTTAAAAAAAACCAACACCACGGTTTCTTGTTTCTTTCCGATGATGACGTGAGGTTGAAGAAGATGAATACGAAGACGATGTGGGCCTCATTGCAGCCAAACAACACTTCTCTTTCTTAATAGCTTCTTCCTCGTCCGAAAAAATCTGCTTGCATCTGCACTCCACGCTGCAAAATGCCCTGTCCCCTCTACAATGTTCATGTTTCGTTTCAACCACACCCCAAAAGAAAAAAAACAACTTCAATAACATCGATAAACAAACAAAAGATCCAGATACCATAAGATCTGAAAATAACAACACAACAACAAAAGCAAAAGTCTTATATCTAACAGACCAAATAATGTAGGTTGTATGGATAATGGATCACACCATGCTACAGGAAAAACAGAAAAAAACAAACATATTGTTTATTTTGATTAAAAGGACTCACTTGTACATGTAGATATCTTTCCCTGGCGAGAGTCTCTTCCCACAGAGAAAGCATTGGTCTAGAAAAGTGGGGGTTTGAAAAGGAGAAGGAGAAGGAGAAAGGGGTGGTTTTTTGTGGGTGGTGGTGGTGGACAAAATGGTGGTTTTGTTAATGACTTGAGGTGTCTTTTTACTGATACAACCTTTCTGAACTTCCAGCACTACGCTAAGACCAACCATGTTTCATTCTACGCCTTTTCTTTGGTTAGTGTTTTAATCAATGGTGTATGAAAAATGGTGGAGGAAACAGCATAAATAGAAAGAAGGGAAGGAGAAAGAGTGGGTCCCGTACAGCTATAGAGCAGTAACAAGCGTTTGCAGAGACTTGACTAGTTTGGGTATGGAAATGCCACGTAACGATGGAAAAAAAACTGGGTCAGTTTTGTCCTCTTGTGTTAATGTGTTTGGTAGCAGCATTTTGGCTTAGGGTATCCATCATTGATCCATGGATGGATCAGCTTATCTTTTTGGTGGTAAAGAAAAGAAGGAAAGAGAGAAGAGGGGAATGAATGAGAGAGTGAGTGTGCAGTGACATTTAACTTTAGTGAGAGCTTTTAGTTGAAGCAGTGCATGAGTTGTGTGAGTGTGTCTTTCAACTTTGAAATTCAAGATAAACACAATATATTAGGGTTTTTCTCTCTGTCTTTTCCCCAAACACTTTTTCACACCAATCCTTTTGGTACTCCCACACACAGGACATGGTGGAACCATGTTTTCTTTATATGATAAGAAAAGTCCAGGTGAGTTGAATGTCAAAGACTTATTATGATTAGGTATATACAAGTCTTAATGATCATTAAGATTTCATTAAGTCTAATCTTTACTCACTGAACTAACTTTGGTTGGCCATTTATCCTTTTTCTTGGAATGAGTCTAGAGGTTCATAAACAAAGATGTTTAAATGTGATTGAAGTTATAATATATTTAATGTTTTTGGTTTTTAAAGTTTAAAATGGTTTTGGTTTTGCTCTTCTACATTCAAGACACCATTTTAGTTCATTTAATGACTCAGCTCTAAGTTTGAAGACCTAAACTATTTTTTCAGTTTCAAAATTAAAATTGTATTTTTCAAAGGAGGAAGTTTTTTCTTTTAATTGGAGGAATCAAATCAAATGTATCTCAAAAATTCAGAATATAAAACCTGATTAAATCCTTTCTTGTTTAAAAGGTAATGAATTAGTAAACAAAATAGAAATTTATTTAGTCTATGTTCTTTTGATACGACGAATTTAAGGAAGAGTGTGAAGATGAATTTGAGTGAATTTGAGTGGATTTAAAGGGTGAAGTGAGTGGAGTTGGAGATGAATTGTGTAGAAGTTAGTAAGTAATTTGAGGGATGTGATAAAAAAAAGTTTTAATAGATAAAATTTGAAGATTACTGAAATACCCTTGATAGTAAAAATATATAAAATGATTTTTTGATTTGTTAAAAATATTAAATTTAAAAAATATTATTTGATAAATTATAATAAAAAGATAAATTATATCAAATTATTATTATTTAAAATTATTATTAATAATTATTTTTGTTTATTATTATATATATATATATATATATATTATGATTTATTGTTATATTTAATTTCTATATATTATTTGTTATTGAATTATATATATATTATTTAATATGTCAATATTAAATATATTTAATTATTATTAATTTTTATACATATTTTTTTATTATTATTAATTATTTTATACATATAATGTAATGATAATTATTACTATTCATTATATATATATATATATATAGATAAATAAATAAATATTATTACACATAATACCGATTATGTAACACGTGCGCACATACTCACACACACAACATCGATTATGTAACTGGTACACTCACTCACTTACACCTTGTTTCACTCTTCACACACTTTGCTTAGATAGTGTTTCATGTTCCATAACACCTCCTTCTTTACCTTCTATAACACTAATGCACTCATCTTCAAACTTCAAAGAGAAACAAGATTATATTGGTAAAATCTGAAGAAACATTCTCAAATCTTCGCTTGGTAGGAAGGATGAGATAATTCATCTATCTGATAAATTCACACTTCCATTTCTTTGCATACCAATCGAGAAAAATGCACATAATTATCGTAAGTCATTCTCTTAAATAACTACTAACAATGTCATCATTTCAAATGAACACTGCATTATGAATGACTATATTAACTCTTTTAAAAAATTATAACTTTAGAATACCAACAATTATAAGTTATAATTTATTAACTCATATTAAGTCTTTTAAAAAATTATAACTTTAGAATACCAACAATTATAAGGTATAATTTATTAACTCATTGATTCGAGAAAATTAAGGAATATTGATTACTAAATTTGTATTAATAAATAATAATTGTGTCTTGACTTTAAATCCTCTTTAAAGGAAAATATAAATAACAAATAATTTCAATCTAGTATAAGAAATGTAAATTAAAAGATGAAATTATAATTACGTTGAAGGAAATAATTTTTAATCCAATTTGGCTCCCTAAATCTTGCAAAATCTGAAACTTTAATTCAGCAATTAATGAAGCTGGAATGGAAAGATGAGGCGTGATGATGATTTGTGCAGTCTAGAGAAAGAAAATTAGTAGAGAGGATCGTATCGTTCTTTCAGCTACTCATTTTCACTACCATTCTTTATTATTGCTTCAGAAGGTGCATTTAACTCCTTCAAAACTAACTTTTTTTTTCTCAGTCCTCTTGTATCTCCTCTCCTTTAATATTTTGTTAAATCATTTGATTGGTCTTATTTTTTTTAAGCAAAATTTTGAATTGGTTACTTTTTAGGCGTCTCAATTTAATTTTTATTTAAATATGTTGTTATAATCATGTTCTTTGCATTAATGCTAACAACGTTAAAAATGTGTTAAGTGTTAGTATTTGACATTTTTTATTTTTATAATTTTTTATATATTTTTAACTAATTTTTCAACATTAAAAAAAGATGTTATTGTAAAACTGATCTTATATCACGTGGCAATGACAAAGTCATATGTAGGGATGTTAACAAAGGGATAGAGTACATGTAGCAGTTCTCTCGTACCATATCTGCTCGATAAATATATGTTTATACTTGTACTCAAATCTGTGCGGGTATCCATTATGCGGGTATACACATATTTTTTTAATAGGGTACCAATGGATATTTACAAAAGAAAATTTTAATATTTAACAACATATTTTAACCATAAATTCAAATAAAAATGCAATGCATAATATTCATAAATTTCATAAAAGTACAAATAATCCATTTATATAGTGAATGGCGGTTTATAAATAAATAAAGATTTTTTAAAACAAATTGATAAAAAATAACTCATTCAAAATTAATGTGTTAATGTTTTAATCACGTTCATTTATTTAAATTATAGTATAACGGGTACGATTATCCACATGTACAAATACTATGATACTCTGTATCTCCCCGTTAACATGTGAATATAAAAAATATCCGTATCCGTTACCCATAGATATCCATTTACAATATTCATTTCTTATCCGTAGCAGGTTTTATCTGTGGATACCTACGGGGTGCGATTTTTGTTAACATCCCTATTCATATGACAGTAGAAGTGTCACAAATTACTATTTGGCCATGTGTTATTGCCTTAGTTTCAATTTAGTCCTTATATTCTTTTATTTTGTCTCAATTGAGTCCCAATATTTTCAAAATTTGAGCAATTCTGTCTTTCTCTAAATTAAAACAAAATTTAATTTTATATAAATATTATACAAACATTATTTTAAAATATTTTTAACAAGATTAAATTTATTTAAATTTATATTTTATATTTAATTTTATTGAAATTTGTTTTAAAGGTTTTAATACAAAGTAATATTAACACACAAAAAAGTTCAAAAATTAATTTCAACTAACAAATAGTTAAACTTGTTTATTAATTACATTTCATAAAGTAAAATAATTTATCAACTTTCTCCAATACCTTTAAATAATTGTATATTTTTAAAATGTGTAAAATTTAATAATTTCCATACAAATACTTGAGTTGGTTTAAAAATAAAAATTTTATAAATTTAAATGTAAAATTTTAAAATTATTGTAAACAATTTGTTAACAACTTAAAACAAATAAATTTATAATTTGAAAACAATTTTAAATAAAGTTCAATATTAAATATGAATAAACTTAATCTTATTACAAATATTTAATAAAAATATCAATTTTAATAAAAATATTTGTATAATATTTATAAAAAAAAAATTGGTTTCAATATCAAGAGATACAAAATTAGTTAAATTTAAAAAAGAAAAATGTGACTTAATTAAAGATACATGGACCGAATTAAGACTAAGATAATAATAACATTTGATGTAACAGTGATACATGACATTGTCTCTGTGGCTTCACACTGTCATTGTCACCTGTGACACAATGCCAATGTAACACATGACAATTTTATTTTATTTTATTTTTATTTTAAAAAGTAAAAAAAAAAACACAAACGAGTTTATGACACATATTTAACGTTGTCAGTGTATTACTAATAAAAAAACCTGATCAGAATAAATCTCTCAAAATAGGACCAATGAAGTAATTTGTCATTAATATTTCAATGGACCATAATAATATATTAGAAAACAAATTTTAGTATTCGTTTGGTTTTATAAATTAATATATAATAAATAAGTATTTTATAAGTCTTATATATATATATATATATATATATATATATATATATATATATATATATATAT